>Ga0209804_1000055_pt1 | contig 94644 bp, 87 predicted proteins | sample GraSoiAngelo_139_FD_185896 | JGI IMG/M metagenome (GOLD analysis project Ga0209804, IMG submission 185896) | Grasslands soil microbial communities from the Angelo Coastal Reserve, California, USA - 14_0929_12_20cm (SPAdes) (version 2) | ecosystem: Environmental > Terrestrial > Soil > Grasslands ... | reverse complement strand
TGCGTCATCAGGCTGCCTTAAAAGGTGCGCGCGCCCTGGAAAGCAGGCGCGTGTTGCCCGACGTACTCGTTGTAGGCTTCGATCGCCTCTGCGTGTTCCCGCCGCCACTGCCTGCGCTTCACCGCGGCAAGCTCCTCCTCCAGGGCGCGCTCCAGAGTCGCAGACAGGTTGATGCCCGCCTCGCGCGCCGCGGCAAGCAAGTCACCGCGAACGGTGAGGTTTGTGGCGCGCCTGGGCTTGCGGGGGGCGGGGTGGGGTCCGACATGGGAGGGGTCCGACGTGAGAGGGGAGCTTACATAGTGTCAATGCGTATATGTTATCCACATATCGTATGCGCAGAAACGGTGTCTATATGCGCATTAATTATGCGCATTGAGGGGGCTAAGTCCTCCACACCCGCAAGGTCCAGCCCGCGGCGGGCCGGCCCGTCCCGTACGTCGGCGACCACCCCCCTTCACCCGACCTCACGCTGGCGCGAGCCAGCAGCCACCGACTGAGTCCGCGTCTCACCGGCCGTCGCAATCAGGCAAGAAGGGCGTAAAATCTGGCATGTGGCATTTCCCCGCAGCAAGTTCGCGTTTCTGACCCTGCCGCGGTACTCGATGATCGCGCTGTCGACCGCGGTCGAGCCGCTGCGGATGGCGAACAAACTCACCGGGCAGTCGGTGTACGACTGGTCGATCGTGAGCCTCGATGGGCAACCGACGCCGGCCAGCAACGGCCTGCAGCTCTCCCCCACGGTGCCGCTCGAGCAGGTGGGGCCCGTCGACATCCTGTTCGTGTGCGGCGGGGTCGAGGTGCAGGAGGCCGTGTCGCCGAAGATCCTGGCGGCCCTGAGGCGCCTCGCGGAGCGGCGCGTGCCGCTGGGTGCGCTGTGCACGGGGGGCTATGCGCTGGCGAAGGCGGGACTGCTGGACAAGTACCGCGCGACCATCCACTGGGAGAATCTCTCGGCGCTGCGCGAGGAATTCCCACGCATCCACCTGAGCGATCAGCTGTTCACCATCGACCGCGACCGCTTCACCTGCTCGGGGGGTGTGGCGCCGCTGGACCTGATGCTGCACCTGGTGGAGTCGAAGCTCGGTGCACGCGTATCACAGCTCATTTCGGAGCAGTTCATCGTGGATCGGGTGCGCAACGACCGCGACCGGCAGTACGTGCCACTGCGCGCCCAGATCGGTGTGAGCCACGAGAGCCTGATCAAGGTGGCGCAGCTCATGGAAGAGAACATCGAGAAGCCCCTGTCGCTCGATGAGATCGCCTCCGCCACGGGGCTGTCGCGGCGTCAGATCGAGCGCCTGTTCAAGCGCCATCTGAACTGCGTGCCCAAGCGCTACTACCTGCAGATGCGCCTGCGCCGCGCGCGCGAGCTGTTGCTGCAGACCTCGATGCCGATCATCGATATCACCACCGCCTGCGGCTTCCAGTCGCCGCCGCATTTCTCGCGCTGCTACCGTGCGCAGTTCGGCTGCCCGCCGAGCGCGGAACGCCAGACCCGTCAGAGCAAGCCGGGCGTGCAGCCGCACGAGCCAGACCCGGCGCGGCTCTTGCCTTAATGCCATGGGGTGTTCCGGCGGTGTCGTTGGCGGACATGCGGCGGTCGCGAAGTAGCCATTGCCCGCGGCACCCTCCCCTTACCATGTAAAGCGCGCACACCCTGCTAGACCCCTGTCGCGCATGGAGATTTCGACAATGGCAGAGCAAGCCGACGCCGAATTCAAGCTACGCGATCTCAACGATCAGGAGCTCACCGAGCAGGTCCACGACGACCTCTACAACGGCCTCAAGGCCGAGGTGGAAGAGGCGACGCGCATCTTCCTCGAGCGTGGCTGGAACGCCGAGAAAGTGTTGAATGACGCGCTGGTCGAAGGCATGCGGATCGTCGGTATCGACTTCCGCGACGGCATCCTGTTCGTGCCCGAGGTCCTGCTCGCCGCGAACTCGATGAAGGGCGGTATGGAGATCCTGCGCCCGCTGTTGGCCGAGACCGGTGTGCCGCCGATCGGCAAGATCGTGATCGGCACCGTCAAGGGCGACATTCACGACATCGGCAAGAATCTGGTGTCGATGATGCTCGAGGGCGCGGGCTTCGAGGTCATCGATCTCGGTATCAACAACCCGGTGGAGAAATACCTCGCCGCGCTGGAACAGCACAAGCCGGACATCCTCGGCATGTCGGCGCTCCTCACCACCACCATGCCGTACATGAAAGTCGTGATCGACACCCTGCGGGAAAAGGGTATCCGCAAGGACTACATCGTGATGGTCGGCGGCGCCCCGCTGAATGAGGAATTCGGCCGAGCGGTGGGCGCCGACGCGTACTGCCGCGATGCCGCGATCGCGGTGGAGACGGCCAAGACTCTGCTCGCGGCGCGGCGCGCCACCCGCGCGGCCTGATGGACACTCGCCGCACGTTGCTCATCGCCTGCGGGGCCCTCGCCCGCGAGATCGCAGCGCTCAAGCGCGCGAATGGCTGGACGACACTCGATGTGCGCTGCCTGCCCGCGCAGCTGCACAACCGGCCCGAACGCATCGCGCCGGCGGTGCGCGCCGAGATCCAGGCGAACCGCGCTCGCTATGCGAAGATGTTCGTCGTCTACGCAGACTGCGGCACCGGTGGACGGCTGGACGCGGTGCTCGAGGAGGAAGGCGTCGAGCGGCTGCCGGGCGCGCATTGTTACGAGTTCCTGGCACGGCCGCAGCTGTTCGCGCAGCTCGCCGAGGCCGAGCCCGGCACGTTCTACCTGACGGACTTCCTGCTGCGGCACTACGAGCGGCTGGTCGTGCGGCCTCTCGGCCTCGACCGCCACCCGCAGCTCGCGGCCGAGTATTTCCGCCACTACAAGAAGCTGGTGTATCTCGCGCAGACCGACCGTGCGGACGCCATCGGGCGGGCGCGGCAGATCGCGGACTCGCTCGGCTTCTGCTTCGAGTACCGCTACACGGGTTACGGGGAGCTGGGCACGCGCCTGCGCACTCTGGTGAGCAGCCAGGACGCCCTGGCATGGCAAGCCTGACCATCATCTCCTGGCGCGACATCCCGGCCCAGGTCGTCGTCAGACGCGGTCGCGAGACCGCCAAAGTGCAGCTGTCGGCGCGCTTCCAGGAAGCGGTGGATCGCGCGGCCATGCGCGCGGGTCGGGGCAGCTCGGATGCCTATCTCGCCGACTGGAAGCGCAGCGAGGGACGGCCCTGCGGTGAAGACATCCACGCCGAGGCGGCCGCGGAGGCGGCGCGGATCGAAGCGCGTTTCAGCGACCAGCAGCTCGAGGAGCTGATCCGGGCCAAGGGGCTGGCGGCGGGCTCTTAGGTGCACGCGCTCAGGCAGTGGTCGGTGCGTCACGCCCGGGGGCTGAACGCCTTCTACCGCAGCTTCGAAGCCGCGCTCGTGGCGCTGCATCCCTTGTGGAAGCGGCTCGGTTATCAGCGGCTCGAGCGGCCGGTCGCAGCCGTGGAGCGCTCGGTGAAGGGGCTGCTGTTCGACTGCCGCATGTGCGGTCAATGCATCCTGAGCTCCACCGGCATGTCGTGCCCGATGAACTGTCCGAAGAACCTGCGCAACGGCCCGTGCGGCGGCGTGCGCGCCGACGGCCACTGCGAAGTGCGCCCGGAAATGAAGTGCGTGTGGACGGAAGCGGTGGCCGGCAGCGCGCGGATTCCCGGCGGAATGGAGGCGCTGCGGCAGGTGCAGGTCGCCGTGGACCAGCGCCTGCAGGGCAGGTCTTCCTGGCTGCGCGTGGTGCGCGAGCGCGTGGGAGAGAACTGAAGTGATTTTCGAAGACGAACCCGTTCCGGGCTATCCGCTGCCCATTCTTCCCGGACATTCCTCACCGGGACGTTTCGAGCGGGTACTGCGCGCCGGAACTTTCGCGGTCACCAGCGAGCTCGCACCGCCCGACTCCGCGGACCCCGAGGACGTCTACCGGCGCGCGCGCATTTTCGACGGCCACGTGGACGCCATCAACGCCACCGACGGCAGTGGCGCCAACTGCCACATGTCCAGTCTCGCGGTGTGCGCGCTCCTCACCCGGCTGGGCTACGCACCGGTGATGCAGATCTCCTGCCGCGACAAGAACCGCATCGCCATCCAGGGCGACATCCTGGGCGGTGCCGCCATGGGAGTGTGCAACCTGCTGTGCCTGACGGGCGATGGCGTGCAGGCGGGCGACCATCCGCAGGCCCTGCCGGTGTTTGATCTGGATTCGCTGAGCCTGCTCGAAACCGCGCGCACGCTGCGCGACGAGCATCGTTTCCTGTCCGGCCGCAAGATCACCTGCGCACCGCGCGTGCTGCTCGGTGCGGCGGAGAACCCCTTCGCGAAGCCGTGCGAGTGGCGCGCGCAGCGACTGGCGAAGAAGGTCGCCGCCGGCGCACAGTTCATCCAGACGCAGTTCTGCTACGACGTGCCGCTGCTCAGGGCCTTCATGCGCCAGGTGGAAGAGCTCGGCCTGCTCGACAAAGTCTTCATACTGGTGGGAGTGGGCCCCTTGCGCTCCGTCAAGGCGGCCGAGTGGATCCGCACTCACGTTCCCGGCGTGCACATTCCGGATGGGATCATCAAGCGCCTGGCGGGCGCGAGCGACGGCGCACTCGAGGGCCGCAAGCTGTGCATCGATCTCATCCAGGAGATCCGCACCGTCAAGGGCGTGCACGGCGTGCACGTCATGGCTTACCGCCAGGAAGAGACCGTGGCAGAAATCATCGAGCGCTCCGGGGTGTTGGGCGGCCGCGTGCCGTGGTACCCCGGGCGCGATCCCCAGGCGAGCACCAACAGGATGGCCTCATGACCGACACCGTCATCAGTTCCGCAACCCGCGAGGTCGTGATCGGCCTCGAGCGTCCCTTCGTCATGATCGGCGAGCGCATCAACCCGACGGGGCGCAAGATCCTCGCTGCGGAGATGGCCGCCGGAAATTTCAGCCGTGTCGAAGCCGACGCGCTGGCGCAGGTGGCCGCCGGAGCGCACATGCTGGACGTCAACGCCGGCATCCCGCTCGCCGATGAGCCGGCGATCCTTGCCCGGGCGGTGCAGCTGGTGCAGTCGATCACCGACCTGCCGCTGTCGATCGACTCATCCATCGTCAAGGCGCTGGAAGCTGGACTTGCAGTCTACCGGGGCAAGCCGCTGGTCAACTCGGTCACCGGCGAGGAGGAGCGGCTCGAGGCGGTGCTGCCGCTGGTGAAGAAATACGGCGCCGCGGTGGTCGCAATTTCCAACGACGAGACCGGGATCTCGGAGGATCCCGACGTGCGCTTCGAGGTCGCCAGAAAGATCGTGCAGCGCGCCGCCGATCACGGCATCCCGGCGAGCGACATCGTGGTCGACCCGCTGGTCATGCCGATCGGCGCCATCAACCAGGCGGGCGTACAGGTCATGCACCTGCTGCGCCGCCTCAAGAACGAACTGCGGGTGAATACCACCTGCGGCGCATCCAACGTGAGCTTCGGCCTGCCCGCGCGCGAGGGCATCAGCGCCACCTTTCTGACCATGGCGATCGGCGCGGGACTCACCTCCGCGATCATGAACCCGATGCACCTGGAGATCGTCAAGGCGTGCATGGCCGCCGATGTCATGATGGGCCACGACCCGGATTGCGCGCGCTGGATCCGCCGTTTCCGCGAGGCGCCGGCGCTGCAGGCCTCGGGTGCCGCCGCCGCCGCGACCCCCGAGGGCGCGGCACGCGGGCGGCGCGAGGGTGGGCACCGGAGGCGCGCCCACAGTCCTTCATGAGCGAGCCTGACGCAAAGAACGTGCGCACGAGTGAGCCCAGCGCATGGGTGGTCTTCACGCCGTCCGGCAAGCGCGGCCGCTTCCCCTTGGGCACACCGCTCCTGCAGGCCGCCCGCAGCCTGGGAGTCGACGTCGACTCGGTGTGCGGCGGGCGCGCGCTGTGCGGGCGTTGCCAGGTGCTGGTGATGGAGGGTGACTTCCCCAAGCACGGCGTCAGCTCGCAGGCCGCCAATCTCTCCCCTGTAAGCGCCGCCGAGCAGAGCTTCGCGCGTCGCCGCCCGTTGCCAGCGGGTCACCGGCTGTCCTGCTCGGCGCACATCCAGGGCAACCTCGTCGTCGACGTGCCTGCCAGCAGCCAGGTCCACCGCCAGGTGGTGCGCAAGGCCGCGGACGCGCGCCCCATCACCCTCGATCCGGTCGTGCATCTTCATTACGTCGAGGTGCGCGAGCCCGACATGCATGACCCGTCCGGTGATCTGCAGCGACTGCTCGAGGCGCTGCACCGCGAGTGGGAATTCGGCCCCCTGCGGTGCGACCTCGCGGTGCTGCAGACTCTGCAGGTGGCCCTGCGCAAGGGGCAATGGAAAGTCACCGTCGCGGTGCATGCGGGTTCGCAACTGATCGGCGTCTGGCCGGGGTTTCACGATCGCATCTACGGGCTTGCGGTGGACGTGGGCTCGACCACCATCGCCGCCCATCTGTGCAATCTCGAAACCGGCGAGGTGGTCGCTTCCGCCGGCTCGATGAATCCCCAGATCCGCTTCGGCGAGGACCTCATGAGCCGGGTGTCCTACTCGATGATGCACCCCGGCGGGGCGCAGCAGATGACCGAGGCCGTGCGCGCTGCGCTCAACAAGCTCGCCGCCGAGGTAGCCCGCGACGCGAAGGTGTCGGTGTCGGACATTCTCGAGCTGACCATGGTCGGCAACCCGATCATGCATCATCTGCTGCTCGGCATCGATCCTGTGGAGTTGGGCGGTGCGCCCTTTGCGCTCGCGACCGATTCCCCGCTCGACCTGCGCGCCGCCGAGCTGGGACTCACGTTGCATCCGGGTGCACGGGTCTACACCCTGCCCTGCATTGCCGGTCACGTGGGCGCGGATGCCGCCGCCATGATCCTCGCCGAGCGTCCCGACCTTTCCGAGAAACTCACGCTGCTGGTCGACGTCGGCACCAACGCGGAAATCGTCCTCGGCAATCGTCAGCGGCTGCTCGCCTGCTCGAGCCCGACGGGGCCGGCCTTCGAGGGCGCGCAGATCAGCTGCGGGCAGCGCGCGGCTCCCGGGGCCATCGAGCGCGTGCGCATCGATCCTGCGACGCTCGAAGCGAAGTTCAAGGTCATAGGCTGCGATCTGTGGTCGGATGAGCCCGGGTTCAACGAGGCCGTCGCCCGCTCCGGTGTGACCGGCATCTGCGGTTCGGGGATCATCGAAGTCATCGCCGAGATGTATCTGGCCGGCATCATCAACCAGGACGGGGTGGTGAACGGCGCACTCGCCGCGCGCAGCGATCGCATCGTACAGACCGGGCGCACCTTCTCCTACACGGTGTACCGAGCTGCGACGCCGCTGCAGATCACTCAGAACGACGTGCGCGCGATCCAGCTCGCCAAGGCGGCGCTGCACGCGGGCGTGAGGCTGCTGATGGATCATATGGGCGTCGATCAGGTCGACCGTATCCGGCTGGCCGGCGCGTTCGGAAATCATATCGACGTCAAATACGCGACGATCCTCGGCATGATTCCCGACTGCGAGCTCTCGCAGGTGTCCTCCGCCGGCAATGCCGCGGGCACCGGCGCTCGTATCGCGCTGCTCGATAAGGCCTCGCGCAAGACCGTCGAGGAGCTGGTGCAGCGCGTGGAAAAGATCGAGACCGCGATCGAGCCGAAATTCCAGGCTCATTTCGTGGCAGCGATGGGCATTCCGCACACGACCGAGCCGTACCTGCATCTGCGCCAGGTGGTGCAGCTGCCGGCCACCAAGAGCGCGCCGCCGCGCGCGCGGGCGCGCCCGCGCCGCGCCGGCACGTGACCGAGGCCTATCGCTTTCGGGGCCAGACCGTTCGCTACTCGGTCGCGGGTACTGGTCCCGCGCTCGTATTCATACACGGCACACCGTTTTCCTCGCATGTGTGGCACCGCGTCGCTCCGCAGTTCGCCGACACACATACCGTTTACTCTTTCGACCTGCTGGGCTACGGGCAATCTGAAAAGTCCGAAACCCAGGACGTCTCGCTCGGGATACAGAACCTCGTACTCAGCGAATTGCTCGAGCATTGGGGGCTCGAGAAGCCCGATGTCGTCGCCCACGACTTTGGCGGCGCCACGGCGCTGCGTGCGCATTTGCTGAACGGCAGGGACTACCGCAGCCTCACGCTGATTGACCCCGTGGCGCTGTCACCGTGGGGTTCGCCGTTCGTCGACCATGTGCGCCAGCACCAAGCGGCATTCCGCGGCGTCCCGGCCTACATTCACCAGGCGATCGTTTCGGCCTACATCCGCGCTGCCGCTCAGCGCGTCATGTCGGACGAGGAGATAGCGCCGTATCTTGCGCCGTGGCTGGGCGAAGTGGGCCAGGCAGCCTTCTATCGCCAGATCGCGCAGATGGATCAGAAATACACCGACGAGGTCACGCCGCGCTATGGCGAAGTACGCTGTCCGACCTTGATCCTGTGGGGCGAGCAGGATCGCTGGATCCCGATCGAGCGCGGCGGGCAGCTGCAGCGAGCGATTCCCGGCTCACGCTTCCGCGCCATTGCCAACGCCGGACACCTGGTGCAGGAAGACGCCCCCGAGGCCATCGTGGCGGCACTGCTGGGCTTTCTGACCGGCTAGTCTCGCATCCACAGCGACGCACATCGCCTGCGCCGTTTCACCACTGGGGCGGGACGGTTTCCACCTGCACCTGCGGCGCCGGTCCCGGTGCGCCCGCGCCGCTCCTGTTGGACAGATGGATGCGGTTGAGAAACGGTTGCGCCTGCGGGTCCACCGTAACCACGATGGTTCCGGCCGCCCCGCCATTACCGGGATGACCGTCGAAGCCGTTGCGACCATCGTGACCAGCGAATCCGTTCGGAAAGCCGGTGCCGCCGCTGCCGCCGCGCCCACCGCGGCCCCCGGAGCCGCCGCGACCACCTTGCCCGCCATTCGCATCGATCGAGAGCGTGCCGCCCGCGGGATCGACCAGGAAGAGCTCCCCGTGGGCGGAGCTGGCGGCGCGCACCTGCAGCAGCGGGCGCGGTCCCGGCCGCAGAGTCACCCAGACATGGACCGCTTGCCCCGGCTCGCCGTCGCCGCCATTTGACCCGTCACCCCCGTCGGAGCCGTCCGAGCCGTTGCCTCCCGCGCTCGGGTTGGTGAGATCGATGGAGCCGGAGCTGCCCGCCATACCGTCCGAGCCATTGATGCCGTCCATGCCGGGGCTCCCAGCACGGCCGGAAAAGTGCGCGGCGAAGGCCACGTCATAGCGCACCGGGATGTCCAGATCCGTAACGGCGTCAGGATGACCGAGGGCACTGATATGCACGTGCGGCACACGGCCGTCGCTGATGCGCGGATCTGCCGGCAGGCAGACGACGCCCTTGCGGTCTACCTGCACGACCTGCGCCTCGTAACTGAAGCTGTCGAACAGCACCTTGCCCTGGCCTGGTCCGACGGTAGCGAGTTTCTGGCCGTCGGCGGTGTCGGCGATGATCACCAGGCGGCCGCGGCCTCCGGGACTCAGGGCCGGCTGCGGTGAAAGCGATGCGGCGAGGCCGGTGACCGGGACCCGGTCCAGTCGCGTGCGCAGATGCAGCCCGATCGCGATGGATTCGCACCCCTCGAGTGCGAGCACCCCAAGGACACCGAGGCCGGCAACGACAGCAGGAATGCGCCGTCGGGACGACATAACACTTGACACAAGATGCTGGCGCGGCGTAGCGCAGTCAAGTCAAGAACTGTCAGCGCGAGGCCGCGCCGCGGCGCGCGCAGAAGGCCTGTGGGCGCCGTCCGGAGACGCTAGACGTTCGAATCCGGAAACGACGCCTTGCGCCGCGTGATGTAGTCGAGCAGCGCCTCGTCCACCGCCGGATCGAGCGGCGGCGCTTGGTACTGCTCCAGCTGACGCTTCCACAAGGCGTTGGCGCGCTGCGCCATGTCCTTGCCGCCTTCCGCTTCCCACTGCTCGACGCTGTTGTTGTCGGCGAGCGGCGAACGGTAGAACGCCGTCTGAAAGTTCGCCTGGGTGTGCGCGCAGCCGAGGAAATGCTTGCCGGGACCGACTTCGCGGATGGCATCGAGCGCCTGACCGTTGTCCGTCAGGTCGACGCCGGCCAGCAGCGTATGCATCATGCCCGCCTGGTCGGTGTCCATGACGAACTTCTCGTAGCCCATCGCGAGGCCCCCCTCGAGCCACCCGGCGGTATGCAGCACGAAGTTGACGCCGCCCAGACAGGTCGGAATGAGGGTGTTGGCGGACTCATAAGCCGCCTGCGCGTCCGGGATCTTCGCAGCGCACAATGCCCCGCCCGAGCGGAACGGGACTCCCAGCCGCCGCGCCAGGGCCGCCATGCAATACAGGACCAGCGCCGGCTCGGGCGTACCGAAGGTCGGCGCCCCTGACTGCATTGACAGCGACGACGCGAAACTGCCGAGCACCACCGGCGCGCCCGGATTCACCAGCTGCGCGAGCGCCATGCCGGCGAGCGCCTCGGCGAGCGTCTGCGCCACGGTGCCCGCCACGGTCACCGGCGACATGGCGCCGGCGAGGATGAACGGCGTGACGATGGTCGCCTGGTTCGCCCGCGCGTAGGTCTTCAACGCCCCCAGCATGGTCGCATCCCAGGTGAGCGGCGAGTTGGCGTTGATGAGACTGATGATGCAGGTGCGTGGCTTGCCGGTCGCGGGATCGGTGTAGGTGTCCCCGAACAGGATCCGGGTCATCTCGACGGTGTCGCGTGCCCGATCCGGATGGGTGACCGAGCCCATGTACGGCTTGTCGCTGTACTTCATGTGGCTGTACACCATGTCGAAGTGCCGCTTGTTCACCGGCAGGTCGACCGGCTCGCAGATGGTGCCGCCGGAGTGATGCAGTGAGGTCGCCATGTAGGCGAGCTTCACGAAATTGCGGAAGTCCTCGATGCGGGCGTAGCGCCGGCCCTCGTCGAGGTTGCGCACGAACGGCGATCCGTAGGCGGGCGCGAACACCGTGCGGTTGCCGCCGATCACCACGTTGTGCGCGGGGTTGCGCGCGTACTGGGTGAATTCCTTCGGCGCCGAACGCCGGACGATGCTGCGGCACAGGCCGCGTGGAAAGCGCACCCGCTCGCCCTGGATCTCAGCACCCGCGTCCTTCCAGAGCTTGAGCGACTCCGGATCCTCGCGGAAATCGATGCCGATCTCCTCGAGGATCGTGTCGGCGTTGTGCTCGAGCAGCTCCAGTCCTGCGCTCCCCAGCACCTCGTAATACGGGATGTTGCGGGTGATGTACGGCACGAAGGCGTGGCTGCGCGCGGTGCGCGCCGCGATCTTGGCATCACGGCCGCTGGGGCGGCGGGATCGAGCGGGCTGACCTGGCTGTTGGTGCTCGTCCATTAGGGCGTCCTGTGGGTCTTAAGCCCCATTATGGTCACGCGCCACCGCAGGAACTGATCGATTTGCGGCATGCACTTCTCCGGCAGCGCCACGCCCGCAGCCGCGGGAGCCCCACAACCGCCTCAGTGCTCCACGCCCACGGTCGTCGCGCTAGGATGGCGCCATGGCCGAAGCCGACATCGCCGCCGCGCTGCGGACCTTCCTGCCCGAGGATTGCGTGCTGTCCCGGGAAGAGGAACGCCGCCCCTACGAGTGCGACGGGCTGACGGTGTTCCGCCAGCTCCCCGGCGTCGTGGTGCTGCCGCGCACCGAGCAACAGCTGCAGCAGGTGCTGCTGACCTGCAGCCGGCTCAAGGTGCCGGTGGTCGCCCGCGGCGCGGGCACCGGCTTGTCCGGGGGCTCGACGCCGCACGCGCAGGGTGTGCTGCTGTCGTGCGCGCGGCTGAACCGCATCCTGGAAATCGATGCGCACGAGCGCATCGCACGGCTCGAGCCGGGAGTGCCCAACCTGCGGGTCTCCGAAGCGGCTGCCGTGCATGGCCTGTACTACGCGCCCGACCCCTCCTCCCAGGTCGCCTGTTCCATCGGCGGCAACGTAGCGGAAAACTCCGGCGGGGTTCACTGCCTCAAGTACGGCCTGACGGTGCACAACGTGCTCGGCGTCCGCGGCTACACCATGGAAGGAGAGCCGCTCGAATTGGGCGGCCGTGCGCCGGACGGTCCGGGCCTGGACCTGCTGGCGCTCGCGATCGGCTCCGAGGGCCTGCTGATGATCGTCACCGAGGTGACGGTGAGGCTGATTCCGCGGCCGCCCTGTGCCCAGCTGGTCATGGCCTCGTTCGCCGACGTGCACAGCGCCGGCACCGCGGTTGCCGCGGTGATCGCCGGCGGCATCATTCCTGCGGCGCTGGAAATGATGGACCGCAAGGCGACCGCCGCGGTCGAGCCCTTCGCGCACGCCGGGTATGACCTCAGCGCGGCCGCGATTCTGCTGATCGAGGCGGACGGCACGCCCGAGGAAGTCGCCGACCAGGTGCGCGAAATCGAGCAGGTGCTGCGCAGCGCCGGCGCCAGCACGCTGCGGGTGTCGGGCTCGGAGGCAGAGCGCCTGCGCTGGTGGTCCGGGCGCAAGAACGCCTTCCCCGCGGCCGGGCGCCTGTCGCCGGACTACTACTGCATGGACGGCACCATTCCGCGCCGGCATGTCGGCGAGGTCCTGCAGGCGATCGAGCGCATGGAGGCGCGTTACGCGCTGCACTGCATGAACGTGTTTCACGCCGGTGACGGCAACCTGCACCCGGTGATCCTGTTCGACGCCAATGACCACGACTCATGGGAGCGGGCCGAGCGCTTCGGCGCCGAGATCCTCGAGCTGTGCGTGCAGCTCGGCGGGACCATTACCGGCGAGCACGGGGTCGGCGTCGAGAAACTCAACTCCATGTGCGTGCAATTCTCCCCCGCGGAGCGCGCGGCCTTCGCCGCCGTGAAGGAGGCGTTCGACCCGGCGGGACTGCTCAATCCAGGCAAGCTGATCCCAACGCTGGCGCGCTGCGCGGAGTACGGCAGGATGCGCGTGCACCACGGCGCGCTGCCGCACGCGGATCTGCCGCGCTTCTAGCAACGCCCGATGGCCGCGACCGCCGACGCCGTGCTGGCTGAGTTGCGTGAGCGGGTGAGCGCCGCGCACCGCACGCGCCAGGCCCTGCGGTTGAAGGGTTCCGGCACCAAGGACTTCTACGGCGAGAGTCTCGCGGGGGAGGTGCTCGAGCTGCGCGCTCACCAGGGCATCGTCGACTACGAGCCCTCGGAGCTGGTCATCACGGCCCGTTGTGGCACGCCCTTGTCGCAGATCGAGGCTGCGCTCGCCGCCCACGGCCAGTTTCTCGCTTTCGAGCCGCCGGCGTTCGGCGCCGACCCGAGCCTCGGCGGCGTGATCGCCGCCGGCCTGTCGGGACCGCGACGTGTGTACGCCGGCGCGGCGCGCGATTTCGTGTTGGGAGCGAGACTCCTGACCGCAAACGGTGAGTTGCTGCGCTTCGGCGGGCAGGTGATGAAGAACGTCGCCGGCTTCGACGTCTCGCGGCTGCTGTGTGGCTCGCTCGGCATCTTGGGCGTCATCACCGAGGTTTCACTCAAGGTGCTGCCACGGCCCCGCGCCGAGCAGACCGTGCGGCTCGAGTTGACGGCTGCGGCCGCGGTGGAATCCTTCAATCGCTGGTCGGCCCTCGGCCTGCCGATCTCCGGCGGCGCCTGGTGGCAGGGCAGTGCCTGGGTGCGGCTCTCCGGCGCCCCGCCGGCGGTACGCTCCGCGCGGGAGGGCATCGGCGGCGAAGCCATCGACGCGGCCAGCGCACAGGCCTGGTGGGACGCGTTGCGGCACTGCCAACTACCCCTGTTCGACAGCCGCCTCATCTGGCGGCTGTCGCTCCCCGGTGCGGCCCCGCCGCTCAGTCTGCCCGGTGAGCCCCTGATCGACTGGGGCGGCGCGCTGCGCTGGTATGCGGACCCTGCGGCGGATGCCGATGTGCGCGCCGTGGCCAGCGCGGCAGGCGGGACGGCGCTGTGCTGGCGGGGCGCCGCGCCCGCTGGACGCTTCCACCCGCTGCCACCCGTGCTCGCCCGGCTGCACCGCCGGCTGAAGGAGCGTTTCGACCCGCACGGGATTTTCAACCCGGGGCGTCTGCTCGCCGGGCTGTGACGACGCCGCACGCGGTACCGGGCCTCGGGGCACGGTCCGTCTATGAAAGGCGACACGATGCGTGCGGCTGCGACGCGGACGATACTCGCCGCGGAACCCGAGGGAGGAGCTGTATGTTCAGGTCATCGGCCCCACGCACCGCTGCGGCCCTGTCCGCTTGCGCCCTCTTGCTGAGCTCTTGCGGCGGGGGAGGCTCCGCATCGATGTCGACCTTGAACCTCGGACTGACGGACGCACCGGTCAGCGGCGTCAGCAAGCTATGGATTCAATTCACCGGCGTCGAGGTCAAGCCGGCCGGCGGCAATGCGATTGACTTCATGTTCTCGCCGGAAAAGGGCTTCGATCTGCTGAGTCTGCAAGGGGGCACCACCGCCACGTTTCTCAACGACACCGCAATTCCCGCAGGACAGTACCAATGGGTGCGTCTGATGGTGGATACGAAGCCCGGCGCGTCCTACGTGATGGACTCCACCGGCCAGCACGACCTGACGATCCCTAGCGGAGCTGAGACGGGTCTCAAGCTCATTCAGGGCTTCACCATGCCGGTCGGCGGCGTAGCGAGCTTCACGGTCGACTTTGTCCTGAGCAAATCCCTGATCGCGCCGCAGGGCCTGTCTCCCGACTACCTTCTCAAGCCGGTTCTTCGGCTGCTCGACAACACTCAGGTGGGCACGATCAGCGGGACCTTCATGGCGTCGACTCTGTCGGCACAATCCAACTGCGGCACGCGGCCGCCGGTCGTCTATGTCTATACGGGAGCCGGCGTTCAAGCAGACGACATCTACAACCCGCCAACCGGCACGACCGACATGGACCCGGCCTCGTCGGCGGAGCCCTTGACCACCGCGACCGCGGCGCTCAATTCGATGAACGACTACGCGTACAGCATGGCGTTCCTGCCGGCCGGGACCTACACCGTGGCGTTCACGTGCGATCCGGACGATCCGACGGTCGATGAAGACACGCTCACACCGGATCCCATCCATTTCAAAATCTATCCGCAAGCAGTTGCCGTCACGACGAACATGACGACGACGGTCAATTTCTAAAGGTTGATCGTCCCCCGGCCAAGCTCGATGACGTCGCCGCTCACGAAGATCTGGCGCTCCGCGTCCACCCGCAGCCGCAGCGCCGACGGGCGTCCGATGTACTCGCCCTGGGAGATTTCGAACTCGCACGGCAGCGCGCGGCCCATCGCGAGACACCAACCGCCCAGATTCGCCGTCGCCGACCCGGTCGCCGGATCTTCCAGCACCGTACCACCATGGGGGAAGAAAAAGCGCGCCAGGAGCCCAGCGCCGGACGGCGCAAACACATACGCCATGCTGCGGCCGTCGACGCTCGGCAGCTGCGCCAGCAGATCGGCGCGCACCCGCAGGCGCCGCACTGCCGCCTCGCTCGTCAGCGGCACGATGAGCTGCTCCGTGCCCGCGTTCACCCACAGCGGCCGCTCGCCTATGTCGTGCTCCTCCAGGCCGAGCATGGCCGCGAGCGTGAGCCGCGGCTCTGCCACCTCACGCCAGGTCGGGGTCTTCGCCGTCAGCGTCCAGCGATCGCCCGAGGCGCGCACCGGGATGATGCCGGCGGGCATCTCCAGGGTGAGCCGGTCTCCCGCCAGACCGAGCGCGCGGCACACGTGCGCCGTGCCGAGCGTCGGATGGCCGGCGAAGGGCATTTCGTAGCTGGGCGTGAAGATCCTCACCCGGGCGCTGGCGCGCTCCGAGGGCAGGATGAAGGTGGTCTCCGAGAGGTTGAACTGCAGCGCCAGGGCCTGCATTCTGCCGGCATCGAGCTCCTCGGCCCGCTCGAACACGCACAGCGGATTGCCGCTCAGCGCGGCGCGTCCGTGCGTGAACACGTTCACGATACGATAGGCGTAGGAGCTCATCGGGAGAATTCTATCCTCACACCGACGCGATCACAGCCATGACGCGATCACAGCCATGATGACCGAGTTGCTGTTCCGGGACGACGCTTATCTCAAGACCGCCACCGCACGGGTACTCGCCGCCGGCGAGCGCGGCATCGAGCTCGACCGCACCGTGTTCTACCCGCAGGGCGGCGGGCAGGCGGGCGACACCGGCACACTGCTGCGGGCCAGCGGCGAACGCTTAGGCGTAACCGATACCCGCAAGGGGGAGACACCCGATCGCGTCCTGCACATCGTGGCGCCCGGCAGCTCCCTGCCGCAGCTCGGGGAGGCGGTCGCGCTGGAGATCGACTGGCAGCGCCGTTACCGACTGATGCGTCTGCACACGGCACTGCACCTGCTGTCGTGCGTGATCGTGGCGCCGGTCACGGGCGGCAACATCGTCGCCGACAAGGCGCGCCTGGATTTCGACATCGAGCTCAGTCTGCTCGACGCCGCGCGGATCGAAAGCGAGACCAATGCGTTGATCGCCTCGGGTCTCGCCACCGAGAGCGTCTGGATCACCGACGCCGAGCTCGACGCCCAGCCGGAGCTCGTCAAGACCATGAGTGTGCAGCCGCCGCGCGGCGCCGGCCGGGTGCGGCTGCTGAGGATCCCGGGAATCGACCTGCAGCCGTGTGGCGGCACGCACGTCGCCAACATCGCCGAGATCGGCGCAATCCGCGTGTTGCGGATCCGCAGCGAGGGCAAGCACAACAAGCGCGTGGAGATCGCGCTCACTGGTAGCGGCTGACCTCGAGGCCGTTGCCGACCGCGAGCAGCACCGAGCTCATATCGGCGGCGGCACGCACCCGCTGCCGGTAGGCGCGCGCGTCGGCCCGTGCGCTCTCAGGCTGCAGCATGTTGTCGGCGACGATGATCGCACCCTGCGCCAGCTTCGGATGCAGCAGCTCGAACACCGGCACGTACAGATTCTTCCACAGGTCGATCAGCACGAAATCGAACGGTCCTGCGAGCTGCCCGAGCGATGCGAGCGCATCGCCGACGCGAAACTCGACGTATTGCGCGAGCCCGGCGCGCGCCAGTTGCGCGCGCGCATACTCGGTCTTGGCCGCCTGCAGCTCGAGCGAGACCACCTTGCCGCCGACCGCCCGCGCCGCCTCCGCGAGCCAGGTCGTGGAGTAGCCGTACGAGCTGCCCACTTCCAGGATGCGGCGGGCCCCGCCTTCCTTGACCAGCAGATTCATCAGCGTGCCAGCTGCCCGGCCCACGGGCAGCAGCATCTCATCGCGCCGCCGCATGCTTTCCTCGGCAGACAGCGTGCTCCAGAGCTGCTCCTCGCGGTGCGCCCGGGTTTCGTACTCCTCGAGTACCACCCACACCGCCTGGTCCATCGATCCCGGATCCCGCATGCTCACTCCTTGATCGTCACAGCGCACCGGAGAAATACTCCTGCAACGAGGCGACCCCCAGCCGCTTCGCTTCGAACAGACTCTCGAGATGCTCGCGCGAGTTGACCAGGCCGCGCGCGCGCAGGATGCCGTGCTCGTCGAGCAGCGCGGCGAAGGGCAGGCGGCCGACCTGGTACGCCAGCCCCAGGGCCGCCGACACCACGTACGGAATGCCGTCGAGCCCCTGGCTGCGCACGAACTGACGCTGCTCGAAGGTGTCGCCGTCGCTCGCCAGGATCACGTCCATCCAGGCGCGCTCGTCCTTGCCGCTGGACTTGACCGCCGGCAGCAGGGACTTGCACACCGGGCAGGTCGGAGACACGAACAGCAGCAGCGTGCTGCGGCCGTCCGCTCGTGCGGCACCCACCCGGTGGGCATGCCCTTCGAGATCGGCCACTTCCAGGATCGGCGCCGGCTCACCGACCGCCGGGCCGCGATTGAGCATGAGAGCACCGGCCGGCGCAATGCGCTCGTGCAGCACGCCCAGCTGCCGCACCAGCGCCAGTACGACGACCGACAACAGCAGCACCAGAATCCACAGCACCACATTGGAGACCGCCAGCGCCGTCATCGTGAGCCTCGCAACGGGGCGGTACGCGGCGTGACCTGGGCGAGCAGCCGGTCGAGGCTCATATATAAGAGTGCGGCGACCGCGGTCCCCGCCCCGATGGTGACGGCGTCGGCCGCCGCCATCGGCCGTACGATCCAGGGCAGCAGCATCGGCGCGAGCAACCCCGCCAGCAGCAGATTGCGCCACGCCATCCAGGCGGCAATCGGCCGCCGCGCGTGCGGGCCGCCGCAGCCGCAGGCCAGATCGCGGCGGCCGCGCTGCAGGTTGATCGCGATCGCAGCAGCGTAAGCCACCAGCAGCGCCGCGCCCGCAGCGCCCGCGCCGGCACGCGAGCGACGCGCGAGCAGTCCCACGCCCACCGTCAACTCGAGCGCCGGCACCAGCCATGACAGGCGCGCAACGCCATCCGGCAGCAAGCGATAGGCGCGAAACACCTCGGCAAAGCCTTGCAGACTGCGAAGCTTGTCGAGCGCGGCGCTCACGAACAGCAGCGCGAACGCTCCGGCGAGCATGGCGCCGACGGCCGGGTCGATCATGGTGCGCACATCATAAACCACCGACCCGTGTAGTATCGCCGCACGCCGCGTATGCCAACGGGTCCGCCTCATGAACGCCCTGCATCTGCCGAACGCCGAATTCCGCTCCCTGGCCGCGCGCGTGACGGACCTCGCCGCCGACCTGCTCGCCGGACTCGACGAGCTGCGGGCTTTCCCAGCCGTGCGCGGCGAGCAGGTGGCGCGGGCATTCGAGGCGCCGCTGCCCGAGGAGGGTCTGCGGGCTGGCGCGCTCGATGCCCTGGGCGAGGTGCTCGCCCTGTCGCGCGCGCCGACACCACGCTTCTACGGATACGTGCTCGGCTCGGGTGAGCCGGTGGCCGCGCTCGCGGATCTGCTGGCGAGCATCCTCAATCAGAACGTCACGGCCTGGCGCTCGGCGCCGGCGGCGGTGACCATCGAGCGGCAGATCGTGCGCGGCCTCGCGGGCGCGCTCGGCTGCGAGGGGTTCAGCGGCAGCCTGTGCGGCGGCGGCTCCATGGCCAACCTGATGGGTCTCGCGATGGCGCGCGAAGCGCGACTGCCCGCCAACGAGTCCGGCGCGCAGCCCGGCGTGGTGTACGCCTCGAGCGAAGTGCACATGTCGATCCTCAAGGCGATGGCCGTGCTCGGACTGGGGCGCGAGAACCTGCGGCTGATCGGCGCGGATGAAGCCTATCGCCTGGACCCGCAGGCGCTGCGCACCGCCATCGCCGCGGACCGCTCAGCGGGACGCACGCCCCTGGCCGTGGTCGCCACCGGCGGTAGCGTCAACACCGGCGCGATCGATCCACTGCCGCAGATCGCCGCGGTGTGCCGCGAACAGCAACTGTGGCTGCATGTGGACGGCGCGTACGGCGCGCTGGCGGCGCTCGCCATCCCGGAACGGTTCACCGGCCTGAGTGCTGCGGACTCCCTGTCGCTGGATCCTCACAAGTGGCTCTATCAGCCGCTCGACTGCGGCATGCTGCTGTTTCGCAGCGCGCACGCGGCGCGCACCGCGTTCTGCTGCAGCGGCGACTATGCCAAGTCGCTCGCCGAGGACCCGCTGGAGTCGTTCGCGTTCTTCGACGAATCGCTCGAGCTGTCACGGCGCTTCCGGGCGTTGAAGTTATGGTTGTCGCTGCGTTACCACGGGCTGGCGGCGTTTCGCAGCGCGATCCGCAGCGACCTGCGACATGCGCAGAATCTCGCCGAGCTCATCCGCGGCACGGCGAGGCTCGAGCTGCTCGCGCCCGTCGAGCTCAGCGCCGTGTGCTTCCGCTACCGCTCGGGCGCGCCGGGTGCCGCAGCTGATCGGTTGAACGCAGCGATCCTCAGGCGGGTCATCGAGCGCGGACGGGTGTACCTGTCCAACGCGACGCTGCGGGGACGATTCGCGCTGCGCGCGTGCTTCGTCAATCACCGCACCACCGACCGCGATGTCGGGCAGATCGTGCCCGAGGTCCTGGACGCGGCGCGCGAATGTCTCAACAGCTAACGCAGGTCCTCCTCCCAGAACTCCTGCGGGCGCCGCGTCGCATCCGTGCCGCGCGCCTGCTCGAGCTTGCGCAGCTCGACCCGGCGGATCTTGCCGGAGATGGTCTTGGGGAGCGGTGCGAATTCCAGCCGCCGGATGCGCTTGTAGGGCGAGACGCGCTCGCCCACATGCCGCAGGATCGCGCGGGCGGTCTCGGCGTCCGGGTTGCAGTGCGCCGCCAGCACCACGAACGCTTTCGGCACCGACAGGCGCAGTGCGTCGGGGCTCGGCACGACCGCGGCTTCGGCCACGGCGGGATGCTCGATCAGCACACTCTCGAGCTCGAAGGGGCTGATGCGGTAGTCGGAGGATTTGAAAACGTCGTCCATGCGGCCGACGTAGGTGAGGTAGCCTTGCGCATCGCGCGACGCCACATCCCCGGTGTGGTAGTAGCCGTCGCCCATGGCGCTGGCATTGCGCGCCGGATCATCCAGATACTCCCGCATGAGTCCGAGTGGCCGCTGTGCCAGGTCGATGCAGATCTCGCCCTCCTCGCTCACGCGCCCGTCCGCGCCGAGCAGCACGATCGGATATCCGGGGAGCGGGCGCCCCATCGAGCCGGGTTTGACCGGCTGCCCCGGGGGGTTGCCGACCAGGGCGGTGGTCTCGGTCTGACCGAAACCGTCACGGATGGTGATGCCCCAGGCATCGCGCACCTGTGCGATGACCTCGGGGTTGAGTGGTTCGCCGGCGCTCGCGAGCTCACGCAGCGACACGCGCCAGGTGCGCAAGTCGCTCTGGATGAGCATTCGCCACACCGTCGGCGGCGCGCAGAAGCTCGTCACCCGACAACGCACCAGCTGTTCGAGCAGTGCCCGGGCGTCGAAGCGCTCGTACTGATACGCCAGTATGGTGGCCTGCGCATTCCAGGGCGCAAAGAAGCTCGACCAGGCGTGCTTCGCCCAGCCCGGGGAGCTCAGATTCAGGTGCACGTCCCCGGGCTGCAGTCCCAGCCAGTACATGGTCGACAGATGCCCGACCGGGTAGCTCACGTGCGTATGCGCGACGAGCTTCGGCCGTGCGGTGGTGCCGGAGGTGAAGTACAGGAGCAGCAGATCCTCGGCTCGCGTCGGCGCCTGCGCCACGAACTGCCCGGCGGCGCTGCGCGAACGATCGTAGGCAACCCAGCCCTCTACGTCCCGTCCCACGGCGATGCGCAGCGGCGCACCCGGCAATCCGGCGAAGCGCCCCGCCAGGCCCGCATCGGTCACGACCGCCTTCACCCGACCGCGCTCGAGGCGATCGCGCAGGTCTTCGTGCTCCAGCAGCGTCGTGGCCGGGATCATGACCGCGCCGAGCCTGATGGCCGCGAGCATGGTCTCCCACAGCGGCACGCAGTTCGGCAGCATGATCAGCAGCCGATCCCCGGCGCGCAGACCCTCGGCGGCGAAGAAGCTCGCGACCTGCGCAGAGCGTTGCGCCAGCTCGCAGAATGCCAGGGATTGATCGGCGCCCGAGTCGTCGACGACGCGCAACGCGGGGGTGCCGTTGCCGGCGGCGACCACATCGAAGTAGTCGCGCACCCAGTTGAATTCCTCGAGCGCCGGCCAGCGGAACTGCCGCTGCGCGCCCGTCCAGTCCTCCCTGCAGCGCAGCAGTTGATCCCGCACCTCGATAAACCGGCGGCCGGGGGTCATGACGGCGCCCTCCCACGCGCCACGCCAGCTTAACATCGCAGGCCAGCGCGCTTGCGCGGAAGGCGCCGCGCCCGCTTCATCCGCCGCCCTGAACCATGAAATATTCATGTGATTTAATAATGGCTTGCGAGCATAAATGCACATAGGATCTGCTTCGTGAAAGCAGCCCGTCTGGAAGCGTTCACCGATGGCGTGGTGGCCATCATCATCACCATCATGGTGCTCGAGATCAGGGTTCCGCACGGCAGCGACCTCGCGGCGCTGCAGGCGGACCTGCCGGTGCTTTCCGCTTACATCCTGAGCTACGTGAACGTCGGCATTTTCTGGAACAACCACCACCACATGCTGCACGTCAGCGAGCGCGTCAACGGCAAAGTGCTGTGGGCGAACCTGGCGCTGTTGTTCTGGCTGTCGCTGGTGCCGTTCGTGATCCGCTGGATAGACGATACGGGATTCACCGCCCTGCCGACCGCGGCCTATGGCATCGTGTTGACGGGCGCCGCGGTGAGCTATCGCATTCTGCAACAGCAGCTCATCGCCTATAACGGCCGCGACTCGCGCCTGGCAGTGGCGCTCGGAGATGACTTCAAGGGCAAGCTGTCCGTCGTGCTGTACCTCGCCGCCATCGCCCTCGCGTTTCTGCGACCGTGGATGGCCATCACGCTGTATGTGGCGGTGGCGCTATTGTGGCTCGTGCCGGACACGCGCATCGAGTCGCTGGTGAAGAAGTAACCCCATGCTTGAACGCATCGCAACACGTGCCGCGGAGATCGGCGGCGGGCTCATCGTCAGGCGCGCGCTGCCCAACCGGCGCCGCCGTACGGTCGGAGCGTGGTGCTTCCTCGACCACGCCGGGCCGATGGAATTCGGGCGCGGCGGCGGCATGGGCGTCGGACCGCATCCGCACATCGGGTTGCAGACGTTCACCTGGATGATCGAGGGCGCGGTGATGCACCGTGACAGCCTCGGCAATGAGCAGCTGATCACCCCCGGGCAGGTCAACCTCATGACGGCGGGCCGCGGCATTGCCCACGCCGAAGACTCTGACTCCGCCGGCGGCCCCCGTCTGCACGCCGTGCAGTTGTGGATCGCGCTGCCCGATGCAGAGCGCCACCGCGCGCCGGACTTTCGGAACTATCCGCACCTGCCCCTGGTCGAGCTCGGCGGCTTCGGCGTGCGGGTGCTGGCCGGCAGTGCCCTCGGTCGGACCTCCCCCGCCGAGGTGTACTCACCGCTGGTGGGCCTGGATCTGGCTGCCGCCGGCCCTGCCGGCGGCAGCCTGCCCCTGACCGCCTCGTTTGAGCACGCCGCCCTGCTGCTGAGCGGAGCCGCGAGCATCGAGGGTGAAGAGCTGACACCGGGCACGCTGCTCTACCTCGGCAGCGCCCGCGAGCGGCTCGCCGTCAGCTGCGAGGCGGCCGCGCGCCTCATGCTCGTCGGCGGCGCGCCGTTCGGCGAAGAGATCCTGCTGTGGTGGAACTTCGTCGCACGCGATGCACAGGAGATGCAGCAGGCGGCGCGGGACTGGAATGCCGGGCAGCGATTCGGCGCGGTCCGCGGCAGTCCCTCCCCGCCTCTGACCGCTCCGGAGCCCACGGGACTGCAGCTGCGCCCGACCCGCTCGTAACGCGCCGCTTGCACCTCACGGGTTATCCGGGCCCGAGTTTCTGTGTCAGATACACGAAGCTCAGCGCCCACATCTCCGCCGCCTGCTTGTGGTTGGCCGCGGCGGCGTGGCCGCCGTCGGTGTTCTCGTAGAACAGCACCTCATGACCCTGCGCTTCCATGCGCGCGGCCATCTTGCGGGCGTGCACCGGCGTGACGCGATCGTCGCTGGTGGACGTGACGAAGAACACCGGCGGATAGCGCTTGCCGGCCTTCACGTTCTGGTAAGGCGAGTATTTCATGATCCAGCCGCGGTCGGCGCGCCTCGCGGGATCACCGTATTCCGCGGCCCACGAGGCGCCCGCGCCGATGTGGGTGTAGCGGATCATGTCGATCAGCGGCACCTGGCACACCACGGCGCCGAACAGGTCCGGCCGTTGCACCATGTTGGCGCTCACCAGCAGGCCGCCGTTCGAGCCGCCCATGATGCCGAGCTGCCGGGGCGTGGTGATGCCGCGCTTCAGGATGTCCTGCGCCACCGCCTGGAAATCGTCATAAGCCTTCTGGCGGTTCTGCAGCAGCGCCGCCTGGTGCCACGCCGGTCCGTATTCGCCACCGCCGCGGATATTGGCGACCACGAAAACCCCTCCCCGGCTCAGCCACAGCATGCCGAAGTTCGGCGAGTAGCTGGGGGTCTCGGAGACTTCGAAGCCGCCATAGCCGTAAAGAACCGTGGACGCCGGGCCGGCGAGGGTTTTGCTGCGCGTCACGAAGTACGGTATCTGCGTGCCGTCGCGCGAGGTCGCGAAGAACTGCTCGGTCATCAGACCCGAGGCATCGAAGCGTGCGGGCAGCGACTTGATCGCCGCCGGCCTGCCATCGCCCGCATCCGCGTACAGCGTGGTCGGCATGGTGTAGCTCTCGAAGCGAAACTGCGCTTCCGGGCCCCAGGCGTTCGCCGCCACGATGTGCGTGGAGCCACCGGCGGGAAGGGTCAGCGTCGTGTGACGCCACACCCCCTCCGCCGCGCGAAACACATGAATGCTGCCGGTGACGTCGTGATAGATCGACGCATACACGGCGTCACGCCCGGCGGCAACCTCGTCGATCGCGCTGTGGGCATCGGGCGTGTAGAGGACCGCGACCGAAGCGCCCGCAGCCGCCTGTCCGTTTTCCGCAACCCGATACGCGATCAGCGAACCCTTGGCGATCGGTGCGGCGCCGGGCGGTGTCCAGTCCTCGCGCAGCGTGAAAATGAGATTATGGCCCTGTGCGCCCTTCAGATCGGCGCCGAGCGGCAACGGCAATTGCCGCGTGGTGCCGTCGGGCGCGATGGCGCGATATTCGGCGGAAAAGAAGCTGACGTCGCGCTGCACCAGCTCGATGGTGGCGGCCGCATCGTGGAACACCACGCCCTGCGCACCGACGTCGTCATGTCTGCCCTCGTAGATCACCCTGGCGTCGGTGAGCGGCTCACCGCGCTTCCACAGCTTCACGATGCGCGGATAGCCGGAGGCCGTCATGGAGCCGGGACCGAAATCCGTTCCGCACAACACCGCGTCCTCGGTGAGGTAGCTGACGGAGGATTTTGCCTCCGCCAGCTGAAAGCCGTCCTTCACGAACGCCTTCGCGGCCGGATCGAACTCGCGCACCACCACCGCATCGCCGCCGCCGCGCGACAGATGCAGCAGGCAATGCTTCAGCGAGGGCGTGCATTCCGCGCCCTTCCACACCCAGTTCTCGTGCTCGTCCGCCGCCAGCCGGTCCAGGTCGAGCAGTATGTCCCAGTCGGGCACCGCGTTCGCGTAGTCCGCGATGCTCGTGCGCCGCCACACTCCCTTGGGATGCTGCGCGTCCTGCCAGAAGTTGAAAACGTACTGGTGATCGAGGTCGCCGTAAGGGATGCGGTCGGTCGCATCCATCACCCTGAGAATGGCGTCGTAGTCCTTCTGATAGCTCGGATCGGCCTGGAGAATCGCGGTGGACCTGGCGTTCTGCGCCTTCACCCATGCGAGGGGCTTTGCGCCGTGGATGTCTTCGAGCCACTGATACGGATCGCTGGCCCCGCCATCTGTCTGATGCTTCCTGTTCACGCTGTCCGCTCCCACGGCGCTGTCCGCCGCCATCACCCAGGACTCGGTGGGCACATCGCCCGGCACCGGTAGCGAGCGGATGTAAGTGACCAGGGTCCACACCCCCTCGGCGCCGAGTGTGCCGCCGAACGCGGGCATGCCCTTCGGACGACCGTAGTAGATCGAGTTGAACACCTCGGCATCCGCGCCGCCGTAGCGCCAGCGTGCGTCTGCGAGATTGGGGCCGACCCATCCGCTGCCGTCACCCCCGTGACAACCGTCGCAATTCATCGCGGTAAACAGCAGCGCACCGCTCTTCGCCACCGCGCGGTCACCCTGATGAGGATTCCCCAGAGCAGCGCCGGGCGGGGCAAGGCCACCGGCTGCGAGATGCGCCTCGTAACGAATCGCAGGTGGCGGCGCGCCGGCTGGCGACGAGGGCGCCGCGGCGTGCCGGCCGCAGGATGCCAGCGCGAGGCAGGTCAGCAACGATGGCGCCAGTGCGCCGCGCATGTGCCGCATCACAGACCGAAGATCCAAATGATGCCTCCCTGGCTCGTATGGCGCGCGATATCCTTGAGGAAATCCGCCGGCGGGCGCACGTCGGCGGGGTCGTCCGAGCGGACATCGCCCGACAGCAGTGCCCAGTCGCCGCCGAAACCGGCATACACCGCCACGTACTGCTTCCCATCCGGGCCGCGGTAGGTGATCGGGTTACCGACGACACCGGAACCGACCTTGAACTTCGACAACACCTTCCCCGTCCTGGCATCCACCGACTTGAACCAGCCGTCGAGCGTACCGTAGAAAGCCACGTCGCCGGCGGTCACCAGCGCGCCGCTCCAGTTTGGATACGGCTCCTTGTTCTCCCACACCTTCCGGCCGCCTGCCGCATCCCACGCCATGAACGTGCCGAGGTTGCCGCCCGGGCCGGCAAAGTATGGACTGGTGACGCCCACGAAGGGCGTTCCCTTCAGGTGGGAGGCGCGTGTCGCCGCGTAGTCCATGCACAGGTTGTTGGTGGAAGTGTAGAAGAGATGGGTGCGCGGTGAATACGCCGCGGGCGAGGACGGGCTGACGCCGCCCTCGAGACTGGGACAGATGCCCTTCACGTTCCCCCGGGATGCGCCGGTTTGTTTCGCGGGATCCAGCACCGGGCGTCCGGTGGCGAGATCCACCGACTTCGCCCAGGTCACCGGCGCGAACGCCGCGGCGAGCAGCAGCCGCCCGGTCGCGCGATCCAGCGTATAGGCGAAGCCGTTCTTGTCGAAATGCACCAGCGCCCGGATGCGCTTTCCGTCCACCGTCAGATCGGCCAGAATCATCGCGCCGGTGGCGTCGTAGTCCCAGTTGTCGTGCGGCGTGAACTGATACGCCCACACCAGAGTTCCGTCCTCCGGCTTGCGCGCCAGCACGCTGGCGCTCCACTTGTCGTCTCCGAGTCGCTGCTCCGGGTTATAGGGCGAGGCGTTGCCCGTGCCGTAATAGATGAGATCGAGCTGCGGATCGTAGGAGATCGATCCCCACACCGGAGCGCCGCCGGTGTGCCAGCTGTCATTGGCCCAACTGCGCGCACCCAGGTCAACACCGCTGTCGTACGGCGGTTTGAAGGTACCCGCTCGGGCGAGCATGTCCTCGTCCGGTCCGATGTTGTGCGCGGTCCAGACCGTGCGCCCGCTCTTCAGATCCAGGCCCTTGACCCATCCGTAGATCCCGAACTCACCGCCCGATGCGCCGACGATGACGCGGTCCCTGACCACCAGGGGCGCCATGGTCACGGTCTCCCCATTGCTCACGTCGGCGATCTGCGTGCTCCACAGTTCCCGGCCGGAGCTCGCCTCGACCGCCACGGTGTGCCCGTCGAGCAGGTTATAGACGATCTTTCCGTCGGCGTAGAAGGCGCCGCGATTGACGGTGTCGCAACAGGAGACGCCGATGGCGTTCGCGCTCACGTCCGGCCGATATTTCCACCGCAGCGGATATCCCTCCTGGGTGAGATCGAATGCGTACAGCACGTTTGGCCACGGCGTGACGACATACATGGTGTCGCCGACCACCAGCGGTTGGCCCTCGTGTCCTCCGAGCACACCCGTCGAGAAGGTCCACACCGGATGGAGCGAGCCGGCATTCTGCCGGGTGATTCCGGTGAGGCCGCTGTAGCGGGTCGCAGCGTAGTCCTTGGACGGCATCGACCATTGGCCATCCTCGCCGGCCGGCGCCTCGGCGCCTGTAGCACGGACACTATCGGCATTGACGGCGCCTGCACCGAGGCAGCCAAGCATCGCGATGAGCGCTGCCCGCGACATCTGCGTCCCCTCTTACACCCTGTCGTTCGGGGTAAGCGTGGGGCGACGAACCGCGCAGGTCAAGACCCCGTACGCCCAGGTTCCCCGCGCCGTTGCGGGTTCCCGGCCGGACCCGATCTGGCGCGGCTTTTTTCGCTGCCGCGCGTGGCTCGCGCGGACTTCAGGACGAGCGCCGCGATCCCGCCTGCCGAGGTCGGGCCGGCGAGGTATAGAAGCGCGGCTGCGACGCAGGCCGGGCACATGTCAGTACTGAGGGCAGGGCGGGCGGCACGTGGTACTCTCGTTGCGTGACGCGTGACCGCCCACTGAAGGGGCAATTCACTATATGCATCACCGAGCTTGGCTCACGTTAGCCGCCCTGGCGGTCGGCTGCACGTTGGATATCGCGAATGCACAGGATGCGGGCAAGACTGTCATCGCCTCCCCGAACGCGCCGGCTGCAATCGGGCCGTATTCCCAGGCCATCAAGGTTGGAAAGACGGTCTACCTCTCCGGGCAAATTGCCATCGATCCAAAGACCAAGCAATTGATGGCGGAGGCCTCCATTGAAGATCAGACACGGCGTGTGCTCGAGAACCTGAAGGCGGTGCTCGCGGCTGACGGAATGACTCTCGACAATGTTGTCTCGACGACTGTCTTCGTCAAGGACCTCAATGACTTCGGGAAGGTGAACGAGGTCTACGCTGCGTTTTTCACCAGCGCGCCTCCGGCTCGCGCGACAGTGGAGGTCGCGCGCTTGCCGAAGGACGCAAAGATTGAAATTTCGGCGATCGCATCGCGTCCGTAGTGCAAGCGGTCCGAGTCCGCGCCGACCGGCACCTCAATGACCGAGTGGCGTTTGCGGTTGATTATTTGTAGTAGCCGACGCCGCACGCGGTGTTACCCACGCGCGTGAGATAGCTCTCCTTGGGAACGGGGTTGGCGGTATTCGGCCTCGGATAGTTGTAGCTCACACTGGTGATCTGCCCGTCCTTCAACCCCTGGACTGCGTCGTAGATTTTTTGCCCCAGCGGGGAGCCGTCCTTCTCCTTGAGCAATCTGGTGTCGGTTCCGATCAGCGCCGGGTTCACTTGCGCGCTGATGATGCCGGTCTTTGCATTGAGGCAGAAGACATAAAGATCGCGATCTCTGAAGCCGCCGTCGGGTTTGTTGAACTTGGTGATGGCAGCCGGCTCATTAGCCTTGAGCTCGGTGATGACGCGCCCGAGCATGGCCTTGGCCTCTGCGGCCGTGCCGAACTTCGCTTGCTGGGCAAGTGCGCCGGTGAATATTGCGACAGTCGCGACCGAAGCGGCCGCAATTTTGAACCTACGAAGCATCAGTGTTCTCCTGGTTGCAGCGCGATGTGGCAACACGGAACCGCGCGGAGCATGCGCCCGCGTTCCCACGACGACAAGATCCTTTCTGGAGAACACTGCCTCTGGATGGATGGCCCAAGGCTGCCTGGCGGAGAGGGTGGGATTCGAACCCACGAGCCGCTTGCGCAGCCTCCGGTTTTCAAGACCGGTGCATTCAACCGCTCTGCCACCTCTCCGCAGTCAATGCAGTGGCGCGTGTTTCATTCTATCAGGCCGCGGACACCGATCCGGTGCCCGCCCCGACGACGGGCGGCGCTGTCAGCCGGCCGGTTCCTTGAGAATCGCGGCCGTAACGCGATTGCGGCCGTTCTCTTTGCTGCGGTACAGGGCCGCATCGGCGATCCTGAGCACTTGCTCGGCCACCCGGTGCTCACCACTCGGGACGTGGTCCATGCCGCAGAGGCCGAAGCTCGCGGTCACGTGGATGCTCTTCTTGCCGGCCTTGAAGGGGGTGTGCGAGACCGCCGCCCGCAACTTGCGGGCGACGTCGAGCCCCGGTTCATGAGCGGTCTCCGGCATGACGATGGCAAATTCCTCACCGCCGATGCGCGCCACCCAGTCAATCCCGCGGCGCAGGGCCTGCTGCAGGCGCGGACCGAACTGCTGCAGGATCTCGTCACCACCGGCGTGACCGAGCGTGTCGTTGATCTTCTTGAAGTGGTCGATGTCGCACAGAGCCAGGGACAGGGCACGCTTGTAACGCGCGGCCCGCTCGACCTCACGCGGGAAGTGCTTGCCGAAGAAGCGCCGGCTGGCAGCGCGCGTCAGTTCGTCCGTCGAGGACAGCTTGCGGTTCTCCTCCAGCGTAATGCGCAGTACCGACTCGAGCTCGGTGATGCGCCGCGCCGCGCGGATGCGCGCGTCCAGCTCGCAGTCGCTGACCCGCCGCCCGACGCACTCGTCGGCCCCGGCGAGGATGCCCGCCTCCCGCTCCTGGGCGTCATCGACCTCGGCCACATAGACGATGAACGGTGGGCGGGCGGCGGGCCGCGCCCGCAGCTTGCGTATCAGCTCCAGGCTGTCGGTGAGCACGACCGGACGAAACTCGGCGCCGAAGCGGCGCAGAGCTTCCTCCTCGTCGGCGACCGCCTCGCACTCCAGCACATCCGGCGTGATGCGCTGCTGCATATGCTGGCGCAGCGGCGCTTCCTGGAAGACCAGGAGCGCCTTCGGCGGCGGCAGCACCCGCACCATGACCGCGACAGTCGCCGTAGTCCCGTCCTCGGTGGTCGCGGGCTTGGCCGCCCGTCGTTCCAGGACCCTCTGGATGACTGTCGTGTGTCCCCCGGACGCCATCTGCCCCCCTAATGTCAGAGGTTGCACGAACAGAGGAAGATTACAGGCACGGGTGCGCGGTTGTCTCGCCAATGTGATGGCGCCCCCGATGAGGGGTCGCCCGGGCCGGGACCCCAGTCACGCCCCTCGGGGACGAACCCGTTGGCCGCGAGGATGGATTCGACGCCGCCGCGCTGACGCCGCCGTTCTCCGGGGTGTCTCATAGGCGCAGTGAGAATTGCCGTTGGGAGAGCGCCATGAGAATCACGACCTGGGCGGTGTTGGGATCGTTGCTCATCAATCTTGCCCTCGCACTGCTGGTGGCGGTGGTGTTCAGCGTGCCGCCGGCGCGCGCCGCCGAGCGCGCACAGTGCACCGGGCGCACGATCCACCCTACGCACACCCCCGATCGGCCGGCGCTGGCTCATCGGGGCTATCTGGTCGCGGTGCGCATGGGTTGGGCAGCGGGCTGAAGGCAGATGCGCTTGCCGTCACGGCACCGCGACGGCGGGCGCCGTTGCTGAGGCGGCGCGCGCCGAGCGCAGCATCGAAACCGCCGCGTAGCTGACCACCACGATCACCAGCCAGCGCATCGCCGTGAGCGGCAGGTGCTTGACGATGTAGAAGGCGATCAGCACGCCGAGCACGCCACCGATGATCAGGCCCAGCGAGGGCCCGTGCGCGAAGCGTCCCGAGCGGAAGAAGCCGAGGCTCGCCACGGGCTGCAGTATGCCATCGCTCGTCATCATGATCGGAAACGCCGCCAGCGGATGCATGCCCATGAGGGCGAGCATGATCATGAGCGGCGCGTAGTTGCCGATGCCGATGCACATCAATGCGCCCAGCAGGAAGCTGACACTCACTGCCAGCGCGAAGCGCCAGCCGGCCAGAGCGAACGCGGTGCCGCCCGGTGGGAACGCGCCGAGGTTCTTCAATACGAAGAAGAACGCCGCCACCAGCAGGGCCACTCCCATGAAGAGCTGGATCGTGCGGCGTGGAAGCCGGCTCACCAGGCCGGCGCCGAGCCAGGCGCCGGCGGCGGCGCTCGCGACCATGCTGGCGAGCAGCACCGGCTCCACGGTCACGGCCGTAACGAACAGCACGGTCTCGAGAAAGGCGGACGAGTTGTGCCCCACGTTGAGCGTGCCGGGTATCAGCTCGTCGGCGGGCGCACCGCGAAATTTGAACAGCGCGGTCGTGGGTGCGAATGAGCCGATGCCGAGCGTATCGAGGAAGTCGGTCACCACTCCGATTGCGACATCCCCGAGCGTCGGCCGCTCGCGCAACCGGTAGTGCCTGGCCGCCCAGACCCATCCGATGACGAACGCGATGTTCACCAGCACCAGCGCGCTCAGCAGCCCGACTTTTGTCGCGTTCATGCCGGTCCCCGTGACCCAAGGGTTGGCGCGCGTGCCAGCGCGTCCGCCAGGCGCAGATACTGGATGGTCGCGCGCGCACCGATGCCGCTCAGGGCGTGCAACGGCATGGGCCGCAGCGGCGTGACCGGAAAGCCCAGCTCCGCCGCGGGGGTTCCGAGCGCACGCTGTGCCAGCAGGCGCCCCATCACGGTCGCCATGGCGACTCCGCGACCATTGTAGCCCAGGCCGGCGAGCAGGCCCGGTGCCGGCTCATGCAGGTGCGGCAGGTGGTCGCGCGTCATGGCCACGAGCCCTCCCCAGTGGTATTGGAAAGCCACGCCTTCGAGCTGCGGATAGATTTCGTGCACGGCGCGGTAGTGCTGCCGTACCGCCCGCGCGCCGGGGACCGGCGCGAACGTGCCGCGCGAGCCCATCACCAGCCGTCCGCTCGCATCCAGGCGGAAGTACCGCAGCAGACGCCGGGTGTCCGAGGCCGCCTGCCCCCCGGGCAGGATTGCCTGGCGCAGCGTGGCGGGAATCGGAGCCGTGGCCACCTGGAAGGACGGCACTGCCACCACCGTGCGCCGCAGCTCGTCCGTGACCGCGCCGGTGTAGGCGTTGGTCGCGATGATCACGAGCGGTGCGCGCACGCTCCCGCGAGGCGTCTCGATGCTCCAGGCGCCCGCGCTGCGGGTCAGCCTGCACGCTGGGCTGCGGACAAAGATGCGTCCGCCGCAGCGCCCCACGGCCTCGGCGAGTCCGCGCGCGTAAGACAGCGGCTGCACCGTGCCGCCGCGCCGATCAAGCAGCCCGCCGCAGTAGCGGCCGGATCCGGTCAGCCGCAGCACCTGCTGGCGCGACAGCAATTCCACCGCGGCGCCGCGGCGCCGCCACTGCTCCACCCGGGCGGCGAGCTGCAGCAGCGCAGCCTCCGAGGCCGCCGGCTGAATCCAGCCGGTGCGCACCGCATCGCATCGCAGGCCGTGTCGGGCGATGAGTTCGAACACCAGGTCGGGCCCGGCCGCGACGGTCGCCACCGCGCGCGCTCCCGCTTCGGGTCCGAACATCTGCTCGAGGGTATCCGGATCGTGCTTGACCCCGGGGATGACCTGGCCGCCGTTGCTGCCGGAGGCACCCGCGCCAATGTCGGCGGCTTCCAGCACCACCACCTCCCGGCCGGCCTGCGCCAGGTGCAGGGCGGCCGACAGGCCGGTGTAGCCGGCGCCGATGACGGCGGCCTGGGCGCCCCACGCGCCGGCGAGCGCCTCGCAGGCGGGGCCGGCCGGCGCCGTCACCGACCACAGCGATTGCAGCGGCACGGCGGGCATCGCGACCTATCGATAATCGATTATTGATTATCGGACGAAGGGAGGAGGACTCTACGGCAGGCGCCGCGGACGGTCAAACCAGCACGCGCGGCGCGCGCCCGACGTGGCCGCCTTTTCCGGCCCCCGGCGATGTGCGAGACTCGCCGCAAAGCCGCCGCCGCAGACGTGCCACGCACGCGCGCCACGGCGTCAACCAACGACGTGTATCCGGCTTTGCGTGGGGTGCCCGATGCGATCTGCGCCTCTTAGGTCCGCAGCAACTCTGTGCCTGACGCTCAGCGTGCTGGCGCACGCGGCCCCGCCGCCGCTGCCTGCCGAGCATCTCACCGTGCAACAGCTGCCGCCGAAGAGCCCGCACTGGGTGTACGTGTACGATGAAGCGTTCAATAACGAAATCGATGCCCGCGTGCACCTGTTCGACGGCGACAGCTATCGTCGACTGGGGCAGATCGACGCCGGCTTCACCCCCAGCGTCAACCTCTCGCCCGACGGGGCCACCACTGTGGTAGCCACCACCTACTTCGCCCGCGGCAGTCGCGGTGCGCGTACCGATGTGGTCGAGTTCACCGACAATGCCACGCTCGCCACCAGCGGCGAGATCGTGCTGCCACCCAAGCGTGTCGAGACCGCTCCCAGCCTTTTCAACATCGCCTACAGCCCCGACGGCCACTTTCTGTATGTTGCCTACGTGACGCCTGCCGCGTCCTTCGGAGTGCTCGATCCGGCGCACGGCAAAGTGCTCGGCGAGATCGACACCGCCGGCTGTGTGCTGGTGATCCCCTGGGGGCCGGACCGCGTCTCGTCCATCTGCGAAAGCGGCCGGCTGCTCACCGTCACCCTCGACGCGCAAGGTCACGAAGCCGCGCGCGCCCTGTCGGAGCCGTTCTTCGACCCCGACCTCGACCCGGTGTTCGTGCAGGGCATTCCGACCACCCGCGGCTACGCATTCCTGTCCTTCCTGGGCGAGGTGCACGAGGTCGACCTGTCCGGCGCACGACCCGCCTTTGCGCAGCCCTGGTCGCTGGTGAGCCCCGCCGAACAGGGCCGCTGGCGCCCGGGTGCGGATCAGGTGGGCGCCATTCACCGCGCGCTCGGCCGGCTGTACGTGCCCATGCATCAGGGCGGGGAAGGCACGCACAAGGACGGCGGCACCGAAATCTGGGTGTTCGAGATGGCCAGCCACCGGCGCCTGGCACGCTGGCCGGTGCAGGCGGCCGGCCTTTCGCGGGTGCTCGCCGTGCAGGTGTCGCAGGATCCCGCGCCGATCCTGTTTGCGGCCACCAACGCCGCGGATGTGGCCGTGTTCGATGCCCTCAGCGGCAAGCTGCGGCACGTGGAGAAGCACCTGGGCCAGACGCCCTGGATGATGCTGAATCCCTGAACACGGGGCACACGATGCGCTCGCTCGATCACCTGTTCGAACACTCCTCGCGCTCGCTGGCGCGGCGCACCTCACGCCGTAGCCTGCTGGCCTCCCTGGGTCAGCTGTTGACCGGCGCCGCGCTGCTGCCGCTGTTGCCGGTGGATCGCGGCGGCCGTGCGTGGGCGAGCGATGCCAAATCCGGCGGTCCGGAGACCTGTGAGTACTGGAAGTACTGCGCCATCGACGGCTTCCTGTGCTCGTGCTGCGGCGGCACCTCCAGCTCCTGTCCGCCGGGCACCGCCAGCTCGCCCATCACCTGGATCGGCACCTGCCACAACCCCGGCGACGGCCGCGATTACATCGTCTCCTACAACGACTGTTGCGGGAAAACCAGCTGCGGCAACTGCGAGTGCAACCGTAACGAGCGCGAGAAGCCGGTGTACCGGCCGTCGCGCAACAACGACCTCAACTGGTGCATGGCCAACGCCGACTCCAACTACCACTGCACTGTGTCCGTCATCCTGGGGGTCGCGGAAAAATGAGGGCCCGGGGCCCGGGCGCCGGCATGCGCGGCGCGCTCGCGTGGGCCGTGCCGGCGGTGCTGAGCCTCGCGACGGCACCCGGCGCACGCGCTGCGGATGCCGTCCCCCCGGCGTACCCGGCGGGTTTCAGCAGCTTCCAGGCCGACTGCGCCGTGTGCCACGGACCTGCCGGCGCCGGTCTGCCGGCGCTGGCGCCGCCACTACTGTCCTACCCGGCGCGCTACGCCGCCAGCGTCGAGGGACGCCGGCAGCTCGCACTCACCGTGCTGTACGGCATGGTCGGCGACATCAGCGTCGAGGACAAACACTACAACTTCCAGATGCCGGATTTCGCACGCCTGGATGACGCGACCCTGGTGGCTACGCTCAACTTCGTGGTGTTCGATCTGGGGCACGCGCCCGCGGACGTGAAACCCCTCACCACCGGGGAGATCGCCGCCGAGCGCGGCCATGCGCTGGATGGCGCCGCGGTGCGCGATCACCGCAAGAGCGTCGTACCGGACGGACCCTAGAGGCCATGCGGCGCCTGCTGCTGCTCGCCGCAACCGCGCTCGCCGTGAGCGCCCTCGCCGGCGCGGCGAGCGCGAGCCCGGGCGAGGACTACATGCTCTATTGCATGGGCTGTCACGGCGCCGAAGCCCAGGGCGTGCCCGGCCGGATCCCACCGCTCGCCGGGGCGCTCGCGCGTTTCATGCGCACCAGCGAAGGACGCAACTACGTGCTGCGCGTGCCCGGCGCGGCCAACTCGGTGCTGTCGGACGGGCGTCTCGCCGCGGTTCTCAACTGGCTCACCGAGCGCTACGGCGCCGCCGACGAGCCGCGCCCTGCGCCGTTCACCGAGGAAGAAGTGACGCGTGCGCGCCGCGCACCGCTGGCCAACGTGCAGGCGACCCGACGTGAAGTGGTGCGCGAGCTCGCGGCGAGCGGTGCAGCGCCGGCAGCGGACTATTAGTGGGCGGGAACGATGTTACCGAACAATCCATCGCTCTCACCATTCGGACCCGCCGTGAAGTACAGCGTGTCCGGGCTCGACCCGCGGCCGCCGCCCAGGGTCAAGGTCCACAGGCCGTCGATGATCAGCGGCTTGCCCTGAGCGTCGTCAAGCGCATCGATAAACCGGCCATCGTCCTCGAATGCGTCGATCCGGCCGTCGCCAAAGTTGCCGATCAGGATCTTGCCGCTGAACCGCCCAAACGCGAACGAGGCGCGGGTGATGCCCCACGGGGAGTTGAGCGGCCCGCGGCTGGCAAAGCGGCGCAGCAGATGGCCGTCGGTATCAAACACATCGACAAAGCCACGGCCTGGCCCCGCGGCGTCGTCGTGTTTCTCAGCGTCCTGTTTCGCGTAGGTCACGAACACGTCGCCATCGATGTTCGCGATGCCAAAGGGCGCGTAGCCGGCGGGGATATCGGGATCGGCGAAGCCGCCGTCCGTGGTCGCGGGCGTGAACAGGCCGTCCGAGCCCGTCGGCCCGAATACATCGATCGTCCCGGCGCGGAAGTTGGTCGCGTACAGGAACCCCCCCTTGGCGCTCAGCCCGAACACCAGACCCTTGTAGACGGCGCCGTTCCCGGCGGCGGGAGACGACGAATTGTCGACCGCGATCACCGCATTGTCGGCCGGGTTCAAGCCTCCGGCCCACGCGGATACGGTGCCATCCTCGGTGGCGAAGATGAATACCGCCGGCAGCTTCGTGCCCGGCACCAGGAACGCCGATGAAGGATTCCACACGATTCCGGTCGGCGTCGCCGGGGCAGGATTCGGCGGATTATTCGGATCAACCGCATGGCAGGAGGCGGCAGGCACGACATTGCCCGGTAGCGGAATCGATACCTGCAGCGCCAGCTTCGTACCACCGCCGCTGTAGAGGGTCGAGCATCCCGTGCCGTTGTCGTTGACCCAGAAAGGACTGCCCGCCGGGCTGAAGGCAACGCCCCAGGCGTTTCGCAGCACTGTGTCCTGCACTGTGGCGCCACCGGCCACGTTGGATACCAGAGGCGCGACCACGTAGGCGTTGCGCTGGGCGCGCGAATCGTCCTCGGCGGCACCCGCGAGGGTGGCGCCCGCGATCGTGCAGCCGGCGGCGAGGGCGATCAGCGCCGTCGTTTTCAGGGGTCCGATGAGGTGGCACATGACTGCACTCCTTGGTCTTGTTAAGAACTCCGACGTGCTGTGAGTGCCGCAAATCCGGCCGTGGGTTCAAAAGGCCGCAGCGCGGGGCGCGCCGAGGTGCGCCGCACATGCCTCCTGCGGAACCTGAGGCGTCGCCCGCTGGCTATTGACGGAATATCGCGGTGATGCCGAACGTCCGGGGTCTGAACGTGTACGCCCGCTGCAGGCGATCGCTCCCTGCACAGGTGGCGCTGGTCGGCGGGCAGATCGTGTAGTTGTAGTCGGTGAGCGGGTGGGCGTTGGTGAGGTTGTCCACGAAAGCGGCCAGCTGCCAGCTGCCGAAATCGACCCCGCCGCGGACGCTGGTGCGGGTGGTGCCCGGGACCACGAAGGCGGCCGCGTCGGACTGCAGCGTAGTCGGGTCCTGGCCCGGCGTCGGCCACTTGGCGCGGGCGTAGTACTCGGCATCGGCGCGCACGAATGTCGCATGACTGAAGGCGCTGAACTTGTACTCCAGGCCCGCGATCACGGTCACGGGCGCGGTCGGCTGACCGCCGCCGAGCTCGCTCGCGACGCTGGTGATGGCATCGCCGTTGGCCACCACCGGGCCGGTCGTCGAGTTGGAGCTCAGGCTTGAATCCCGGGTGTACCGGGCGTCGGTGTAGCCGGCGGCGAGCTCGACGGTGAAGCGCTCGGTGAGCGCGATCTCGGCCTGCACGTCAGCGCCCTTTGCCACCGCCTGACCGAGGTTGTCGATGAACGAGATCTGGCAGGTTGGCGGGACGACCGTCTGCTGGATGTTGTTCCAGCGGATGTAGTAGATGCTGCTCGCGATCTTCACGCGGTTGGCGATGTTGTTCTTCGCGCCGACCTCGAAACTGTTGACTGAATCGGAGCTGAAGGTGGTCGGGGCCGCCGTAATGCCGAAGTCGATGAAGTCCTGCTGGCAGGCGACCGGCGGCAGCGGGTTATTGGCGCCGCCCGGCCGGAATCCCTTGGCGTAGGTGAAGTAGTACATGTCGTTCGGATCCATCTGGAACTGCAGCCCTACCCTGGGCGTAAAGGCGTTCTCCTGGTTGCTGCCCGTGCCGGGCGCGGTGGACGCGAACAGCTGCGGGCCCCCGGTCAGCGTGTCAAACGAGTACTTGGTGCGCGAGAAGCGCGCCCCGAGCGTGCCCTTGAGCCGGTCGGTGAGCCCGTAACTCAGCTCGCCGAACAGCGCGTACTGCTCGTCCTTGGCGTTGGTCTTCAGAAAATACGAGTCGGTCGGAAAGCCGCTGGCGGAGTCGTAGCCGACGCCGAACACATCGACGATGGTCGATCCGGGCATCAAGGCGGTCACGAGCTCCTGCAGCTGCGGGTCGTGAATCTGCTCCAGATAGCTCTGACGGTTCTCGGCGAAGAACACCCCCGTGGTCCACAGGAGCCTGGCATTCGGATCGGCCGACTGCAGGCGAATCTCCTGGGTGATGTTCTGCTGGCCGTTGTCGACCGTCGCGGGCGAACGGTAGTCGGTCGCGCCCGCGGGCAGGTGCACGCCGGTGTTGTCCAGCAGGCAGCCAGTTCCTCCTACTGGGCAGTCGCCCATGAAGGTCTGATAGAACCCGAGGTTATACAGCGTGCCTTCGTAGCCGGTCTGCTCGCGGCGGTGGTAGTACGAAGTGTTGGAGATCAGCTGCGCGGGGCCGAGGTCCCCCTGGATCCTGAGCGAGGTCAGGTAGAACTTGTCCGGCGTGGCGCGGCGCGACGGATCCGCATTGACGAAGCGGCCGTTCGCCGGGTCAGAATACAACGGCCAGTAGTTGGAAATGTCGTTCTTCTGCTGGTTCTGATAGTAGATCCCGGGGGTGATGGTCCACTTGTCTGACGGCGCCCACAGTCCCGCCAGCCGCAGTAGCAGCGTGTTGTTGTAATTCGCGTTCTTCTGCACCGTCTGCAGCGTGACCGGATCGATGCGATCGATCCAGCCGCCGTCGTGGCGGTACGATATCGCGAAACGCGCGCCGAAGGCGCCCTGCACCAGGGGCCCGCCGATCGCCGCTCCCGCTTCGTAGCTCGGATCGCCGTACTGAGTCGAGGAAAACTCGCTGCGGCCGTAGGTGCTGGTTTTCGTCAGGCTCGGCTGGGTGGTGATGTAGCGCACCGTGCCGCCCTCGGAGCCGGCGCCGAACAGCGTGCCCTGCGGGCCGCGCAGCACTTCCACCCGCTCGATGTCGAAGGACTTGGGCAGCGCCTCGTCGGGGTTGAACGCCAGCGCGCGCATCTGGATCGGCGTGTCGTCGAGATAGATGCCGGTGGTGCCGGCGCCGCCGGATCCGGAGATGCCGCGGATGGAAATATTGTTGGTGCCGGAGTTGTCGAAGTTCACTCCCGGGGTGAAGCGCGCGACTTCCGAGAAGTCCTTGACGCCGCGCTCATCGAGGCTCTCCTGCGTCAGGGCCGTGACGCTGATGGGTACCTTGCTGAGACTCTCCGCGCGGCGCGTGGCGGTCACGATGACTTCCTGCAAGGGCCCGGCGCTCGCTTCGCTCCCCTGCGTCTGCTGCTGCGCCCGGCTCGCGCCGGGGACGCAGGCGAGCAGCGCCAACGCAACGTATGGCGCCCCGAGCAGTGCGTGCCTGCCCCCGGTCCTGCCGTCATGAATAAGCCGCATATGACCTCCCCCCACACCGTTCTTGTTCCGCCACACCGGCAGTGCGGCACTGTAGCCGCAAGCTCACACCAAGCTCAAGCATGCAGACCGCGGCTCACCGGCAGCGTGCGCACGCGCTTGCCGCTGGCGGCGTAGATTGCGTTGCACAGCGCCGCTGCGACGCAGGAGGTGCCGGTCTCGCCGACTCCTCCCGGGCTTTCCCCGTTCGCCACCAGATGCACTTCGACCCGCGGCGCTGCGGAGATCCGCAGCGCCGGAAAATCATTGAAGTTGTTCTGCTGCACGCGCCCGTTGGCGATGGTGATCTCGTTGCCGAGCGCGGCACTCAGGCCGAAGGTGACGCCGCCCTCGAGTTGTGCGCGCACCCCGTCGGGGTTCACCACCTGCCCGCAATCCATGGCGCACACCACGCGCTCGACGCGCGGGGGACCCTGGGCGCCGGCACTGACCTCGGCGACCAGGGCGAGGTAACTGCCGAAGGCAAACTGCAGCGACACGCCGCGGCCGCTGCCGGCGGGCAGCGCCGTGCCCCACCCGGCACGATCGGCCGCGAGATCGAGCACCGCACGCATGCGCGGGTCCTTGAGCAGCGCGCGGCGGTAGCGCACCGGGTCCTGCTGCGCCGCCGCCGCCAGCTCGTCCATGAAACTCTCTACCGCGAATACGCTGCGCGTCGGACCGACCCCACGCCACCAGCCCGTCGGCACCCCCGCAGGGTCGCGGCGCACGAAGCGCACTTCCACGTTCTGTAGCGGATAGGCCAGATCGGCGGCCGCGGTGACTGCGTCGAAGTCGACACCGTTCCTGACCGTTTCCTCGCCGTAGTACAGCGCCCACAATCCGGCGCCCGCGATGGTATGACGCCAGGCGAGGGGCATGCCGCGAGCATCCAGCGACGCGGACAGCCGATCCACATAGTAGGGCCGGTAGCGGTCGTGCTGGATGTCCTGCTCGCGAGTCCACAGCACCCGCACCGGGCCCTGCACGTGCCGCGCGATGCGCGCCGCCAGCACGATGCCGTCCACCTCCAGGCGCCGCCCGAAGCCGCCGCCGATGAGATGGCTGTGAAGGCGGATCTGTTCGGGCTTCAGACCCAGGGCCGCGAGCTTCGCCACCGCGCGATCGCATGCCTGGGTGCCGACCCAGATCTCGCACTCGCCCTCGCGCCAATCGACCGTGCAGTTCATCGGCTCGAGGGTCGCGTGGGCGAGAAATGGCTGGTGATAGACCGCGTCCACGTGGGTCGTCGCGCGCGTCGCCGCCTGCTCGAGTTTGCCCTTGCTGGCGGCCAGCGCCCCGGCCTCATGAGCGGCGGCTTCCAGCTCCGCCACGATGTCCGCCTGCTGTACGGCCGCGTTCGCTCCCTCGTTCCAGCGCGGCGCCAGCGCCTTCATGCCCTGCATGGCCGCCCAGGTGTCGTCCGCCACCACCGCGATCACATCACCCTCGTTCACCACCTGTCTCACACCGCGGACGGCGAGGGCCGCATCGGCTGCGAGCCCGGCGATCGTCCCGCCCTCGACGGGCGAGAGCGCGATGAGCGCCGCCTTCGAGTTCGGTGGCCGTGCGTCGATGCCGAACACCGCGCTGCCGTCCACCTTCTGCGGCGTGTCACGCCTTGGGGTGGCGCGACCGATGAGCCGGAAGTCCTGCGCGGCCTTCAACGGTGGCGCCGCCGGCACCGGCAGGGCCGCGGCGGCGGCGGCCAGCTCCCCGTAGCTCAGGCGTCGGCCGGAAGGAGCGTGGATCACTTCGCCGCGCTGCGCGTGGCAGGTGTCGATGGGCACACGCCAGCGCTTCGCCGCCGCCTGGATCAGCATCAGGCGCGCGGCCGCACCCGCCTGCCGCAGCGGCGTCCAGCACTGGATGATGGACAGGGAGGTGCCGGTCGACTGGTCTCGCTCGATGCCCTCGGGGGCAGCCGGGTCGACTGCGAAACCATAGACGGCGGGATCGGGCGGGGCGGCCTCCACGACGACCGCGCCAAGATCGACCTCCAGCTCCTCGGCGATCAGCATCGGCAGTGACGTGAAGGTGCCCTGCCCCATCTCGACCTTGGGCATCACGAGGGTGATGCGGTTGCTCGGCTCGATGCGCACGTAGGCGTTCAGGGCCCCGCGGGCGCGTGCGCCGCCGCCTGGCATGAGCCGCCGCCGCCGGCGCTGCAGTGCGACGCCCAGCACCAGCGCCCCGCCCACCGCGGCCGCGGTGAGCACGAACTGCCGCCGCGTGAACGCCGCGGGCGTACTCATGAGCGATCCGCACCCGGCCCGGCGGGCGCCGGGGTCACGGCGTGCGAGCGGCGCCGCGCGTCCACGATGAGGAAGGCGACGACCGCCACCGCGAGCGCCACGACGCTCCAGCGCAGCTCGCTCGAGAGCTCCCCGGGCGTGAATGCCATGGCGATCAGCACCGCGGCCATCCCGGCGATCGCCGCATAGCTCGCCCACGGAAACAGCCACATCGACAGCGCCGGCTCCGGGGCGCCGCGCGCCTCGCGCTCGCGCCGCAGCCGGATGTGCGCCGCCGCGATGATGATGTAGACGAATACCGAGAGAGCGCCGGAGGCATTGACCAGGAATGCGAACACGGTCTGCGGCGAGGTGATGGCGGCCAGGATCCCGAGCACACCCGCGAGGCTCCCCATCCACACCGAGCGGGTCGGCACGCGGCGCGTGTTCAGCTGCACGAGCCACTGCGGCGCGTCACCGTGCTCGGCCAGCACGAACAGCACGCGCGAGCAGACGTAGAACGCCGAGTTGAGACACGAGAGCACGGCGGTGAGGATGATGGCGCTCATCGCGAGGCTCGCCCACTTGAAGTGCATGGTGTTGAGCACCAGCGTGAACGGTGACTCGCCGGGACGCACCTGCACCCAGGGAACCGCGGTCACGATCAGGAGCACCGAGCCGACGTAGAAGGTGAGGATGCGCAGGATCACCGAGGTGCTCATTCTCGCCACCGCCCGCGCCGGCTCCTGCGACTCGGCCGCGGCGATGGTGGTGATCTCGGCTCCCGTGAGCGAGAAATACACGGTCACCGCGCCCGCGAGCACCGACAGTAGGCCCTTGGGCATGAAGCCGCCGTAAGCGGTGAGGTTGGAGAAGGTGGGGCCGGTCGGCGAGCTGAGGCCGCAGACGAACGCAGCCGTGAGCGCGATGAACACGATGATCGCCGCGACCTTGATCGAGGCAAACCAGAATTCGAACTCGCCGTAGGAGCGCGCCGACATGAGATTGACGGCAGTCATGATGCCCATGAGCGCGAGGCCGAGGATCCAGGCCGGCAGGCCGAGCCAGTCGTGCAGAATCCTGGCTCCTGCGATCGCCTCCACCGGCACGACGATGATCCAGAAGTACCAGTACAGCCAGCCGGCGACGAACCCCGCCCAGGGACCCAGGCCGGCGCGCGCGAACTCGGTGAACGAGCGCACCGACGGCAGCGCCAGCGCCATCTCCCCGAGCATGCGCATCACGAGCAGCACCAGCGTGCCGGTGATGAGATAGCTCAGCACGACCGCCGGCCCGGTGGCCTCGATCGAGGCGCTGCTGCCGACGAACAGCCCGGCGCCGATGATCCCGCCGATCGAGATCATGGTGATGTGGCGCGGCTGAAGTGAGCGGCTGAGCTCCAGCATGCTGTTCCCCCTCAAGAGTGGCTCATGGGCGTCGCGGGGGCGGTAGGTCCCCCTGCCAGGCCGCCCGCGCCGTCTGCAGCAGCAGCGGCGCGAGCTTCGATCGTAACTCGGCCAGCGTCCAGCGGCTCGTCGGAGCCGAGATGTTGACGGCGGCAAGCGGCTGCCCGTCCGCGCCCAGCACCGCGGCGGCGATGGTGAGGTCGCCACGGTAGCACTCCTGATCCGACCAGGCGTAGCCGGCCGCGCGCGCCGCGGCGATCCTTCGCAGAATCTGCCGTGGATCGGTGAGCGTCATCGGGGTCAGCGGCCGCAGCTGCGACTGGCGCAGGAGGCGCTGCGCCGCGGCCGCCGGCAACGCGGCCAGGTACGCCCGTCCCGAGGCCGTGCAGTACATCGGCAGGCGGCGGCCGACCGGCGTGTGAAGATGGAAGCGCTTGAGGCTCGGAAAGCGTGCGATGAACACCATGTCGGGGCCATCGGGCTCGGACATGCTCACCGACTCGCCGCTCGCCTGGTTCAGGTCGATGAGATGGGTGGTGGCCTGCTCGAGCAGCGCGTGGCCGGAGAGGTAGGCGGCGGTGAGCGACAGGACCCGCGGCGTGAGCACCCAGCGCCGCGCGCGCGCGTCGCGCCTCAGGAACCCCAGGCGCACCAGTGTGTGCGTGCAGCGCTGTGCCGAGCTCACCGTCATGCCGGCACCAAGGGCGAGCTCCGCCAGGCTGCGCTCGCGCCGCTCGCCGCCGAAGGATTCCAGCATGCCGAGCGCCTTCTGCACCGAGCTGTTGAACAGGGGATCGCGCGCGCTCGCCGCGCGCGGCCTGCGCGCCGGGCGCTTCATTTGTTTGCAGTATAGGGCTATCGATAATCGATAGTCTATGCCGCGGGGGGGGACGCTATGGCACGAGTGCCGTGAGCCCGCCCATGTAGGGCTGCAGCGCCGCCGGCACGCCGACCGAACCGTCCTGGTTCTGGAAGTTCTCGAGCACCGCCACCAGCGTGCGCCCGACCGCGAGTCCCGAGCCATTCAGGGTGTGCACGGCTTCGGGCTTGCCGCCGTGCGGATTGCGCCAGCGCGCGTGCATGCGGCGCGCCTGGAAGGCCTCGCAGTTGCTGCACGAGGAGATCTCGCGATAACGCTGCTGCGACGGCAGCCATACTTCCAGATCGTAGGTCTTGGCGCTGCTGAAGCCGACATCGCCCGCGCACAGCGCCACGATGCGGTACGGAATCTCGAGCCGGCGCAGCACCGCTTCCGCGTGCCCGGTCAGCTCCTCGAGCGCGGCGTACGAATCCTCCGGCCGCACGACCTGCACCAGCTCCACCTTGTCGAACTGGTGGTTGCGGATCATGCCGCGCGTGTCCTTGCCGGCCGCGCCCGCCTCGGAACGGAAACACGGCGTGTGCGCCACCCATTTCAGCGGCAACGCTTCCCCGGGCACGATCTGCTCGCGCACCAGGTTGGTGAGGGGCACCTCGGCGGTCGGGATGAGGTAGAAAGCCGGCTCGCCGCGCACCGCGAACAGATCCGGCTCGAACTTCGGCAGTTGCCCGGTGCCGGTGAGCGCCGGGGCCTGCACCAGGTACGGCACGTATACCTCGGTGTAGCCGTGCTCGCGCGTGTGCAGGTCCAGCATGAACTGCGCCAGCGCCCGGTGCAGCCGCGCCACCTGCCCGTGCATCACCACGAAGCGCGCGCCCGAGAGCCTCGAGGCGGCCTCGAAGTCGAGTCCCGCGAGGCGCTCGCCGAGGTCCACATGGTCGCGCGGCGCGAAGGAGAAGCTGCGCGGCTCGCCCCAGCGGCGCACCTCGCGGTTGGCGCTTTCGTCGTGTCCCTCGGGCACCGACTCATGCAGCAGGTTCGGAAGCCCGAACTGCCAGTGTTCCAGCTCGCCGTAGACTGCAAGGAGCGCCGCCTCCGCGGACGAGAGGCTCGCGGTAAGCGTCTCGCCTCTGGCGATCAGCGCGCGCACGTCCTCGCCGCGCCCCTTGGCCACCCCGACCGCCTTGGCGTTGGCGTTGCGCTCGGCGCGCAGCCGGTCCACCTCCACCTGCCACGGCTTGCGCTTCTCCTCCAGGGCCCTGAGCGCCGTCACATCGAGCGTGTAGCCGCGCCGCGCCAGATTGCGCGCCACGGCCTCCGGATCGGTGCGCAACAGCTTCGGATCGATCAAGCTTCAACCTTTCGCTGCGGTCCGGGCCCGCAGGCGCGCGAGTGCCTCGCTGATCTTCACTTCCAGGCCGCGGGGAACGGGGCGATAGTATCGCCGATCCGGCATCTCATCCGGCAGGTAGCGCTCCCCGGCGGCGAAGGCTTCGGGCTCATCGTGCGCGTAACGGTAATCGCGCCCGTAACCTAAGTTCTTCATCAGGCGCGTCGGCGCGTTGCGCAGCCGCAGCGGCACATCCAGCGTGCCGAACTCGCCAACGTCCGCCATCGCCTCGCCCATGGCGACGTACAGCGCGTTGCTCTTGGGCGCGCAGGCGAGATACACCACCGCCGTGGCCACCGCCAGCTCACCTTCCGGGCTCCCGAGGCGCTCGTAAGCCTCCCAGCCATCCAGCGCCAGCGCGAGCGCGCGCGGATCGGCGAGTCCGATGTCCTCCACCGCCATGCGCGTGACCCGCCGCGCGATATAGCGCGGATCGCAGCCGCCGTCGAGCATGCGGCACAGCCAGTAGAGCGCGGCGTCGGGATCGGTGCCGCGCACCGCCTTGTGCAACGCGGAGATCTGCTCGTAGAACTGATCACCGCCCTTGTCGAAGCGGCGCTGCCCGCCGGAGGCCACTTCCTGCGCCACGGCGAGGGTGAGCAGGCGCGCGGCGCCGCCGGCCTCCATCAGGCCCGCGGCCAGCTCCAGCATGTTGAGCGCCCGGCGCGCATCGCCGTCGGCGGCACGCGCAATGAGATCCACGGCCGCGGCTTCCGCCTGCAGCTGCTCCGTGCCCAGTCCGCGCTGCGGATCGCGCAGCGCCGCCTGCAGCAGCCCGGTGAGGTCCTCCACCGACAGGGGCCGCAACACGTACACGCGTGCGCGCGACAGCAGCGCGCTGATGACTTCGAAGGACGGATTCTCGGTGGTCGCGCCCACGAAAGTGAGCGTGCCGTCCTCCAGGTACGGCAGGAAGGTATCCTGCTGCGCCTTGTTGAAACGGTGCACCTCGTCCAGGAACAGCAGCGTGGGTCGCCCGTCCTGGGCGCGCACGGCGCGCGCCGCTTCCACCGCGGCGCGGATGTCCTTCACCCCGGCCATGACGGCAGAGAGTGCGATGAACTGCGCGTTGGAGGCCCGGGCGATGAGCCGCGCGAGCGTGGTCTTGCCGGTGCCCGGCGGGCCCCAGAAGATCAGCGAGTGCAGTTGTCCGGTGGCGATGCTGGCGGACAAGGGTTTGCCGGGGCCCAGCAGGTGTTGCTGGCCGACGAACTCGCCCAGTGAGCGCGGGCGCATCCGGTCCGCGAGCGGTCGCAGCGGATCGTGCTCCCCCGGGTCGTGCGAGGCGCTCACTTGCGGGGAGCGCCGATCACATCGGCGCCCGCGGGCGGGGTGAAGCTCAGCTCGGCCGGAGCCACCGGACCATTGCGCTCGATTTTCTCGAAACTGATGGTCGCGGTCTGGCCGAGTTTGTCCTCGAGGATCATGCGTTTCAGCTCCCGATGCGCGAAGCCGAACAGCGCGCTGCGGAAATCCGCCTCGGCGGCGCGCGGTTCCACCAGCACCCACTCGAGCCCCTCGCGCTGCCCGGCGGGGGTGATGCTGAAGCTCTGGTGCAGGTCCGCCACGCCCGCGAGCAACATGGCCGGAGTGGCCGAAAGAGCGGCGTCGACCGGCTTCACGGTCACCTGCTCGAGGTCGCGGTCGAGAAACCACAGGTTGGTTCCGTCGCAAACCATGAGTTGACCGGTGCTGCCGCCGTGGCCGGGGTCATCGCCGGCGGCCGGGTGCTGCGGATGGATCTCCCAGCTGAACTTCCCCGGGCGCGCCACGATGAGCGTGCCGGTGGCGCGGTCGATTTCGCGGCCGTGCGCATCAACGAGCGTCTGCAGGAAGCGCGCCCGCAGCGTCCTGAGACCATCGAGATACCCGTCGAGCGGCGTGGCGGCTGCCTGCGCCGCCGCGATACTCACCAGTGCCACAGCACAGGCGCGAGCGCAAAAATACTTGCGGCGGCCCCGCAAGGTCTTTTCTGCGGTCGCAGCTGCGCCAGGCAATCCCTCACTCCTCCGGCGGCGCGGGCGCCAGCACATCGCGCGCGCCATTGGTCTGCAGCGGGCCCACGAGCCCCGCCTGCTCCATGCCTTCCAGCAGCCGCGCGGCGCGGTTGTAGCCGATCTTCAGCCGCCGCTGCACGTACGATATGGAGGGCTTGCGCTCGGTCGTCACGATCCGCACCGCCTCGTCGTACAGCGGATCCTGCTCGGCATCCTCGCCGCCGCTGCCGCCCTCGCTCTCGCCCTCCTCCCCCGACAGTCCGGCGATCGGGCCTTTCGGTCCGGACAGCACTTCCTCGATGTAGCTCGGCGGCTGCGGGGTCTTCAGCGCTTCCACCACGCGGTGCACTTCCTGGTCGGATACGAACGCGCCGTGCACGCGCGTGGGGAGCGAGGTGCCCGGGGGCAGATACAGCATATCGCCGTGCCCGAGCAGCGTCTCCGCCCCCATCTGGTCGAGAATGGTGCGCGAGTCGACCCGCGCCGAAACCTGGAAGGCGATGCGGCAGGGGATATTCGCCTTGATGAGCCCGGTGATCACATCGACCGAGGGTCGCTGGGTCGCCAGCACCAGGTGAATGCCCGAAGCGCGCGCCTTCTGTGCCAGGCGCGTGATGAGCTCCTCCACTTTCTTGCCGACGATCATCATGAGATCGGCGAACTCATCGACCACCACCACCACGTAGGGGAGCGGCGCCAGGTCCAGGATCAGGGTCTGATTAATGCTCGGGTCGTTGGCGGCCCGCAGCAGCATCACCGGATCGCGGATCGGCCTGCCGACGTCGCTGGCATCCTTCACCCGCCGGTTGAAGCCGGCGATGTTGCGCACGCCGAGCGCCGCCATGAGCTGGTGGCGGCGATCCATCTCGGCCACGCACCAGCGCAGCGCGTTGGCGGCCTGTTTCATGTCGGTCACGACCGGCGCCAGCAGATGCGGGATGCCCTCGTACACCGAGAGCTCGAGCATCTTCGGGTCGATCATGATGAGGCGCACGTGCTCGGCGGTGGACTTGTAGAGGAGCGAGAGCACCATGGCGTTGAGCGCGACCGACTTGCCCGAGCCGGTGGTGCCCGCGATCAGCAGATGCGGCATGCGCGAGAGGTCGGCGACCACCGGCTGGCCGCCGATGTCCTTGCCGAGCGCCAGGGCGAGCGGCGAGTGCATCTCGTCGTAGGCTCGCGAGCGGATGATCTCCCCGAGCGTGACCACCTCGCGCTTCTCGTTGGCGATCTCCAGTCCCATCACGCTCTTGCCCGGAATGACCTCCACCACGCGCACGCTCAGCACCGACAGCGCGCGCGCCAGGTCCTTGGCGAGCGCCGTGATCTGGCTCGCCTTCACGCCCGGCGCCGGCCGCAGCTCGAAGCGCGTGACCACCGGGCCCGGTTGCACCGCCACCACCTCCGCCTCGATGGTGAAGTCCTTGAGTTTCATCTCCACCAGTCGCGACAGCGCCTCGAGCGCCTCGGCGGAATACAGCGGCTCGCGCGGCGGCGGATCGTCCAGCAGCTTCAGGGGCGGCAGCTCGCTCGCCTTCGGCGGATCGAACAGCGGGACCTGGCGCTCGCGCTCGACGCGCGCGCTTCTCTCGAGCAGCGGCAGCGGCGGCTCGATGCGCGGTGGCGAGCGCGTGGCGGACCTCTTCTGCTCGCTCTCCATCGCCTCCTTGCGCGCCTGGCGCCGCTCGCGCCCCGCGGCCACATCGCGCGCCGCGGCCCAGCGGCTGCGCAAGCGGCCGATGGCGGCCCAGGTGAGCGTGCCCAGGCGGTCCATGATGGTGAGCCAGGAGACGCCGAAGGCGAGCGACAGGCCCGCCATCCAGGCGGCGAGCATCACCAGCGTGGCGCCGAGAAAATCCAGCCCCGCAACCAGGCCCCCGCCCACCACGCTCCCCACCACGCCGCCGGCCGTCTGCCGCAGTGCCCCGGGCTGCCAGTGCAGCGTCGTGAGCCCGCAGCTCGCCACCAGCACCAGCACGAACCCCGCGATGCGCACCAGGGTGTTGGCGCGCGAGACCCCTTCCGTCCTCATGCGCCGCTGCAGGCCCCAGCACGCCGCCCCCAGCACCAGCGGGAACAGGAACGCCGGGCGCCCGAAGAGAAAAAACAGCACGTCGGCGAGCCACGCGCCGATCACGCCGATACGGTTACGCACCGGGGCGGAATTGCCGGTGAAGGAAAATCCGGGGTCATCGGGGCTGTAGGTGAGCAGCGCGATGAGCAGCACCAGCGCCACGATGCCCAGCGCGATGATGGCGCTCTCGCGCAGGCCGCGGGTCACGGCCGACGTGTAGCGCGCAGCCGCGCGTGCCGACGCAGAGGTTTCAGCCAATCCCATGATTCTCCGTCTTAAGATAGACGGCTGCCATTATAGGGCTTGGTACCATGCAGTGAATCAAATCGGGAGCCCCATGACGACCACCCGGCACGCTCGCCTGATCATCCTGGGCTCGGGACCTGCGGGCTACAGCGCCGCAGTCTATGCGGCGCGCGCCAATCGCGCGCCGCTGCTGATCAGCGGCGTGGAGCAGGGTGGACAGCTCATGACGACCACCGACGTCGACAACTGGCCGGGCGATGTCGAGGGTCTGCAGGGCCCGGCGCTCATGGAGCGCATGCGGCGCCACGCCGAGCGCTTCGCCACCGAGATCGTGAACGACCACGTGCAGGCGGTGGACCTCGGCGTGCGGCCCTTCAGGCTGCGCGGCGACGCCGGCAGTTACAGCTGCGATGCGCTGATCATCGCCACCGGCGCGACGGCCCGCTACCTGGGGCTGCCCTCGGAGGAGCGCTTTCGTGGCCGTGGCGTCTCGGCGTGCGCCACCTGCGACGGCTTCTTCTTTCGCAACCAGCGCGTCGCGGTGGTGGGCGGCGGCAACACCGCGGTCGAGGAGGCGCTGTACCTGTCGCACATCGCGCAGCACGTCACGCTGGTGCACCGGCGCGACAAGCTGCGCGCGGAGAAGATCCTGCAGCAGCGGTTGTTTCGCGAAGTGACCGCCGGCAAGGTGTCGGTGATCTGGAACCACACGGTCGATGAGGTGCTGGGCGACGAGCATGGCGTGAGCGGCGTGCGTCTGCGCCCGCTCCCCGCTGGCGCAGCACAGGCGCTCGCCGTGACCGGCCTGTTCGTCGCCATCGGCCACACCCCCAACACGGCCCTGTTCGCAGGACAGCTCGCCATGCGCGCCGGCTACCTCACCGTGCGCAGCGGGCTCGATGGCGAGGCCACCGCCACCAGTGTGGCGGGAGTGTTTGCGGCCGGGGACGTCGCCGACCACGTGTACCGCCAGGCCGTCACCTCGGCGGGCGCCGGCTGCATGGCGGCGCTCGATGCGGACCGCTATCTCGAGAGCCTCGACGCGCCGCCGGCGCACGGCTAGATCAGCGACTCCCATGCCCACCGACACGGCCGAATTCCTGCGCAGCATCCACCAGCTCGAGCCGCAGCAGTGGAATGCGCTGGGCGCGCAGTGCAATCCCTTCACACGCCACGAGTTCCTGGCGGCGCTCGAGCGCACGCACTGCGTGGGTGCGGGCAGCGGCTGGGAACCGCGCTACCTCGCCCTGCACGATGACCGGGGGCTCGCGGCGGCGGCGGCGGCGTTCGTCAAGACGCATTCGTTCGGTGAGTTCGTGTTCGACTTTGCCTGGGCGCGCGCCTACGAGCGCGTGGGCCGCCGTTACTATCCGAAGCTCACGCTCGCCGCGCCGTTCACGCCCGCGACCGGACCGCGCCTGCTGGTGCGCGCCGACCTGGATCGGAACGCGCTCGCCGCGCGCCTGCTCGAGCATCTGGAAGAGCACGCCGCGAGTCACGGATTGTCCGGGGTGCATGCGCTGTTTCTGGATGAGCCGGCGCGTGCGGCCTGCGCACAGCGCGGCTGGCTGTTGCGCCGCGACTGCCAGTTTCACTGGTGCAATCGCGGTTACACGAGCTTCGATGACTACCTTGGCACCTTCACCGCCGAGAAGCGCAAGAAGGCGCGTCGCGAGCGCCGCCGCGTCGCGGATGCGGGCGTGCGCTTCGAGACGCGCTTCGGCGGCGAGCTCGACGAGCCGCTCCTCGACCGTATCTATGACCTGCACCGCGACACTTTCGTGCGCCACGGGCACGAGCCGTATCTGACGCGCGCGTTCTTCAGCGCGGTGGCGCGCGCGCTGCCGGAATCCTTGATGGTGAAGCTCGCCGTGCACGGACGCGCCGTGGTGGCGGCCGCGATCTTCTTCTGCTGCGAGGAGGCGCTGTTCGGTCGCTACTGGGGGGCGGCCGCCGATTACCACAGCCTGCATTTCGAGGCGTGCTATCACCAGGGAATCGAGTTCTGCATCGAGCGCCGCATCGCGCGTTTCGAGCCCGGCACCCAGGGCGAGCACAAGGTGAGCCGCGGATTCGAGCCCGCCATCACCTGGTCCGCGCACTACATCGCCGATCGGCAGTTCCGCGCCGCCATTGCCGAGTACCTGGCGCGCGAAGCCGCGGCGGTGCAGGCCTACGCGCTGCAGGTGCAGGGTCACGTTCCCTATCGCGGCCGGCGCACCACCGGGCGGCTGTGAAGACCATCACCTGGCTGTCGGCGCAGGACGCGCCGGAGTGGTTCCCGCCGCTCGAGCAGGCGCTGGAAGAGCCGAGCGGGTTGCTGGCGGCCGGTGGCGACCTGTCGCCCGAGCGCCTCATCGCCGCCTACCGGCGTGGGATCTTTCCGTGGTACTCGCCGGGTCAGCCGGTGCTGTGGTGGTCGCCCGATCCGCGCGCGGTGCTGTTCCCCGAGGAATTTCACTGCACCCGCAGCCTCGCCAAGACGCTGCGCAACGGCGGCTTCGGTTACTCGATGGATCGGGACTTCGCCGCCGTCATCGATGGCTGCGCCGCACCGCGCGCGGCAAGCCCCGGCACCTGGATCACCTGCGACATGCGTGCCGCCTACCTCGAGCTGCACCGCCTCGGGCACGCCCACAGCATCGAGATCTGGCGGGGCGCGGAGCTGCTGGGCGGTCTGTACGGCGTGCGCCTGGGAGGGGTGTTCTTCGGCGAGTCGATGTTCAGCCGCGCACGGGATGCCTCCAAGGCCGCACTCGCGCACCTGGTCGCGGTGTGCCGGCGCAACACACTCGCGGTGATCGATTGCCAGCTGCCCTCGCGCCACCTCACGAGTCTGGGCAGCCGCACCATTCCACGCAGCCAGTTCCAGGCCCTGCTGCGCGAGCACGTGCGCACCCCGTCAGCGGCGCTCGCACCCCCGTGAGGCGCACGGCCGCAAATTGCCAGGGGAGCGCGCTTTGTGCTCCAATTCGCGCCCCCGAGCCGGTAAGGGTGGTATGTCCAAAGAAGACGCGATCCAGATGGAAGGCGAGGTCGTCGAGACCCTGCCCAATACGACTTTCCGGGTGAAACTGAAGAATGGCCACGTGGTGACCGCGCACATCTCCGGCAAGATGCGCAAAAACTACATCCGCATCCTGACCGGGGACGCGGTCACGGTGGAGATGACCCCCTACGACCTGAGCAAGGGCCGCATCGTCTATCGCGGCCGCTGAAAAACCACCCCGCTTGGGAACCGGCGCGCAGGCGCACCGGCACAGGATCCGCTCTCAGGCCGGCACGGCCGGCAGCTGCGCCGGCTCGTACTGCAGCGCCAGCCGCGTGCCATCCTCTGAAACCGACACGCGCACGTGGCCGCCGCCGGCGAGCCGGCCAAACAGCAGCTCCTCGGCCAGCGGGCGCTTGATGTGCTCCTGGATGGTGCGCGCCATGGGCCGGGCACCCATCTTCGGGTCGTAGCCTTCCTTGGCGATCCAGCGCCGCGCGGCATCGTCGAGCGTGATGGTGACCCCCTTCTGCTCGAGCTGCATCTCCACTTCGACGATCAGCTTGTCGACCACGCGCTCGATCGTGGGCGGGTCGAGCGAGGCGAACTGGATGACGGCATCGAGGCGGTTGCGGAACTCGGGGGTGAAAATGCGCCGGATTGCCTCCAGGCCGTCGCTGGCGTTATCGGCGTGCGTGAAGCCGATGGCCGGGCGCGCCATCTCGAGCGCGCCGGCGTTGGTCGTCATCACGATGATCACGTGGCGGAAGTCCGCCTTGCGGCCGTTGTTGTCGGTCAGGGTGCCGTGATCCATCACCTGCAGCAGCAGGTTGAACACATCGGGGTGCGCCTTCTCGACCTCATCGAGCAGCAACACGCAGTGCGGGTGCTTGGTGATCGCCTCGGTGAGCAGGCCGCCCTGATCGAAGCCCACATAGCCGGGCGGCGCGCCGATCAGGCGCGAGACGGTGTGGCGCTCCATGTACTCGGACATGTCGAAACGCAGGAACTCCACGCCCATGGCGATCGCCAGCTGCCGCGTGACCTCGGTCTTGCCGACACCGGTGGGCCCGGCAAACAGGAAACTGCCGACCGGCTTGCGCGCCTCGCCCAGCCCCGAGCGCGCCATCTTGATGGCGGCGGAGAGCGCCTCGATCGCCTTGTCCTGCCCGAAGATCACCAGTTTCAGGTTGCGCTCGAGGTTCCTGAGGACCTCACGGTCGGAGGTCGAGACGTTCTTGGCCGGAATGCGCGCCATGCGCGCCACGACGTCCTCGATGTGGCGCACCTCCACGGTCGCCTCGCGCTCGGCGACGGGCTTGAGCCGCGCGCGCGCCCCGGCCTCATCGACCACGTCGATGGCCTTGTCGGGCAGATGCCGCTCGTTGATGTGCCGCGCGGCCAGCTCGGCCGCCGCGCGCAGCGCATCGTCCGCATAGGTGATGCCGTGATGCTCCTCGAAGCGCGGCTTGAGTCCGAACAGAATGTCGATCGTTTCCGCCACCGACGGCTCCACCACGTCGATCTTCTGGAAACGCCGCGCCAGGGCGTGGTCCTTCTCGAAGATGCCGCGGTACTCGTTATAGGTGGTGGAGCCGATGCAGCGGATCTCGCCGTTGGTCAGCACCGGCTTGATGAGATTGGAGGCGTCCATCACGCCGCCGGAGGCGGCGCCGGCGCCGATGACGGTGTGGATCTCATCGATGAACAGAATCGCGCCGGGGAGCTTCTTCAGCTCGGTGATCACGCCCTTCAAGCGCTTCTCGAAATCGCCGCGGTACTTGGTGCCGGCGATGAGGGCGCCCATGTCGAGCGCGAAAATGGTGCAGTCGGACAGCACCTCGGGCACCTTGCCCTCGACGATCAGGCGCGCCAGCCCTTCGGCGATCGCGGTCTTGCCGACGCCGGCCTCACCGACGTAGAGCGGATTGTTCTTCCGGCGGCGGCACAGGATCTCGATGGTGCGCTCGACCTCGAGCTTGCGGCCGATGAGCGGGTCGATGCGCCCGTCCTGCGCCAGGCGATTGAGATGGGTGGTGTACTTCTCGAGCGCGCTGCCGCCCTCGGCGTCGCGTTCGCCGTCCCCGGCAGTCTCCTCCTTGTCGGTCTTCTCCTCGGCGATCTTGGACAGGCCGTGGGAGATGTAGTTGACGGCATCCAGGCGCGTGACGTGCTGGCGGTTGAGCAGGAACACCGCGTGGCTCTGCTTCTCGCTGAAGATCGCAACCAGCACGTTGCTCACGCCCACCTCCTTCTTGCCGCTCGACTGCACGTGAAAGACCGCGCGTTGCAGCACCCGCTGGAACCCGAGCGTCGGCTGCACTTCACGTTCCTCGCCCTCCTCGAGCCGCGGGGTCGAGGAGTCGATGTGCTCCTTCAGCTCCTGTTTGAGCTTGATGGTGTCCGCGCCGCAGGCGCGCAGCACTTCGCGCACCTTGGGGGTGTCGAGGATCGCGAGCAGCAGGTGCTCGACCGTCAGGTACTCGTGACGCGCCTCGCGCGCCTGGTGGAACGCGTCGTTGAGACAGTACTCGAGCTCGTTGGACAGCACTTTAGACGGACCTTTCAGGTTGAGCGTTCAGGGCAAACCGTTCCCCGTGTGAGCACAGCGGCCTCAGGCCTCTTCCAGCGTGCACATGAGCGGGTGCTGGTGGTCCCGCGCATACGTCGTCACCTGCGCCACCTTAGTTTCAGCGATCTCGTATGTGAAGACCCCACAGACCCCCTTACCCCGGGTGTGGACCTCGAGCATGATGCGCGTTGCCGTCGGGCGGTTCAGCGCAAAGAACTTTTCCAGCACATCGACCACAAACTCCATGGGGGTGTAGTCATCGTTCAGCAGCACAACCCGGTACAACGGCGGCTGTTTGACCTTCGGCTGCGCCTCCTCGACGACGACGCCTGTGTCGGGGCGGAGCGGATGCGGATCGGGCATGACTGCTTTATAGGGGTCGCGAAACGGCAACACAAGCCTGCCGGAATGGGTGGTAGTTACTCCTGCAGAAACAATCGCTTGAGAGCGCAAGCACCACACCCGTATGATTGCGCCGCCGCACCCTCCCCGGCGCGCCGGCGCGTGCCACGCGGGTGAGGAGCCCGGAGGACTACCATTAAGCTCATGCGGGTCAGCCCATGAACGCCGCTTCCTGGCTCGACGCTCTGCCGGCGGGCGATCGCTGGCGCGCGCGGCTGCTGCGCGATGGGCCACGCATTGCCACCTGGATCCTCGTGATCGCGCTCGCCGTGCAGGCCGCGCTGATCCTGACCGATCTGGCCGCCGCCGGCCGCAGCGGCGCCGGTGCCGGCGTGCGCCACGCACCGCTGCGCTCCCGACTGCTCGACCTGGCGGCCATCACCAATGCCCACCTGTTCGGCGCGGCGCCGGCCCTGAAGCAGGAGGGGGCCGACGCCCCGCAGACGAGCATGCCACTGGTGCTGACCGGAATCATCGCCGGCAATGATCCGCAAAACGGCCTCGCGATCCTCGGACAGAGCGCACAAACCGCGAAAGTGTATGCGGTCGGAGACGGCGTTCCCGGGGGGGCGAAGCTGCACTCGGTCTACAACGATCGGGTGGTGATCGATCGCGACGGACGGCTCGAGTCCCTGTCCCTGCCGCGCCAGATGAACGCGGGTAACGCCCCGCCCCCCTCGAGCGCCGCGCTGCCGAGCGAGAACCCGGCGATCGAACGCATGCGCCGCATGATCAGCGAGCAGCCGGGGCTGCTCGCGGATGTGCTGCGGCCGCAGGCGGTGCTCGACCCTGCCAGCCACCGCATGAACGGTTTCCGGGTGTACCCGGGGCGCAACCGCGCCGCGTTCATGCGCCTGGGTCTGCGCCCCGGGGACCAGGTGACGGCGATCAACGGCACGCCGCTGGATGATCGCGAGCGCGGCGAGCAGATCCTGCGCACCCTGGGCAGCTCGAGCGAGGCGCGCGTCACGCTCATTCGCGGCGGCCAGCAGCAGGATCTCACTTTGAATATCGCCCAGGTTGCGCAGGAAGCGGAGGGCCTGGCGGCGGCGCCGCCGCCGCCGGCCGGGGCGATCGGGGCGGTGCCCCCGGCGGCCGACCAGCCGCCGATGCCCATGCCGCCGATGCCGCCGCCCGCCGAGGTGCCCGGCGGCGACAGCAGCCAGTAGCCGCACCGGCGCGCTTTTTCGGGGGTAGATGCAGTGACAGGCTTTCGTTCATTTGCCGTGTGCGCGCTGGCGGTGCTGACGGCGGCGTCGCTCGCCTCCGCGCAGCAGGCGCAGCGCATCACCCCCAACTTCAAGGACGCCGACATCACGCAGATCGCCGAGGCGGTCAGCGCCGCGACCGGCAAGAACTTCATCATCGATCCGCGCGTGCGCGCGCAGGTGACCATGCTGTCCTCGACCGCACTGTCGCCGGCGGCGTTCTACGAGGCGTTCCTGTCCATCCTGCAGGTGTACGGCTTCATCGCCGTGCCGGCCGGGGACGTGGTCAAGATCCTCCCCGATGCCAACGCGCGCCAGATCCCCTCCATCGACCTGCCCGATCACGTGAGCGCCACCTCGGACGAGATCGTGACCCAGGTGATCGACGTGAAGAACGTGAGCGCGGCGCAGCTGGTGCCGATCCTGCGGCCGATGATCCCGCAGTATGGTCATCTCGCCGCCTACCCCTCGTCCAATATCCTGATCATCTCCGACCGCGCCGGTAACGTGAATCGCATGATGCGCATCATCCGCCGCATCGACCAGGTCGCGAACCAGGACCCGGAAATCGTGCCGCTGCAGAATGCCTCGGCGTCCGAGATCGTGCGCGTGGTGAACTCCTTCTACCAGGGGGCGGCGGCCACCGAAGGCGTCGCCGTGAAGGTGGTCGCGGACGAGCGCTCCAACAGCGTGCTGATCGGCGGCGATCAGGCGCAGCGGCTGCGCATCCGCGCGCTCATCGCGCACCTGGACACCCCGCTCGAGGCGGGCGGCGACACCCGCGTACGTTACCTGCACTATGCGAACGCGGAGAAGATCGCCCCGAAACTCAAGGAGCAGATCACCGGCATCACCCAGGCGGCCCCGGGCGCGACCGGGACCGGCGCGCAGGCCTCGCCGCTGGCGCAGGCGGAGAAGAACGCCATGGTGTGGGCGGATCCGACCAACAACGCGCTGGTGATCACCGCGCCGCCGAAGATCATGCGCGCGGTGATGGACATCGTCGACAAGCTCGACATCCGCCGCCCGCAGGTGCTGGTCGAGGCGATCATCGCCGAGGTCGACGTCGACAAGAGTGCCGAGCTGGGTATCAACTGGGCGGCGTTCTCCAAGGGGGACAACGTCCCCGCCGGCAGCTTCGTGAGTCCGGTCGGCGGCACCAGCATCGTGGATCTGGCGGGCGCGATCCAGAGCCCCGCCAATGCCTCCACCGCGCTGCTGCAGGGCACCACCATCGGCATCGGCCGCATCGCCGGCACCGGGGTGAACTTCGCGGCCATGGTGCGCGCCATCCGCGGCGACACCAACACCAATGTCGTCGCCACACCCTCGGCGGTGACCATGGACAACCAGGAAGCGGAACTGAAGGTCGCGCAGGAAGTCCCGTTCGTCACCGGCCAGTTCACCAACACCACGGCGGTCACCGGTGGCAGCGTCAATCCGTTCCAGACGATTCAGCGCCAGGAAGTCGGCACCATCCTCAAGGTGACGCCCACCATCTCCGCTGAAGGGACGTCGGTGATGCTCAAGATCTCGATCGAGAGCTCGAGCATCGGTCAGAAGCCCGCCGGCGCGGTCGACCTGGTCACCAACAAGCGCACCATCACCACCACGGTGCTCATCGAGGACGGCGGCGTGGTGGTGCTCGGCGGGCTGATCGAGGACAACAGCGTCAAGGGTGAGCAGCGCGTGCCCTACCTCGGCAACATTCCGCTCATCGGGCTGCTGTTCAAGACGCGCAACGCCACCTCGACCAAGAACAACCTCATCCTGTTCATCCGCCCGAAGATCCTGCGCGATCCCGCGCAGGCGGCGTTCGAGACGGACCTCAAGTACAACTACATGATGGATCAGCAGAAGGACCTCAGCCGGCGCGAGGCCCTGCCCCTGCTGCCGGGCGTGTCGCGCGGCAAGCTCGAGCCGCCGCCGCCGCCGCCGAAGCCCGGCGGCTCGACCGCCTCGCCTTCCGGCGCGCCCGCATCGCCGGGTGTAGCCGCACCCGACGCCAGCGCGGCCCCGGCGCCCCAGTCGTCCCCTCCACCGGCACCCCCGCCACAGGGCAAGCCATGAGCGATGTCGAGGGCGCACCCGAGCGGCGCCTGTCCTTTGCGTTCGCCAAGCGCCATGGCGTGCTCGTCAACCGCGTGGTCGACGGCGTGGCCGAATGCACCTATCGCGATACCGCCTCCCCGCAGGCGCTCGCCGAAGTGCGCCGCTACCTGCGTCGCTCGCTCAAGCTCGAGCGCGTGCCGGATGCGCAGTTCGATGAGCTGCTGCGCCACGCCTACGAGGCCGGCTCGGATGCGATGCAGGCGGTCGAGGGGCTCGATGACACCACCGATCTTGCGCACCTCGCGCAGGAACTGCCCGAGCAGGCGGACCTGCTGGACAGCGAGGACGACGCCCCGATCATCCGCCTGATCAACGCGGTGCTCACCCAGGCGGTCAAGGAGAACGCCTCCGATATCCACGTCGAGCCGTTCGAGAACCGCCTGGTGGTGCGCTTTCGCGTCGACGGCGTGCTGCGCGAGGTGCTGCAGTCGCGGCGCGCGGTGGCGCCGCTGGTGGTGTCGCGCATCAAGGTGATGTCGCGGCTCGACATCGCCGAGAAGCGCCTGCCGCAGGACGGACGCATCAGCCTGAGGATCGCCGGCCGAGCGGTCGACGTACGCGTGTCCACCATCCCCTCGGGACACGGCGAGCGCGTGGTGCTGCGTATCCTCGACAAGCAGGCCGGCAAGCTCGACCTCGACTCCCTCGGCATGGATGCGCGCACCCAGCAGCTCATCGACGAGCTGATTCACAAACCGCACGGAATCCTGCTGGTCACCGGACCCACCGGCTCGGGCAAGACCACCACGCTGTACGCCGGGCTCGAGCGCCTCAACGACAACACGCGCAACATCATGACGGTCGAGGACCCGATCGAGTACTACATCGACGGCATCGGCCAGACCCAGGTGAACACCAAGGTGGAGATGACCTTCGCCCGCGGCCTGCGCGCCATCCTGCGCCAGGACCCCGATGTGGTCATGATCGGCGAAATCCGCGACCTCGAGACCGCGCAGATCGCGGTACAGGCGAGCCTCACCGGCCACCTGGTGCTCTCGACGCTGCACACCAACACCGCCGCGGGCGCCATCACGCGTCTGCGCGACATGGGGATCGAGCCGTTCCTGCTGTCCTCGAGCCTGATAGGGGTGCTGGCGCAGCGCCTGGTGCGCGTCCTGAGCCCCGACAGCAAGCAGCCCTTCCAGGCGGGTGAGTACGAGCGCCGGCTCCTCAACCTGCGTGCGGATGAGCCCTTGCCCACGCTGTACCGGCCGGGGCGGGACGCCACCGGCGGCTATCGCGGCCGCTCGGGGATCTACGAGCTGATCGTGGTCGATGACCCCATGCGCACCATGATTCACGACGGCGTCTCGGAGCAGGAGGTCGAGCGCCACGCACGCCTCAGCACACCCTCGATCCGCGACGACGGCCGCGCCAAGGTGCTGCGCGGCGAGACCACTATCGAGGAAGTGTTGCGTGTCACGCGCGAAGATTGAAAGCGCCGCGCCCGTGACTTGATGGGCGCGTTCGAATACACCGCCCTCGATGCCGGCGGCCGCGAGCGCAAGGGCATCCTCGAAGGCGACACGCCGCGCCACATCCGCCAGCTGCTGCGCGAGCAGCAGCTGCTGCCGGTCTCGGTCACCGAGGTCGCGCAAAAGGAAGCCCGGCGCCAGCGCTCCTTCAGCTTCGCCCGGCGCGTCTCACCTGCGGACCTGTCGCTGTTCACCCGGCAGCTGGCCACACTGACGCGCGCCGGGTTGCCGCTGGAGGAGGCGCTGCTCGCGGTTTCGCAGCAGACCGAGAAGCCGCGCGTGCAGAGCATCGTGCTCGGCGTGCGCGCGCGCGTCATGGAGGGCCACACCCTCGCCGACGGCTTCGCGGAATTCCCGCGCGTCTTTCCGGAGATCTATCGCGCCACCGTGGCGGCGGGCGAGCAGGCCGGGCACCTGGACGACGTGCTCGAGCGGCTGGCCGACTACACCGAGAGCCGCGAGCAGATCCGCCAGAAGGTGCTGGCGGCGATGCTCTATCCCATCGTGCTGACGGTGATGTGCTTCGGCATCGTGTCGCTGCTGCTGGTGTTCGTGGTGCCCAAGGTGGTGGCGGTGTTCGAGACCAGCAAGGCCAAGCTGCCGCTGATCACCCGCGTCCTGATCGCAACCAGCGGCTTCTTCCGCGCCTACGGGCTGTACCTGGTTGCCGCGGCCGTCATCGCCTTCGTGCTGTTCCACCGCTGGCAGCGCAACCCGGCGGCGCGACGTCGCTATCATCGCTTCCAGCTGCGCCTGCCGCTGCTCGGTAAGCTGACGCGCGGCTTCAACACCGCGCGCTTCACGCGCACCTTCAGCATCCTCTCGGCCAGCTCCGTGCCGGTGCTCGAGGCGTTGCGCATCGCAGGCGAAGTGGTCACCAACCTGCCGATGCGCGACGCGGTGGCGGACGCGGCCGCGCGGGTGCGCGAGGGCGCCCCGATCGGGCGCTCGCTCGGGCTCAGCCGCATGTTCCCGCCCATGACCATTCACCTCATTTCCAGCGGCGAGTCGAGCGGGCAGCTGGAGAACATGCTCGAGCGGGCCGCGATCAGCCAGGAACGTGAGCTCGACGGGCTGCTGTCCGCCCTGGTGGGGCTGCTGGGTCCGCTGCTGATCATTGTCATGGGCCTGTTCGTCATGGGCATCGTTTTTGCAATGCTGCTGCCCATCTTCCAGATGAACCAGCTGATCCACTGAAGCTGGGGCGGCCGTTCGCGGCCCAAACGCGGCACCGGTTCACAAACTGCACGGGCAGCGTTGCAGTTGTCGGGTGATCTGTTCTAAGTTCGCGCCGTCCAATTCCTGCAGGCCGTCCCGCATGAGCGAGAAGCCGGAATCAGAGGAATTCGAAGACGAGGAAGCCGACGAGCCTGTTGCGGAGGACGGCGACGTCGATCTTGATCAGGTCATCAAGGATCTCGATCTCGCCAAGCGCCGCGGCCAGAAGGTCGGCGACCCGGCCTGGCGCCGGCTCGAGCGGCTGCTCGAGGACAAGCACACCGCCGAGCTCACCAGCGATTTCGAGGATTACGAGATCGGCGACGACGGCGATACGCCGCGCAGGGGCCGCCGCAAGCCCCCGCGCTGACCTCAGGGTCCGCTACGGAAACACCGCGAGCCCTGCAAGCGAGGTGATCTCCGGCGAGGTCCCCTGCCCATGCAGCCAGGTGACGTAGCCGGCACTGCTGCCTGCAGCGATGGCCGGAGAGCTAACTTCGCCGGTCGCCGGCACCAGCGGGAAGCCGTTCTGCCACGCGCTCGGCACGATCCCCGCCGGAGACACCCGCGAAGCGGATAGCGCGTTGGGACCGCCGCTTTCCCACACGATCCAGTGTGCCCCATCCCTGAACACGCTCGCCACGCGTCCGAGCGGTACCCCCGGTGCCGAAGTCACGACAATCCCGGCCGCGGCGAGCGTACCGTCCAGCAGTACCCCCGCCTTGGAGATTCGTGCGGCTGAAACGGTCGCGTTGAAAGTGCTGCTCTGACCGCGGGGGTCGCGGTAGGTCACGAGATAGTTCGTGCCGTCGAAAGAGACGCTGGGAGACATGTAACCGCAGCAAAGCGACGACTGAAGCGCAATGCCGATCGGTGTGGCATCCAGAACCGCCCCCGCGGCCGACACGCGCACGGCCTCGAGCAGCCCCGGTTCCTCGACCCAGGCGACGAGGTAGTTGGTGCCGTCGAACGCCACCGCCGGGCTGTCCTGGAGGGCGGTATCCGGCGCAATCGGGAAAGCCGCGCCGCTCGCCTGCGCCGTCGCCGGCGCAATGAACACGCCATAGAGTTGAGTGCCGACAACCACGTGCTGCACGTAAATGAGCAGATACTGGCTGCCGTCGAAGCCGAGTGCCTGATAGAACGTACCCGTGCTCGGATCCGAGGGATTCGCCACGGTACTCGGGCCAGCGACGATGGCTCCCGCGGGTGAGATGACCACTGCGTCGAGCGTGGTCGGCTGCAGGGTCGCGCAGTGGCTGTTCTCGGTCACGACCAGGTAGTTGGTGCCGTCGAATCCGGCCACCGCAAACAGCCCGCCACCGCAGGACAGCGTGGTGCTGACGGGCGCGGTGATGTTGAATGAACTCAGGACGGTGCCATCCGCAGCAACCAGGGTTCCTTGCCAGTTTTGCTGCCAGGCTCCCCCCGAGACACTGGCACGCAGCGTCACGATGAGGAAGTTCGTACCGTCGGATGCGATAACCGGCAGCGTCGGCGCATAGATCGAAGCCATTGCCGGGCTGACCGCCACCAGATCCCGGGCAGCTCCCAACCCGTGCGTTTGGCCGTTCACGATCGCGGCGCGCAGCTCGGCCGAGGAGGAGATCATCACCCCGCCTGAGGCGCTCGAGATCGTTTCCTTCACCTCGCCGATGCCCGCTACGAACCAGGCGGTATCGGTGCCCGAAACGGCAAGCGACTGCCCATTGTCGTGCGCCGTTCCAGTCACTGTGGTCACTTGCTTCAACGCACCCGCGTAGGAGCCGGCCGGGACGTCCACGGTCTCCATCGAGGCGTTGGCGATGATCTGAGTCATATCCAGCGTGATGGCGTTGCCGCTCGGGTCCTTGCCGGCTGGCAGGTTTTGCCCGGTCACCGTCGAAACCGTTCCGAGTTGCACCGGAAACAGCATTTGGACATAGGGAACGATGAGCGGCGTAATGGTATCGCCGGCGTTGCTATTTCCGAGATCCGTCACGCCGCCTGGCGACACACTGACGTACTGGTCGTAGCCACCCGTCGCGATAGTTGGATTTGTCTGGGTGAGAACCGTGGCTGTGGTCCCAAGTACCGACTTCGTGCCATTGACCGACACCGTGACCACCGCCGTGGGGGCCACGGCCTTGGGGTCGGTGGTGGAATAATTGAACTGCCACTGATCGCCGCTCGCGACGGGGAAGTACCCCGCCGTGTCGCCCGGTCCGGTCGAGGGCGCAAAACCGGTGCCGGTCACCGTGGAACCGCCGCCTCCGGCACCTCCGCTGCTGCTGCCGCCGTTCCCGCCACCGCCGCCGCACGCAGTGAGCAGCAGCACCACCCCGTAAGGGAACGCTCGCACCGTTTGCGATCTCATGGCCATCCCTCCCTGGACCGGTGAAGAGCTCCTTCAGCCGTGGCCACGGGCATCATCTCACCGAGGACTGGATTGCGGAATTGGGTACTAACCCCCAGCCCGCGCCCGTCAGGGGACGCATTTCCAGTCGGTTTGCCGCAAGCGGCGCGCGCGATGTGCGCGCACCGGCCGCCGTTTCAGTGAAAGTCCCGCGAGCGCGTCAGCAGCTCGCCCAGGAGCGCCGAGCGATCGATGAGCCGCCGCGCGATGAGATGCGTGACGCCGTCCTGCCGCTGCAGCTCACCGTGCACCTCGAGCAGGCGTGACTCGATGAGTGCGCGGCGCTGCGCGCGCCCCACCCGCTCCCACACGATGACGTTCACCTGGCCACTCTCGTCCTCGAGAGTGAGAAAGGTGACGCCGCTCGCGGTGGCGGGACGCTGGCGCATGAGCACGATGCCGGCGGTGCGCACCGCCGCGCCATTACGCGCGCCCGTCAGCTCGCTCGCAGGCAGCAGCGCTGCGGCGGCCAAGCGCTCGCGCAGCAGCGCCAGCGGATGCCTTCCGAGCGTGAGCCCGAGGGAGGCGTAGTCCGCCGCAATGCCCTCGGCTTCGGAAGGCGCGGCGAGCAGCGGCCGGCCCTCCTCCAGATCGGCACGGCGTGCGGGCGCAAACTGGAGCGGCATGGGGCGCTCGCGGGCGGCGACTTCCCAGAAGGCGAGATGCCGGTTGCCGCTCAGGCAAGCCAACGCTCCGGCCGCGGCCAGAGCCTCGAGGTCACCGCGGTCGAGCGCCGCGCGGGTGGCCAGATCCGACACGCTCGCAAAGGGCCGCTGGGTGCGCGCCGCGAGCAGCCGCATCACACCCGCCTGTGACAGGGATTTCACCAGCCGCATGCCAAGCCGCAGCGCCGGTTCCCCGTCGCCGCGCCGCTCGAGCGTCGCGTCCCACTCGCTCACGCAGGCATCCACCGCCCGCACCTCGACGCCGTGGGCGCGCGCGTCGCGCACCAGCTGCGCCGGCGCATAGAACCCCATGGGCTGACTGTTGAGCAGCGCGCAGGTGAAGGCCGCGGGCTCGTAGCACTTGAGCCAGGCGGAGTCGTACACCAGCAGCGCGAAGCTTGCCGCGTGCGAGAGCGGGAAGCCGTATTCGCCGAAGCCGAGCATCTGCTGGTAGATGCGCTGCGCGAACTCCTGCGGATAGCCGTTGGCGTGCATCCCCTCGAGCAGCCGCTCGCGAAACGGATCGAGCCCCCCGGTCCTCTTCCAGGCGCCCATCGCGCGGCGCAGCGCGTCCGCCTCCCCCGGGGAGAAGCCCGCCGCCACGATCGCAATCTTCATCACCTGCTCCTGGAAGATCGGCACGCCGAGGGTACGCTGCAGCACCTCGCGTACCTCTTCACTCGGATACTCCACGGGCTCCGCGCCGCAGCGGCGTCGCAGATACGGGTGCACCATGTCGCCCTGGATGGGGCCCGGGCGCACGATCGCCACCTCGATGACCAGATCGTCGTAACAGCGCGGCTTCAGGCGCGGCAGCATGGACATCTGGGCGCGCGACTCGATCTGGAACACGCCGATGGTGTCGGCACGCGAGATCATGTCGTAAACCTTCGGATCCTCGGCGGGCAGCTGCCCGAGCGCGTGACGGGTGCCGCGGTAGTCGTTGACGAGCGTGAAGGCGCGCTTGAGCGCCGTCAGCATCCCGAGCGCCAGCAGATCCACTTTCAGCAGCTTGAGATCGTTGAGGTCGTCCTTGTCCCACTGCACCACGGTGCGCTCCGGCATGGCCGCGTTCTCGATGGGCACCAGCTCCTCGAGCAGCCCTTCCGAGATCACGAAGCCGCCGACGTGCTGCGACAGATGGCGCGGAAAACCCGGGAAGGCCACCAGCTCGCTCGCAAGCGGCAAGAGCCGCGCGAGCCAGGGACTCGAGGGATCGAAGCCGGCGTCGCGCACGCGTGGCGCGATCGCCGCGCTCCCATCCCACCATTGCATGACCCTCGCCAGCCGGCTGCTGTCGGCGGCACCGAGGCCAAAGGCCTTGGCGAGGTCGCGCAGCGCGCTGCGCGGCCGGTACATGATGACGGTCGCGGCGAGCGCGGCGCGTTCGCGACCGTACTTGCGATAGACGTACTGCAGCACCTCCTCGCGCCGCTCGTGCTCGAAATCGATGTCGATGTCGGGCGGCTCGTTGCGCTCGCGCGAGATGAAGCGCTCGAACAGCAGCGCCGCGCCGCGCTGCGGGTCCACCGAGGTCACCCCCAGGCAGTAGCACACGCGCGAGTTCGCCGCCGAGCCCCTGCCCTGACACAGAATCCCCTGACGGCGCGCGTAGGCGACGATGTCCTGAACGGTGAGGAAGTAAGGCTCGTAGCGCAGCTCGGCAATGAGCGCGAGCTCGTGCTCGATGGCGGCACGCTCGCCTGGCGGCACACCGTCGGGCCAGCGCCAGCGCGCACCCTCGTACGTGAGCCGGCGCAGGTAAGAAGCCGGGGTCTGCCCCGGCGGCACGAGCTCGCGGGGATACTCATAGCGCAGCTCATCGAGCGAGAAGCTGCACTGCAGCGCAAGCTCCACCGCCGCCTCGAGCAGCTCGCGCGGATACAGCCGCGCGAGACGCGCGCGCTCGCGCAGATAGCGCTCACCGTTGGCGTACAGCCGCAAGCCGGCGTGCGCGATCGGCACCTTGAGGCGAATCGCGGTCAGGGCATCCTGCAATCGCCGCCGCGCCCGCACGTGCATGTGGACGTCGCCGCTGGCGAGGAGCGGCACCCCGCACTGCGCACCGATCTGCGCCAGCGCGGCCAGGCGCTCGCGATCGCTGCCCTCGCGCAGCAGCTCGACCGCGATCCTGACCCTGCCCGGGAAACGCCCGGCGAGCCAGCGCAGCTCCTGCGGCGAGGGCCGTGCTGCAGGCAGCCACAGGATGAAGCACTGCTCGAGGCCCGCTGCCTCGAGCTCGGCGCGCGTGATCGAGTAGTGTCCCTTGCCGGCCGCGCGCCGGCCGCGGGTGATGAGGCGGCACAGCCGTCCGTAGCCGCGCCGGTCGATGGCGAGCGCGACCAGCTTGAGCCCGCAGACCAGGCGAAACTCCGAGCCGATGATGAGCCTCAGGCGCCGATCCTGCGCCGCCATGTGCGCCCGCACCACGCCGGCGACCGAGCACTCGTCGGTGATCGCGAGCGCGGCGTAGCCGAGTGAGTCCGCCTGCTCCACCAGCTCGTGCGGATGCGAGGCGCCGCGCAGGAAGGTGAAGTTGGACAGGCAATGCAGCTCGGCATACTGCGGCAGCGCCGCCTCGCACGATTCGCGCTCGCACTGTGTCGCAGGAAGTGACATGTCACGGACGCGCGCGCAAAAAAGGTCTTTCGGGGGCGTGCGCGCCAGGGACGGCGCGCCCGCAGCCTACAGGGATGTACTTGCGGCGGCCCCGAAAGACCTTTTTTGCGCGCGCGGCTGGGCTAAACATGGTCATCCGAAGACGCCGTGCAGAAACCACCGATGCGGCGCGGCGCGCTCGCGAAACACCCACAGGCGTATGCCATGGAGGTCGACGGCGGTGTAGTAATCGCGCGAGATTTCACCGCCGTCCCACCAGCCGGTCTCGATGCGTTCCGGTTCACTCACCAGACGCAGCGGGCCGCGGCGCCGGGGCAGCCCGTCCCGCACGCTCAGCGGCTGCGGCGCGGGCAAAAGCCACAGGGGACGTCGGCCGGCGGCCGGTGCCTGCGCGCTGCAGCCGGGGTGCGCGCCGTGGCGGCCGGCGGCCGGCGGTGGCTCGGTAAGCGCCCAGGCGTTTTCGGGCCGGTGTGCCGGAAGTCCCGTGAGACCATGCACCGCCTCGGAACCCAGGCGTGCGCGCAGACGCTCGATGAGTCCACAGGCCTCGTTGCCGGCGCTGCCGCCGTGCTCGCCGGGTTGCCACAGAGCGTTGCTGCCCGGCAGATACGGCACCAGGGCGTCGGCGCGCAGCTCGCAGGCGCGCGCCGGTTCCGGCAGGTCGAGCGCGCTCAAGCGCTCGCCGAGCAGCCCGGCGAGACGGTGCACATCGGTTGCGGGGGCCGCGAGCCGCACCACGCAACGCGTCGTCTGGACATGGCGGTGCGTCAGCCGGCACTCGAGCTCCACGACGCCGCACTGGCGTGCTCTGAGGAAGGCGCCGAGATCGGCGAATAGCGGGGCGAGCGCGGCGAGCAGCAGGGCATGATTTTCCAGCTCGCAATCGAGCTCACGGCGACGGCGGAAGCGCTCGGGGGCATGGAAGGTAACGCGCGCTTCCGGCATGCGTCCGGTGAGCACATCGAGCATGGCGAGCTGCTCACTGCCTACGCGGCGCGCAAAACCGGCGCGCGGCAAGCGCAGCGCCGCACCGATGGTGCGCACACCCATGCGCGCCAGGCGCGCCAGCGTGTCCGGCGGCCAGCGCAGGCTCGCGAGCGGCAAAGGCGCCAGCGCTCCGATGAGCTGGGCCGGATCCATCACCGTGAGGGGCTTGCCGGCACGGGCCGCTACCAGCGCCGCCAGCGCCGCGGGCGCGAACGCCAGCACCGGCTGCACCTGCAGGCGCAGGCACTCGCTCCCGAGCGCGCAGCGCAGTCCCGCCACCCCCGCGAACAGGTGCAGGCTCCCCTGCACTTCGAGCAGCAGGCCATCCGGCGGCGCCAGGCTCACGCGCGGCGTGAACCGTTGTGCGCAGACCGCAAGCTGCTGCAGCTTCTGCGGATTGATTCCCGGCAGATGCAGGCCGGCCCATAACTCGCCCACCCGCCCGCCGGCCGCATGCCGGCGGGTGATGCTCGGTGGTGCAGCCCGCGGTTGGACCCGTCCTGCGTCCGCAGGCAAAGCCGACTGGCCTGCCTTGTCGGGGGCGGCTCGTAGGACGTGCGGGCGCATGCCGTGTCTTTCCGCAAATTCAAACCGGCCAGCCGGGCCGTAAGAGATCGACCGCACCGCGCCGGGCGCCCCGGCCCTTCAAAAGCGTGATGCGCACCCCCGTGACCATCGGCTGCAGACTCAGGCGCAACACCGCGGCCGTTGCCTCGCGCGCCGCTCGCCGTGGACGAAACAGCACGCCGAGGGTCCGGCCCCGCTCGGCGGCGAGTTGCAAGCGGCGGATCTCGCGCGCTTTCACCGGCCGCGCCCACCCCAGGGCCACGTCGCAGGCGCCCGAGCCGAGCGCCTGCTCGAGAGCCCACAGCGGACGCGCGCCACCCACCACCGCCACCCGATCGAGCACGATGCCCTGGGACGCAAGTGCCGGCGCAAAGGGCATCAGGGGTGGGGCGACCCACACGCACCAGCGTGCGCACCGCGCGCGCGTCAGGGTGGCGAGCGCCGGCAACAACAGGTCCAGCTCACCGCTGCCGAAACGCGAGACGAGGATCTCGATCAGACCGGTGCGCGGCCAGCCATGACCCGGCAGGTACGCATCCAGAGCCGCAAATCCGCTGGGGAGCCCCTGCGGGTGCGCAGCGCTGCGGCCGCGCCAGATGGCCGGATGCTCGAGCAAACGAGCGAGCTTGGCTTCCCGATCCATGACGGATCATGAGCAAACCGATCTAAACCTCTCGGAATTCCGTGTGTTGTATGCAATGCACGAGAATTCACATCAAGCCGCTCGCGCGGCCCCGGCGCACCACACCCACCACGATGCCCTCGATGAGCAGCGGCTCTTCTTTCAGATCTACCCGGATCGGCTCGAACTCGGGGTTCTCGGGCAACAGCCACACGATGGAGCCTTCCTGGCGGTAGCGTTTCACGGTGACTTCGTTCTCCAGGCGCGCCACCACGATCTGGCGGCTGCGGACTTCCGCGGTGCGGTGCACCGCGACCAGATCCCCGTCGAGGATCCCGGCATCTTTCATGCTCATGCCGGTGACCTTCAGAAGGTAATGCGGCCGCGGCTGAAACAGTCCCGGATCGATCTGCAGCCGCGCCTCGAAGTTCTCTTCGGCGAAAATGGGCTTGCCGGCGGCCACCCGGCCGATGAGCGGCAGCCCGATCTGCTCCCGGATGGTGTCCTTGAGCTGGATCCCCCGCGAGGTGCCCGGCACGAGCGCGATGACGCCCTTGCGGGCCAGGGCCCGCAAATGCTCCTCGGCGGCGTTGGCAGAGCGGAAGCCCAGCTCGTGCGCGATTTCGGCGCGCGTCGGCGGCATCCCGGTATCGGAAATGAAGCGCTGGATGAGGCGCAGGATCTGTGTCTGGCGGGGGGTAAGGTCGGACATTTCGCCTGCCTGTTTATATATACAGCTACTGTAATTATATCCAGATCGGCGTCCACGGCAAGAGGCCGGGCTCTGTTCCCGCGCCAGCCTTGGCACGTGCCGCACTTAAGTTAAGTGCCCACATGCATCACGGTTGCGCTCGAGAGCGGCGAGCTCGCGCGCCCACGCCTGTGAGCGGCGCAAAGTCGCGCAATTAAAAATTCTTAAGGAAGCGATTCATGCACCCGCAAGAGCTTGCGCCTCGCAGCACCTGTCAGCCAAACCCGCGACGCAACAGCCGGGAATTACAGCGTCACCCGCCCCGCCGCTGCCGCAAACACAACCCGCGTCTGACACTGATATTACTGTCGCGATCAGAAGACAGGCGGCGTGTTTGGAGTTGCATTCCCGTTGTAAATTTGATGCAGTTGCGCGCGGCGAACGACGGCGGAACTTGCCATCAACAACCCAAAGGGGACGTTTATGAAGTGCGCGAGCATTGTGAAAGCGGCGGCTGCCGTAGCCGTGGCGGTCGGATTGGCGGCTTGTACGGATATCAAGCCCATCTCGGCGGAAGTGGCGGACCTGAAGGCTCAGCTGGCCAAGGTGCAAGGTGACGTGTCGGCGGCAAAGAGCGCCGCTGATCAGGCGAACAGCGCGGCCCAATCGGCCAATCAGGCGGCCAGTGGCGCACAGAGCACGGCCAACCAGGCGGTGGCGGCGGCACATGCCAGCCAGTCGTGCTGCGACGCAACCAATGAGAAGATCGACCGGATGTTCAAGCGGTCGGTTTCCAAGTAAGCGACGGGCCCCGACAATCCGCAACGCCGCGCGGTGAGCGCGGCGTTTTTTTGGCGGCCGCGCAACTCAGTAACGCACCAGCGCCGAGCCCCAGGTAAAGCCGCCGCCGAAGGCCTCGAGCAGCAGCAGGTCGCCCCGCTTGATGCGGCCGTCGCGCACCGCAACGTCGAGCGCGAGCGGCACCGACGCCGCGGAAGTGTTGCCGTGCTCCTGCACGGTGACGATCACCCGTTCCATGGGCATGTCGAGCCGGCGTGCGGTCGCCTGGATGATGCGGATGTTGGCCTGGTGGGGCACCAGCCAGTCGATCGCGCTGCGGTCGAGCCCGTTGGCCGCCAGCGCCTCCTCGACCGCGGCCCCCAGCTTCTGGACCGCGACCTTGAACACTTCGTTCCCCGCCATGGTGATCGCGAGCTGCGCGGCGAAACCCCGCGACACGCCGCCGGCGCAATACAACAGATCCTTGTATTGACCGTCCGAGTGCAGGTGGGTCGAGAGCACGCCGGGCGCATCGCTCGGCTCGAGCACCACCGCGCCGGCGCCATCGGCGAACAGCACCGCGGTGGAGCGGTCGCTCCAGTCAGTGATGCGCGACAGGGTCTCCGCGCCGATCACCAGCGCGCGCCGCACTTCGCCGCAGCGTATGTACTTGTCGGCGATCGACAGCGCGTACATGAACCCGGCACAGGCGGTCTCGAGGCTGAAGGCCGGCACGCCGCGACACCCCAGGCGCTGCTGCAGCAGCGTGCCGCAGTTGGGAAACACCAGATCCGGCGTGGTGGTGCCGAAAGCGATGAAGTCGACCTCAGCGGGTGCGACCCCGGCCGCATCCAGGGCGCGGCGCGCGGCCTTTTCCGCCAGATCGACCGTCGTCTCGCCGTCGGCGGCGACGTGGCGGCGCTCGATGCCGGTGCGGCTGCGAATCCACTCATCGGTGGTGTCGACCATCTTCTCCAGATCGAAGTTGGTGATCACCTTCTCCGGCAGATGCGAGCCCGTGCCGGCGATACGCGAGTGAATCAATTAGCCGCCCCTTGCGCCAGTGCGTTCGCAATGTGCTCCGTGAGTCCGTGCCGTGCGGCGAGCGCGGCCGTGCCGATCGCCCGCGCGAACGCGACACCGTCGGCTCGACCGTGGCTTTTTACCACGATCCCGGCAAGCCCCACCATGCACGCGCCGTTGTAGTGGCGCGGATCGAGCCCGGCCGCCGCGCGGCGCAGCACCGGGGCCGCGATGAGGCCGGCGAGGCGGTCGAGGAACGAGGACTGAAACTCCTGGCGCATGCGATCGGCGATCAGACCGGCAACGCCCTCCATGGTCTTCAACGCGACGTTGCCCGTGAAGCCGTCGGTCACGACGACATCCACCGTGCCCGCGAAGATGTCGTCGCCTTCCACGAAGCCCACGTAGTTCAGCCCGCTGCGCGTGAGGAGCGCGTGCGCCGCCTGCACTACCTCGTGTCCCTTCATGTCCTCCTCGCCGATGTTGAGCAGTCCGATGCGTGGCGCCGCCAGGCCGTACACGTCGCGGGCGATGATGGCGCCCATGGCGGCGAACTGGCGCAACTGCTCGGGTGTCGCCTTGGTGTTGGCGCCCAGATCGAGCATGTGCGTGTGACCGTGGGCGGCGGGGATCGCGGAGATGATGGCCGCGCGCTCCACGCCCGGCAGTGTTCCCAGCACGAAGTGCGCGATCGCGGTGAGAGCTCCGGTGTTGCCCGCGCTCACGCACGCGCAGGCGCGCCCGTCCTGCACCAGGTCGACCGCGAGGCGCATCGAGGAGTCCTTCTTGCGACGGATCGCCTCGCGTGGCTTGTCTTCCATCGCCACCACCTGCGAGGCGGCCACCACGTCGGCGCGCTCGCGAACGGAGGCCGGCAATGTCGTCAGGGCTGCGGTAATCAGCTGCGGCTCGCCGACCAGCTGCGCGCGCAGCTGTGGATCGTCGCTCAGGGCGCGCAGCGCACCGGCAACGTACTCACGCGGCTCATGGTCGCCGCTCATCACATCGATCGCGATCGGCAGCACGCAGGCCTTTGGGTCGGTGCCGGGACCTCGGGAGTCTATTCCTTGTCCTCGGTCGCGGCGGGCTTCTCGAGCACGCGCCGGCCCCGATAGAAACCATCCGGCGTGATCCGGTGACGCAGGTGCGTCTCACCGGATTGCGGGTCGGTCGACAGCGCCGGCCTGGCGAGCGCGTCGTGTGATCGGTGCATTCCGCGTCGCGAGGGCGTCTTGCGGCTCTTTTGAACGGCCATGTGTCGGGCTCCTGACTCGATTCACCAGACTAACGTTTCAACAGCTCGGCAAGGCGCGCAAACGGCTTGTGCGTGGCCTCGCCCTGCTCCTGCACCACGCCCGGCGCCGGCGCCGCCCGGCACTGCTCGCCCTCCCCGTGCAGGGGCACGATGGGCAGCGTCAGCAACATCTCTTCCGTGATGAGCTCCCCGATGCTGATGCGACCACCCGCAGCGAGCACGGGCTCGAGATCCGCCGGCACCTGGCCGAGCTGCGCTTCCGAGGCGATGAGTCCCACCCGCACGACCGTGTCGAGGGGCACCTGCATCGGCCTCATGCACCGCTGGCACTCGAGCGTGGCCACCCCGCTCAGCGCCAGCTGCGCGACGGCGACGCTCGCCTCGCGCTTGAAGTTGACGCGCCCGTGCACGCTGCCGGTCACGCTCGCAAGCTTGGAGCGCAAGCCGGAAAGCTCGGCGAGCGGGACAGCAAAGTCGACGTCGGCTCCGCCGTCAGCCAGCCGGTCCACTTCGAGCGGCCTCGACCAGGGCGGCGACATGGGGCGCGTATAATAGGTAGCGACTCTTCCCAAGTCAAAATCCGACTTGGGGCTAAGCCATTGTTTCCAGTGATCTTGCCACCGCTGATCCTCGCTTCGACCTCCCCTTACCGTCGCGAACTGCTGGCGCGGCTGCCCCTGGCGTTCGAAGCGCTGCCGCCCCGGGTGCCCGAGGAGCGCATCGACGGGGAGTCCCCGGCCGATCATGCGCTGCGGCTCGCGCTCGCGAAGGCACAGGCCGTTGCGGGCGCTCACCCCGGCGCCCTGGTGATCGGTGCGGACCAGGTGGCCGCTGCGGGTGAGCGGCTGCTCGGCAAGCCCGGTGACGCAGTGCGCTGCCGCGCGCAGCTGGCTTGCTTGAGTGGCAGGAGCGCGCGCTTCTACACCGCCTGCGCGGTGCTGGGAGTCGGCGCCGGCGTGCGCCTTGCCCACGTGGATACCACCACGGTGGTGTTTCGCTCGCTGACCGCACAGGAGATCGAGCGCTACGTGGCGAGCGAGCAACCGTACGACTGCGCCGGTGGCTTCAAGGCGGAGGCCTCGGGGATTGCGCTGCTCGAGTGCATCGAGAGCCAGGATCCGACGGCGCTCATCGGGCTGCCGCTCATCTGGCTCGCGGGGGCGCTGCGCGGCGCCGGTTACCACCTGCCCTGAGCGCGCCGCTCGCTCCGGCGTGCCGCGATGCCAGCAGATCGAGCAGCGCGGCCAGCTCCGGCGGCAACGGTGAGTTGGCGCTGAACTCCCCGCCCTGCGGCCACGCGAAGCTGACGCTGTGCGCGTGCAGGAACATGCGGCCGAGGCCGAGCGCGCGCAACTCATCGTTGAAGGCGGCATCGCCGTACTTTTCATCCCCCGCCACCGGGTGCCCGGCGTGTTGCGCGTGTACGCGGATCTGATGAGTGCGGCCCGTGCGCAGCGTGACTTCCACCAGCGTCGCCGTCCTGCCGAAGAACTGCACCGGACGGAACTCGCTGACCGAGGGTTTGCCGGAAGCGGCCGCGCGCACGGTCCGCTCGCCTCCGACCCGCGTATCGGTGCGCAGCGGAACGTCGATGCGCTTGGCACCGAGTTCCCACTTGCCGCGCACGAGGGCGAGGTAGCGCTTCTCGAAACCGTCCGTGCGTAGCAGCGCGTGCAGGCTGCGCAGTGTGGCCGCCTGGCGCGCGATGAGCAGGCACCCGCTGGTATCGCGATCGAGCCGATGCACCAGCTCGAGGGAGTCGTCCGGGCGCAGGGCCCGCAGCGTCTCGATGACACCGAAGCTCAGCCCACTGCCGCCGTGGACCGCGACCCCGGCGGGCTTGTCGAGCACCAGGAGCTTCTCGTCCTGGTAGATGATCGCCTTGCGGATGCGTTCGCACAGTTGCGCCGAAGGCTTGCCCGCTTGGCTCCGCGGCAGCACGCGCACCGGCGGGATGCGGATGCGGTCCTTGGGCTGCAGGCGTGTCTCGGGGCCGGCGCGGCGCCCGTTCACGCGCACCTCGCCCTTGCGGATGACGCGGTAGACGCGGCTGCGCGGCAGCCCCCCGAGACGCTTCTGGACGTAGTTATCGAGCCGCTGGCCGGCCTCCTGCAGGCTCACCTCGAAGTGCTGCACCTCGGTGCGAATCTCGCGGGCATTGGGCTCCGGCAAGGGGTGCTCAGCGTAAGGCATTGTTTCTACAATACTCTGTCGAGTATACTCTCCGGGTCGTCCGCGAAGCGGACGCACCAGCGGTGGCGGCAGTGGCCGCCGCCCGTTTAGTTGGACCTCTGAATCGAGGCCATCGCATTGGGCCGACAAGATCGCGCCACCTGCGTCGAATCTCGCAAACCGAGACTTCCGCAGTCGGCGCCGTCGGTTGTTTCACCGAAGGTTTCCTTTCTGCACCGCCCCGACGAACGAGGCGGTCATGGCCATGAATAACGAGACTCGCTCTCCTTCGTCAGGTTCAAGGAATCTTCGCAGCCGCGGACCGCAGGTCCGGCGGCCTCCCGCCGCATGCTTGCCGGCCCCTCACCGCACAGTAGGGGCACATGAAGAGAATGCTAGTGAATGCAACTCAGGAAGAGGAGTTGCGCGTCGCTCTGGTTGATGGACAGAAACTGTTTGACCTGAGTATCGACCTACCTTCCCGCGAACAGAAAAAAGCCAACGTTTACAAGGCCCGTATCTCCCGCGTCGAGCCCTCGCTCGAAGCCTGCTTCGTCGATTACGGCGCTCAGCGCCATGGATTCCTGCCGCTGAAGGAAGTCACCAAGGAGTACTTCCGCCAGCCCCCCCAGGGCGGACGGATGAACATCCGCGAGCTGCTGTCGGAGGGGCAGGAAGTCATCGTGCAGGTGGAGAAGGAGGAGCGCGGCACCAAGGGCGCAGCGCTCACCACCTTCATCAGCCTGGCCGGGCGTTTCCTGGTGCTCATGCCGAACAACCCGCGCGCCGGCGGCGTGTCGCGCCGCATCGAGGGCGAGGACCGCGACCAGATGCGCGAGGTCATGAGCCAGCTGCAGATCCCCGAGGGCATGGGTGCCATCGTGCGTACCGCCGGCGTCGGCCGAACGGTCCAGGAGCTGCAGTGGGACCTCGACAATCTCAAGGTTCAGTGGGAGCAGATCGCGGCGGCCGCCAAGGAGCGCCCGGCCCCGTTCCTGGTGTTCCGCGAGAGCGACGCGGTGACGCGCTCCATGCGCGATTACCTCTCCGACGATGTCGGCGAGGTGCTGGTCGACAGCCAGGCCGCCTTCCAGAAGGCCCAGGAGTACATGCAGCGCTTCATGCCGGCCGAGGCGCAGCGGCGCCTGAAGCTCTACACCGACGACATCCCGCTGTTCACGCGCTTCCAGATCGAAAGCCAGATCGAGTCCGCCTACGCCCACAAGGTGCAACTGCCCTCCGGGGGCAGCATCGTCATCGATTACACCGAAGCGCTGGTATCGATCGACATCAATTCCGCGCGCGCCACGCGCGGCGGTGACATCGAGACCACCGCCACCAACACCAATCTGGAGGCCGCGGACGAGATCGCCCGGCAGCTGCGCATCCGTGATATCGGCGGTCTCATCGTCATCGACTTCATCGACATGGAGTCCCCCAAGAACCAGCGTGACGTCGAGGACCGGCTGCGCGACGCGATGAAGATGGATCGCGCTCGCATCCAGATCGGCCGCCTGTCGCGCTTCGGACTGCTGGAGATGTCGCGCCAGCGCCTGCGGCCCTCGCTCGGGGAGTCCAGTCACATCGTCTGCCCGCGCTGCGTCGGCATCGGCAGCATCCGCAGCGTCGAGTCGATGACGCTCGCGGTGCTGCGCCTGATCGGCGAGGAGCTGCGCAAGGACCGCACCGCGCGCGTCATCGCTCAGGTACCGGTCGCCGTGGCCACCTATCTCATCAACGAGAAGCGCGAGTGGCTGCGCACCCTCGAGGACAAGAGCGAAGCGGAGCTCGTCGTGGTGCCGAACGAGAACCTCCAGACGCCCGAGTACTCGATCAAGCGCGTGCGCCAGGACGAGATGGACCTGCCCGAGCACCGTCAGGCGACCTACCTCATGCCGAGCGCGCCGGAGATCGCCGAGCCCGGCAGTGCCCAGGACAAGAAGCCGCAGTCGGAGGCTCCGGCCGTGGCCGCCCTGCTGCCGGCCACCGCCGCACCGGGAGGCGCGCCGCCCGCGGCGCTCGCGACGGCGCGCGGCCAGACAGACGCACCGGCACTTGGCTTCTGGGCACGCTTCAAGCGGCTGTTGACGGGCGAGTCGGCGGCCGCGGAGCCGGCACCGCCGGCGAGTGCGGCATCGCCGGTCCGTGCGCCGCGCCGCGATGGCGGGCCACGCCGCGACGGCCGCGGTGAGCACCCGCGCCATTCGCGTTACGCGGAAGGGTCGCGGCGCGACCGTGAGGGCCGCCGCGGCGACGGGCGCGATCGGGATCGCAACCGGGACGGCCGGGACCGCGATCGCAATCGCGATCCAGGCCGCAGACCCGAGCGCTTCGCCGAGCGCGGCGGGGAGCGCGGCGCCGACCGCGGCGCCCCCAACCGTGGCGAACCCGGTCAGCAGCCTGCGGATGCTTCGGCGCGCCCGGACTCCGCCGCTGCGGTGCCTTCCTCTGCCTCACCGGGCGACGTGCGCGCGGATCGTGCTGAGCGCACCGACCGTCCCGAGCGCGGCGGGCGTGGTCGGAGGGGTCGCCGTCGCGGCCGGCGCGGCGGCAGCGGTGGTGGTGTGCGCGAGGGCGGCGTCGGACAGCCGGGAGGCGGCCAGACCGCAGAACGCGAGCCCGTGTTGGCCGCGCCGGCGGATCCGAATGCGCCCGCGCCGGATCGGGAGCCACGCGAGCCGCCCCCGGTGCGCGAATTTCACGCCGAGCCGAGTGAGCCGGCAGCGCGGCACGAGCCGATTGCGCATTTCGAGCCGCAACCTAAGGCGGATGCCCCGAACAAGCCCTATGTCGTGTGGTCGTCGGCACCGCCGGAAAAGAGCCCCGAGCGGGGTACGGAGGAGTAGACCTCAGGCCGCGCGGCTGCGCTGGCGCAGGTGTGCGAGCAGGCCTCGTGCGGCCGCCTCGATGAGATCGAGCACCTCCTCGAAGCCGTTGGGCCCGCCGTAGTAAGGGTCCGGAACATCCTCCGGGCCCGCCTCCGGAGCAAACTCGAGCAACAGCCGCAGCCGCTCGTGCGCGGCCGGCGGCGCGCGCCGGCGCAACACCCGCAGGTTCTCGCGATCCATCGCCACAATCAGATCGAAGCGCTCGAAGTCGCCCGGCTCCACGATGCGCGCGCGCAACGCCGAGAGGTCATACCCGCGGCGGGCGGCGGCCTGGCGCGTGCGCGGGTCGGGGGGTTCGCCGACGTGATACCCGGCCGTGCCGGCCGAGTCCACCTCGATGGAAAGCTCGGGCGCCTCGCGCGCGGCGAGCGTGCGCAACACGCCCGCGGCGGTCGGCGAGCGGCAGATGTTGCCGAGACAGACGAAGAGGATCTTCACACCGGCACTTACGAGTATAACTTGCTGATTGAGGGACTTATTGTGTCTCGACGCGTTTCGGGCCGTCCACTACCATGACTTGTATCCCGGATGCACTCCCGAAGCAGATGCTCGACACCGTCCTCGCCGAGCAGAGCCGGCACAGAAGCTGAGCGTGGCTCAGGCGAAGCGATCGGCCCTCGTGCCGGTTCACGATATCACCCGCGCCATCCGCATCCTGCGCGGCCGCCGCGTCATCCTCGATCGCGACCTGGCGGCGATCTACGGCGTCACTACCGGGCGGCTCAACGAGCAGGTTCGGCGCAACCGCGAGCGGTTTCCAGAGGATTTCATGTTCCGGCTCTCGCCGGCCGAGCACGCCACTTTGATATCGCAATTTGCGATATCAAAGCCTGGGCGGGGCGGCCGCCGCAAACTGCCCTGGGCCTTCACCGAGCACGGCGCCATCCAGGCCGCCAATGTGCTCAATTCCCCGCGCGCGATCGCGATGGGCGTCTATGTCGTGCGCGCCTTTGTGCAGCTGCGCGAGATCTTCGCCTCCAACAAGGATCTCGCGGGCAAGCTCATAGCGCTCGAGCGTTCGCTCCTGGCCCTGGACCTTAAGACCCAGCGCCAGTTCAAGGAAGTCTACGAGGCGATCCGCGCCCTGATGGACACGCCGCCGCCCAAACGCCGCGGTATCGGCTTCACCGCCGATCTCCAGGGAAAGTAACCCGCGCCTTCCACCTCGATCTACAGCCCCGCTCACGCCTCGTCGTGTGTGACAAAAGCCGCCGCTGGGCTATCCTGCATCGCTCCATCGCTCTCGACAAATCCAAGAAGGAGGACCGCGACATGGGCAGAAGAGAAAAGAATCAGGGACTGTCACGTCGTGACTTCATCGCGTTGACGGGACGCAGCGCTCTTGCTCTTGGCGCTGCGTCCGGGCCGTTTTTCCTGTTTCCGGAACGCGCTGCGGCCCAGCAGAAGACTCTGAAGATTCTCCAGTGGAGTCACTTCGTTCCCGCCTACGACACCTGGTTTGATGGGACCTTTTGCAAGGAGTGGGGGCAAAAGCACGACACCAACGTCACGGTTGACCACATCAATCTCGTCGACCTCCCCGCGAAGGCCGCCTCGGAGGCTTCGGCCCGCAGGGGGCACGACCTCGTGATGCTGCTCTCGCCCCCGGCGGCCTACGAGAAGCAGACCATCGATATGACCCACGTCTACCAGGAAGTCGAGAAAAGGCACGGCAAGAAAATCGACCTGGCCCACAAGTCCACCTACAATCCAAAAACCAAGCGCTATTTCGCTTTTTCCGATTCTTACGTCCCCGATCCAGGCAATTGGCACAAGGACTGGTGGGCCGCCGCGGGTTTCCCGAATGGCCCGGACACTTATGAAGAGCTCCGCGTCGGCGCAAAGAAGATCCGCGACACGACCGGCCATCCCTGCGGTCTGGGCCTCTCCCAGGAACTCGACAGCAGTATGGCCATGCGCGCCCTGCTCTGGTCCTTTGGCGGCGCCGAGCAGGATGAGGCTGGAAACGTCACGATCAACTCCAGAAACACGATCGAGGCGTTGAAGTACATGAAGGCTCTGTACCAGGAAGCGGAGACACCCGAGGTCTTCACCTGGACGCCACCATCCAACAACCAGGCCATGCTCGCCGGGCGCGTCTCGTACGTCGCGAACGCCATCTCCATCACGCGCCAGGCCGAGCGCGAGCACCTGCCGATTGAGAGCAAGATCATGGTCTCGCGGGCTCTGCGCGGCCCGGTGCGCCGCATCGCGGCAGAGCACGTCATGGATTGCTATGTCATCTGGGAGTTCGCCGAGAACAAGGACGGTGCCCAGCAATTCCTGATCGACTACATCGATGCCTTCCATGACGGCTTTGCCGCCGGCCAGTTCTACAACTTCCCCTGTTTCCCGCACACCGTGCCGGACCTGAAAAAGGAAATTGCCAATGATCCGCGGGCCACTCCCCCGGACAAATACAACGTCCTCGGCGACGTCCTCGATTGGGCCACCAATGTCGGCTATCCCGGATACGCCAGCGCCGCCATCGACGAGGCCTTCAAGGGCTGGGTCATTCCCACGACGTTCGCCAAAGTCGCGCGGGGCGACGAGACGCCGGAGAATGCCGCGAAAGCGGCGGAAGACGAGTACCAGCGCATTTTCGCACGCTGGAAATGAGGGAACGGGGGTCTGATGGCTGTTGTTGAGACTCGGGAGCTAACAAAGGTTTTCAAGGAAGGCGGACTCGGGGCCGTAAACAGCGTGAACCTGGAGACTCGCGAAGGCGAGTTTCTGGTCTTTCTCGGGCCATCCGGCTCCGGGAAGACCACGTTATTGCGCATGATCGCCGGACTGGAAGCGCCCACGTCCGGCGATATCCTCATTGGCGGCCGCGTGGTCAACGACCTTTCTCCGCGCGAACGCCGCATCGCCATGGTCTTCCAGAGCTACGCGCTCTACCCGCACCTGTCTGTCTACAAGAATATAGCGTTTCCGCTGCAAGCTCAGAAGGTCAAAAAAGAGCTCCACAAGGAGAAAGTCGAGTGGGCGGCTGCGCTGCTCGGAATAGGTGCACTTCTCGAGCGCAAGCCGCGCGAGCTCTCCGGTGGCGAACGCCAACGGGTCGCGCTTGCCCGCGCGATCGTCCGCGAGCCCGCCGTGTTCCTGCTCGACGAGCCGCTCTCGAATCTTGACGCCAAACTGCGCGCCTCCGCGCGCGAGGAGCTCGAGCGCTTTCACCGCCGCGTCGGCACTACCACGATCTACGTCACGCACGATCAGGTGGAAGCCATGGCCATGGGCGACCGCGTCCTGGTGCTCAATAAAGGCGTTGTCCACCAACTCGGCACGCCGGCCGAAGTCTACGACAACCCCGCGGATACCTTCGTCGCTACTTTTCTCGGTTCCCCTCCGATGAACCTGGCCGAGCTCGCCGAGCTCATCGTCGGCTTTCGCCCCGAGCACCTTCGTCCGTCGTCGTCCGTGACCGGTGACGCCGTTTCCTTTCGTCTCAAGGTGGAAAATATCGAATACCTGGGCGCGGAGTGGATCGTCTCCGGCACCGTGGTCGGCGGAAGACTCGGCGGCAAAAAGGTATTTTCGCGCCTCACATCAGCCCAAGACCTTGCGCTCGAGGGCACCTACGATTTTGCCGTGCCGCAACGGGAGCTGAAATTCTTCGATCGTTCCACTGAAAAACGCATCGAGCCGAGGGCCGTGTCATTACAGTAGCGCGGGCCAGCATCAAGGCCATCGGTGCGGCTCGCAGCCCGGCGCTCGGGGCCGCCATGCTTGCTCCGGCCGTTCTCTACATCCTGCTCCTGGTCGCCGGCCCCTTTCTGCTCGCGATATTCTATGCCTTCAGTGACGCACGCATCGGCAACACCCAGCTGCATTTTGTCGGCCTGGAGAACTTCCGCAGCATTCTGCAGAGCCCCAGTTTCCGGATTGCCGTCAGGAACTCCTTCATCTTCACGATCGGCTCGCAGATCGTCGTCATCATCGCCTCGAGCATCCTGGCCATCGCCCTGGAGAGGCCCTTTCGCGGCCGCGGCATGCTCCGTTTCCTCATGCTGCTCCCCTGGGTTGCGCCCATCGCGCTCGGCGCCATCGGCTGGAAATGGATTCTCGACTCCATCTACAGCGTGATCAGCTGGGTTCTCGTCGCACTCCATCTGTACAAGCCGTTCGGCGCCCCCATGTGGCTCGGCGAACCACATCTGGCCATCGCCTCTGTTCTTCTGGTCCACAGCTGGCGCCTCATTCCCTTTTCCACCGTGATCCTGCTCGCTGGCCGAACCGCAATTCCAAAGGATATTCCGGAAGCGGCTGCGGTGGACGGTGCCGGCTTCTGGCGCACGGAGTTTCTGATCCTCCTGCCGATGATGATGCCGATCATCAGCGTTGCCGTCCTGTTCGGGATCATTTTCACTTTTACCGACATGACCGTCGTCTACATCCTGACCGCCGGCGGGCCTTTCGACTCCACCCAAGTGCTTCCCTCTCTCGCCTTTACCCTCGGCATCCAGGCAAGCGACCTGGCCGCTGGCGCGGCGATTTCTCTCACTCTGGTTCCCTTGCTGGTGATCATCGCCTATTTGATGCTGCGCGTCGCTCACCGGGCTGAGGTGACCTGATGCAGACGAGCCTCTCCGGGCACGCCTTCCGCAGGATCGCTCACGTCCTGGTGATCACCGTGTTCACCGTGGCGCTGGCTTTCCCCTTCTACTGGATGCTCGTCACCAGCTTCAAGCAGAACGTCGATCTCTACACGATGGCGAACAACCCCTTCATTTTCAACGCCAAGCCCACTCTGGATCATTTGACGTTTCTGTTCACCCAGACCCGCTTCGTCCGCTGGCTGGGCAACACCACATTCGTCGGGGTCGTCGTCGTAAGCATCACACTGGTGCTTGCCCTCCCGGCGGCTTACTCGCTCGCGCGGCTCTCCGGGCGATGGGGCGAGCGCGTCGGAATCGGTATTTTCCTCACCTATCTCGTTCCCCCGACGCTGTTATTCATTCCCCTGTCCAGAGTGATCGCGTATCTGGGGTTGCAGGACTCGCTGTGGGCGCTGATTCTCGTTTATCCCAGCTTCACAGTGCCGTTCTCCATCTGGCTTCTCATGGGCTTCTTCAAGGCGATCCCCAGGGAATTGGAAGACGCGGCCATGGTCGACGGCCTCACGCGCTTTGGCGCTTTCGTCAAGATGGTGATTCCGATCTCCACCTCGGGGATTCTCACCGTGGTGATCTTCACCTTCACCCTCGTCACCCAGGAGTTCGTTTACGCCTTGACGTTCCTCTCCTCGGAAGAGAATCAGATGATAGGGACGGGCATTCCTATTTTTCTGGTGCGTGGCGACGTTTACTACTGGGGAGCGCTGATGGCCGCATGCCTCATCGCCACCTTGCCGATCGCGTTCCTTTACAACCTGTTCCTCGACCGCTTCATCGCCGGATTCACCGTCGGCGCCGTCAAATAACTGAATCCGCACCGACCCTATCTTACGCTGTACCCGCGGCCCTCGAGGCAGGCGCGCATGGCGCGCTGATAGTCGGCGCGCTTGAGTTGGCCCTGCTCCGGCGGCACACCGCCGGCGGACTGGGTCGGGTCGAACCCGGTCTGCGCCGATGCCCACTTGTGGCATTCGTACTTGTCGCTCGCCTGCCGGTCCGCGGGCTGACCGTTCTGCGGATAGATGTACAGATCCTCTCCCGGCGCCGCGGCGCCCGGCGGCGCCGGGGTGCTCGCGCCCTGATCGTTCGGCGGCTCTACGACCTCGTAGCCATTCTCGCCGTCGCGCCACGCGTAGTAGGTGTCGTTGGCGTAGTAGTACGGCAGCCCGCCAATCCACAGCGTGGTGTAGAACGGCGGCAGCACCGGGACGAATACGCCGATGGGGGCCGCCACGACCACGAAGCTCGGCCCGCGCGGCGCGTACCACACGCCGTCATCCGCCCGCACAGCCGTCGCGGTGAGCGTCAGCGACACGACTGCCGCAGCGCACGCCCCGGCGAAAACTCTCCTCATGAGCTCACCGCGCACTGAGCTCACCGCACACTGTAACCGCGCGCATCCAGGCAGGCGCCGATGGCGCGCCGGTAATTGGCGGCCTTCTGCTCCTGCGCAGCGGCCTGGCGCCGATCGTTGACGACCACGGCGTGCGCGTCCTGGGCGTTGGCAGCGTCAGCGGCATTGCCGATCGCGCCGCCCACCACCGCGCCTGCCAGCGCGCCGGTGGCGGCCTCCCACGGCCTGGAGATCGCCGCGCCGATGATGGCGCCGGTCACCGCGCCCACCGCGGTGCCGGTTCCCGGAGGTGGCCCTGCCGATACGACCCGCACGCGCTCGTGCGGCGGCACACCCGGGGCACTCGGATCAAAGCCGGTCTGCTGCGTCGCCCACTGGCTGCACTCGTAGTGGTCGCGATCCTGCTGCTGCGGGGTCTGGCCGTGCAGCGGATACGCATAGACATCGGGACTCGGCGGCGGTGGCGGCGCCTCGTTATACACGCGTTGCACCGGCCGCGGCGGTGGGTGTGCCACACAACCTGCCAGAGCCAAGCCGGCCAGGGCCATCCCCGCCACCCAGGGCAGGCGGATGCTCGTTTGGGTTCGGTTCATGATCGGGTGTTCCCTTGAAGCGCACTGTGCTAAGAACGCTGATTGCGGGCTCGCGGTTGACAGTTCAAGACCTGAGCCGACACGGCGGTTTTGACGCCACCGCAGCCGGCAAGTTCCGGCGGCCCCGGGAGCCCTGGCGCACCGGGAACTGCCGCCGCCGGCACTGTGAACAATTGTCAAGGCGCTTCAGCGCCTGCACACACCTCGCAAGTGTAGCGCTTTCAGCGCACCGGCGCAGTCACCAGCGCCGTGACACGCTCGAGATCTGCGAGCGTGTTCACGTCCGGACCGGGGGCCTCGAGAGCCTCGGCGACGCACACAGCCAGGCCGTACTCGAGCGCACGCAACTGCTCGAGTCGCTCGCGCCTCTCGAGCGCAGCGGGGGCCAGCTGCGCGAGGCGCAGCAGCGCGCCCACGCGATAGGCGTAGATGCCGACGTGGCGGCGCGCGCCGCCGCAGTCGCGCTGACTGGCGAGGCCCGCGGGCGCGCCGTCGCGATTCCAGGGAATCGGCGCGCGGCTGAAGTACAGTGCCCGCCCCGAGGCGTCGGTCACGACTTTCACCGCGTTGGGATCCAGCAGCTCCTGCACGGAAGCGATCGGGGTCGCGAGCGTGCCGACCTGCGCCTGCGGGTGCGCCTGCAGCACTGCAGCCACCTGGTCGATGAGCGCCGGGGGAATGAGCGGCTCATCGGCCTGAACGTTCACGACGATGTCATCCTGCGGCCAACGGCGCGTGCGCGCGACCTCGGCGATGCGATCGGTGCCGCAGGCGTGCGTGCCGGAGGTCAGCACCGCCTCGGCACCGAAAGCGTGCGCGGCACTGACGATCCGCTCATCGTCGGTGGCGATCAGCACTTCGCGTGCCCCGGCCGCGCAGGCACGTTCGTACACCCACTGCACCATGGGTTTGCCGCCGATCGGGCGCAGCACCTTGCCCGCTAGCCGCGCCGAGGCGAAACGTGCTGGTATGACCACCCGGAACACGCGCGGCCCTGGTATCTTTAGCCCAGACCCGCTCAACGGTCGAGCAGCGGATCGTCGGCGGCGAGCTGGCGCGCCTCTTCCTCCAGCATCACGGGCACCGCGTCGCGGATCGGATAGGCGAGACGATCCATGCGGCATACCAGCACCTGCGCCTCGCGCTGGAACTTCAGCGGCCCCTTGCACACCGGACAGGCGAGTATCTCGAGCAGGCGTGCATCCATCAGATCCGACCTCCGGCGACGCTGGTGGGGCGTACTTTCGCCAGCACCCGCGCCAGCAACTCGTGCGCCTCGCGCGCGCCGAACTGCGCGGCGACCGGGACATACCACAGCCGCGGCTCGGCGAACGCCAGGCATTTTACGGCATCTTTCTCGGTCATGAGCACCGGCAAGCCGTCGGCGAACGCCAGCTCCGCGGGCGCGAAGCGGTGATGGTCGGCAAAGGCGTGTTCGATGACCTCGATGCCGTGCGCACGCAGCTCGCGGAAGAAACGCGCCGGATTGCCGATCCCGGCGACGCCGTGCACACGCTGCCCGGAAAACCCGTGCAGCGCGCGCGGCGGCCCCTGTGCATCGAGCCTCACCGCCTGCTGCGCTACCAGCCGCATTTCCAGCGCCGGCGAGCCCCGCAACGCGGCGTCGAGCGAACCGTGCTCGGGCGCGCCGTTCATCACCACCGCGTCGGGTTGCGGCAAACGCGCGAGCGGCTCACGCAGCGGGCCTGCCGGCAGCACGCGGCCGTTGCCGAAGCCGCGCGCGCCGTCGATCACCACGATCTCGCAATCACGACCCAGGCGCAGATGCTGCAAGCCGTCGTCGGCGAGGACGACATCCGCGCCGCCGGCCACCAGCGCGCGCGCGCCGGCGACGCGATCCCTGGCGACGATGGTGGGACAGGCGCTGCGGCGCGCGATGATGAGCGGCTCATCGCCGACCTGCCGCCAGTCGCTAGTCGACTGCACGGCGCGCGGTGCGGCCCCGCGGCGGCCGTAACCGCGCGAGACGATGCCCACCTTCAGTCCCTGCTCGAGCAGCTGGCGCGCGAGCCAGATGGTGAGCGGGGTCTTGCCGGTGCCACCGACGGTGAGATTGCCGACCACCACCACCGGCTTGCCGGCGCGCTCGGTGCGCACCCAGCCCGAGACATAGGCGCGGCGGCGCGCGTGCATCAGTGCGCCATACAACCAGGCCAGCGGCGTGAGGAGCGAGGGGCGCGCGCCCTCGCGATACCAGGCTTCCGTGAGGCGCTGCTGCATCGCCCCCAGCCCGTCAGGCCGAGAACTGCAGGCGGTGCAGCTGCGCGTACAGGCCGCCGTGCGCCAGCAGTTGCTGGTGCGTGCCGCTCTCGGCGATCGTGCCCGCATCGAGCACGATGATCCGATCGGCCTGCTCCACGGTGGACAGGCGGTGGGCGATGATGAAGGTGGTGCGGTTGCGCACCAGCTGCGCGAGCGCCGCCTGGATGTGCCGCTCGGCCTCGGTGTCGAGCGCGGCGGTCGCCTCGTCGAGGATCAGGATCGGCGCATCCTTCAGCAGCGCCCGCGCGATGGCGATGCGCTGGCGCTGGCCGCCCGAGAGCAAGACGCCGCGGTCGCCCACCAGGGTATCGAGCCCGTCGGGCTGGGCGCGCGCGAACTCGAGCACGTGTGCGGCCTCCGCCGCGCGCTCGAGGGCCGCGGCCGGCAGCTCGCGGCCGAAGGCGATGTTGTTGCGGATGGTGTCATCGAACAGCACCACGTCCTGGCTGACGACCGCGATCTGGTCGCGCAGGTTCCGCAGCGCGTAATCGCGCACATCGCGGCCGTCGATGCGCACGCTGCCCGCGCCGGCGTCGTAGAAGCGCGGCAGCAGATTGACCAGCGTCGACTTGCCGCTGCCGGAGCGCCCCACGATCGCCAGACTCTCCCCGGCGGCGACCTGCAGCGACACGTCAGTGAGCGCCGCGGCGCGCTCGCGAGAGCGGGGCTCAGCGGCCAGCGTCGCGGCGCCGGCGTACGAGAACGACACGTGGTCGAACTGCACGGCCCCGTGCACGCGCGCCACACGCCAGCTGCCGCCCTGCGGCTCTTGCGGCTCATCGAGCAGCTCGAACAGGCTCTGCCCCGCGGCGATCCCCTGCTGCAGGGGGCCGGCCACCCCGACCAGTTCGCGCAGCGGCTGCGCGATGCTCACCAGCGCGGTGAGGAAGCCCAGCAGGTCGCCCATGCTCATGCGCGCGTGCACGGCGTCGGCTATCGCGATCGACAGCACGAACGCGAGACCCACGACGGTCACCAGCTGCACGGTCGGATTCGAGACTCCCTTGGTCAGCACGAGCTTCATGTTCGAACGCAGGTTGCGATCGTTCACGGCGTCGAACTGGCGGCCGAGATGCTCCTCGGCGTTGTAGACCTTGATCAGGCGCGGGGCTTCGAAGCCCTCCTTGGCGACGCGCGTGACGTCGCCCATCGAGTCCTGGATGCGGCGGCTGTAGCGGCGGAAACGGCGGTTGATGACCGACACCAGCCAGCCCACCAGCGGACCCATGACGAGCGCGATGAGCGTAAGGCGCACGTTGAGCCACAGCAGAAAGCCGACCGAGGCGATGATGGTGAGCGCGGTGCGCACTACGATGATCACCGAGTCGGTGGTCGCCTGGCCGATCTGCTCGGTGTTGTAGGTGAGGCGCGACAGCAGCGCGGCGGAAGAGCTGCGATCGAAGTAACCGATCGGCAGGTGCAGGATGTGCCGGAACACCTCGCGCCGCAGCTGGCTCACGATGCGGCGGCCGACATAGCCCATGAAGTAGGTCTGGGTGAAGTCGCCCAGGCCGCGCAGGATGAACAGGCCGATCAGCGCGAGCGGCACCCACACGATGGTGCGCGGGTCCTGGTGGGTGAAGGTGCCGTCGCCGAATTTCTTGGCGAGCAGCGCGAAGCTCGCCATGGTGGCGGAAAACAACACCCCGCCGAGGATCCCGAGCAGGAAACGTCCCCGATGGGGGCGCAGGTAGCCGAGCAGGCGCCGGTAGGCCCGCAGCGCCCCGCCCGCGAGGGGCGGTGCGCTCCTCGTTCCGACACCTGCGCGGTGTGCGTCGTTCAAGGCTTGCCCGCCGCCTCTTCCTTGACGGTGGCGATATTGACCTCGGAGAATCCGAGGCGCCCGAGCACGTCCATGGCGGTGATGACGGACTGGTGAGTCGCGCGGGCGTCCGCGCGCATCGTGACCCGGATACCGCGGTTGGTGCCGGCTTCCTTGAGCAGCGCGGCGCGCAGCGTCTCGGGGCTCGAGTTGATGAGCTCGTGCCCGTTGACGAGATAACCGCCCTGCTGGGTTACGCTCACCACCAGCGGCTCGCCGCTCACCTTCTCGGCCGGCACCGCGCTCGCATGCGGCAGGTGCACGCGCAGGCGCCCCTCGTCGCTGAACCGGCTCGACAGGATGAAGAACACCACCAGCAGCAGCACCACGTCGATCAGCGACACGACGTTGATCTCCGGCTCCTCGTGGCGGCGCGGCTTGAGGTTCACGGTATGCCCGCTAGGCGGCGGCCGCCGGTGAGCTCCGTTCGCGCAGCCGCGCCGCTTCCAGCGCGTCCGCCATGCGGATCGCGTGCTTCTCCATCTGCACCACGATGCCATCGACCCTGCCGCGCAGGTAACGATAGAAGATGAGGGCGGGAATGGCGACGCACAGGCCGGCGACGGTGCAGATCAGCGCCTCGGCGATGCCGCCGGAGAGTGCGCGCGGGTCGCCCATGCCGCCCGCCTGGATGACGTTGAAGGAGCGGATGATGCCGGTCACGGTGCCGAGCAGGCCCAGCAGCGGGGACACGCCGGCGATCGTGCCGAGCGTGTTGAGAAAGCGCTCGAGCTCGTGGACCACGTGGCGCCCGGTGTCCTCCAGACGCTCCATCAGCATCTCGCGCGACCGGTGGCGGTTGGCGAGCCCCGTGGCCAGGAGTCTGCCGAGGGGCGAGTTCTGCTCGAGCGTCGCGATCACCTTGTCATTGACCTGGTTCGCTTCGATCAGCTGCCACACGCGCTCCGGCAGCTCCTGCGGCAGCACGCGCTTGTCCTGCAGGGTCCACAGGCGCTCCAGAACGATGGCCGCCCCGGTGATCGAGCACAGAATGATCGGCCACATCAGCGGGCCGCCGGCCCGCACAATTTCCCACATCCTACGCGACCCCTGGCAGCTTAAGGCTGCAAAGGCGGCATCATACCGGAGGGGCGCGGCCGCTCAAGGCAGCGCCGCTGCTGCGGCACGCCGCACATACCCGCCGCCGGCCTTCTGGTAGAGTCCGCGGCTCGATGCCACGCCGGCTGCTGAAAAGACTCTTCCCCGACCCGCACACGCTGCGCGAACGCTGGTTCCTGCGGCCGTTCGGCGCCCGGCTCACCGACCCGCTGCTGTGGACGCTGCATCGGCGCGGCGTGACGCCCGCCTTCGGGGCCGGACTTGCGATCTGCTTCGTACCCCTGCCGGTGCACCTGCTCCTGGCAACCACCGTTGCGGTCATCTGGCGCCTCAACATTGCGGTGATCTGCGGCACCACCTTGCTGCTCAATCCCTTCACCGCGGTACCCGTGTACTACCTCGCCTACCGGGTGGGCGCAGCGCTGCTGCACGTGCCGCGGCAGCATTTCAGGTTCGTCCCCAGCTGGCACTGGTTAGGCCACAGCCTGGCGCCGGTGTGGCAGCCGTTCATCGCCGGCTGCGTCACCTGCGCGCTGCTCGTCGGCATCGTCGGCTGGCTGTCGCTCGACCTGTTGTGGCGCTGGCAGGTCACCAGCCGCTACCGCACCCGTCACGACACCCTGGCGGCCTGACACTTCGGTGGCGGGCGCGAGCAAATGAGGGACCTTTCAGGGACGCCGTGAACCCATCCCTGGGGGCTGCGGGCGCGCCATCCATGGCGCGCACGCCCCTGAAAGCTCCCTCATTCGCTCACGCTCAACTCCGCTTCTTATCACGCGCGCGCGCTGAGCGTGCCGCGCTCGAGCTCGTAGACACGCTCCATGCGCGTGGCGAGCCTCAGGTCATGAGTCACCACCACCAGGCTCGTGCCGCGCTCGCGATTGAGCTCCAGCATCAGCGCCAGCACGCCCTCGGCGTTGCCGCCGTCCAGATTGCCGGTCGGCTCATCGGCCAGCACGATCCGCGGCTGCGTCACCAGAGCGCGCGCGACCGCCGCGCGCTGCCGCTCCCCGCCGGAGAGCTGGTGCGGCCGGTGCTGCAGCCGCTCGCCGAGCCCCACGCGCTCGAGGAGCCGGCGGGCCTCGGTGCGCGCGCTGGCGACCCTCGTGCGCCGCACCAGCAGCGGCATGGCCACGTTCTCCAGGGCCGAGAATTCCGGCAGCAGGTGATGAAACTGATACACGAAACCGAGCGCCTGGTTGCGCAGCGTGCCGCGCTCACTCTCGGCGAGGGAATGAATGTCGCGGCCGGCGATGAGCACCTCGCCCGCCGTGGGACGGTCGAGACCGCCGAGAATCTGCAGCAGCGTCGTCTTGCCGGACCCGGAGGCGCCGACGATTGCGACCCGCTCTCCGGCGGACACCGTGAGGGCCACGCCCTGCAGCACCGGCAGCAGCACGGGCCCCTGGCGGAAGCTCTTGTGAACGCCGCGGGCTTCGAGAACCTGGTCACTCATGCCGCAAAGCCTGCGCCGGCGCGGTGCGCGCCGCGCGCCACGCCGGGTACACGGTCGCCAGCGCGCACAGCACGAACGCCACGCCACAGACCCTGAGCACATCGATGCCTTCGACGTACGCGGGCAGATCGCTCATGTAGTACACCCGCGCATCGAGGAACTGCGTGCCGAGCAGATGCTCGAGCGCGCCCACCAGCGACTGCAGGTTGTCGGCGAGCAGCGTACCCGTCGCCGCCCCGATGAGTGTGCCGGCGAGTCCGATCAGCACCCCCTGCACGGCAAATGTCAGCAGCACATTCGGTGGACCTGCGCCGAGGGTGCGCAGGATGGCGATGTCGGTCTGCTTCTCTTTCACGATCATGACCAGCGTGGCGACGATGTTGAAGGCGGCCACGGCGACGATCATCAGCAGGATCACGAACATCATCGACTTGGTGATCTCGATGGAACGGAAGAAGTTGGCGTGATCCTGCGTCCAGTCGCTGACGTAGAAGCCCGGCCCGCCGAGCGAGAGCGCCACGCGACGCACGAGCGCGGGGGCGCGCAGCGGATCGGCGACCGCCAGCCGCAGCCCGGTCACCGCCCCGCCGAGCTCAAACAGGCGCGCGGCGTCCGCCATGTGAGTGAGCGCGAGTCCCCGGTCGAACTCGTACATGCCGGAGTGAAACAGGCCCACCACGCGGAAGCGCCGCATGCGCGGCACCACCCCGGTGGGCGTCGCCGTGCCCTCGGGCGCGATCAGCACCACCGAATCGCCCACGCGCGCGTCGAGCTCGTGCGCCAGCGCGCTGCCGAGAATGGTGCCGTAGGCGCCGGCCCTGAGGTCATCGAGGCTGCCGGATGTCACATGCTGTGCGAGGCCGGTGGCGGCGCGCTCCTCCTGCGGCAGCACGCCACGCACGCTCGCCCCCGCCAGGCGCCGCCCATTGGCGAGCACGCACAAGCTCTCGACGTAGGGGACCGCGGCCTGCACGCCGCTCTGACGCCGCACCTGTTGCTGCAGCTCACGCCAGTTCGTGAGCGTGCCGGAGAGCCCCATGATGGTGGCGTGCGAGGTGACCGCGAGAATACGGCTGCGCAGCTCCCTCTCGAAGCCGTTCATGACCGACAGCACCACGATGAGGGTCGCGACCCCCAGCGTCAGCCCGCATACCGACATGAGCGCGACGAACGACACGAAGCCGCGGCGGTGTGCCGAGCGCAGGTAACGCGTGCCGATCAGCCATTCGTATGCGCCCATGGACTACTCGTAACGCAGCGCTTCGGCCGGTGCGGTGCGCGCCGCGCGGATGGCCGGATACACGGTGGCGAGCGCCGTCAGCAGCAATGCCGCCACCGCGATGGCGAGGATGTTGCCCCAGTGCACCTCGGCGGGGATCGCGGTGTTGTAGTACACCTCGGCGTCCAGGATCTGGAAGCGGAACGTGCGCTGCAGAAACGGCACGATGGTATCGACGTGCAGCGCGAGCGCGAGCCCCAGCACCACCCCGAGCGCCACGCCCAGCCAGCCGATCACCAGTCCCTGGGTGATGAATATGCCCATCACGCGAGGCGGCGATGCGCCGAGCGTGCGCACGATGGCGATGTCGGTGCGTTTGTCGGTGACCACCATCACCAGCATGGCGACGATGTTGAAGGCGGCGACCGCGACGATCAGCAGCAGGATGAGCGACATCATGGTCTTTTCGATGCGGATCGCACGGAAGTAGTTGGCGTTGTCCTGGGTCCAGTCGCTGACCTCGAAGCTCCGCGGCAACAGCGCCCGCAGCCGCGCCGCAACCGCGGGAGCCGTGAGCGCATCGTGCACGCGCACCCGCAGCCCCTCGCTGGCGGCGCCCTGCGGGGCGAGTGCCCGCACGTCGGCCAGGTGCGCAAACACCAGCGTGGCGTCGTGATCCGGCAGCCCGACCTCGAACGTGCCGGCCACCGTGAATTCGCGCAGTTTCGGCGCCGGCGCGCCCCCGGCGTCCACCGTCGGCACGAGCATGGTCAGCGAGTCTGCGGGCGAGAGCCCCAGCCGCTCGGCGATCACCTCGCCCACGATGATGCGCCCGGAGCCGGGAGTCAGATCCGCGAGGTGTCCCTGGGTGATGGCGCGCGCCAGCTCGGTCGCGCTGCCCGCGGCGCGCGGGTCGATGCCACGCAGCAGCACGGGCAGCATCTCGGGGCGGCGCACGGCGAGCGCCGGCAGCTCCGCGTACGCAGCGACGCCCTCGACCCCCTTGGCGCCCAGCACGGTGCGCGCGGCGTTCTGCCACTCCGCCACCCCTGGCGCGCCTGCGGGCGCCGTGGCGGTGGCAGTCACGCGCACCTGGGCGCTGAGTGACAGCAGCCGGTCGCGCAACTCGCCCTCGAAGCCGTTCATCACCGACAAAATCACGATCAGAGCCGCGACGCCCACACACACCCCGACGAGCGACGCCCAGGTGATGAAGGAGACGAAGAACGTGTGGGAGCGGGCGCGCACGTAGCGCAGGCCCATGTAGACCGACAGGGGGTGAAACATCGTCGCGATTTAACCACAGTTGCAGGCTTTTCAGACGTGCGTCACAAAATCAGCATCCGCGCCCCACCCTGCCCGCTTTGACAGATTCCTCCCGGTGCTATAGTCGCGCGGCAGTTGGAGGACAGTCTCATGCAGACCCGAATTCTCGCGGCGCTCCTGTGCGGTTGCGCTGCCGCCGGCGGTGCACTCGCCGAAACGCTGGTGGTGAACGACCAGGTGCAGGTGCGTGAGTCGCAGCTCGATCGCCCCAAGCGCGGCAGCACCATGAGCGAAGTCGAGAAGCACTTCGGCGCGCCGGTCGCCCGCCATCCCACGGTGGGCGGCGCTCCGCACCAGCCGCCGATCACACGCTGGGATTACAGCGGCTTCTCGGTGTTCTTCGAGCACGACCGGGTCATTGACGCGGTGGTCACCGGCGGTTGAGGCGTCGAGCGAATCGCACCTGCAGCGCCGCGACGCCGCGGCCGCTCGACCAACACGTTCCCCACCCAACGCCTTCGCTCGCCAAGGCGCTGAAGCTGTGTGCGTGACAACCGGGGCCTTGGTGTCGCCAGGCGCCGACATCTTGCAGTTATGGTAATCTTCCTCTTAACA
>Ga0209804_1000054_pt1 | contig 95930 bp, 81 predicted proteins | sample GraSoiAngelo_139_FD_185896 | JGI IMG/M metagenome (GOLD analysis project Ga0209804, IMG submission 185896) | Grasslands soil microbial communities from the Angelo Coastal Reserve, California, USA - 14_0929_12_20cm (SPAdes) (version 2) | ecosystem: Environmental > Terrestrial > Soil > Grasslands ... | reverse complement strand
TCGTGGACACGGCCGGCCGTGTCGAGCGCTTCACCAAGAAATATGCCGACGCCGCCTCCAAAGCCGGTGCCGCCAAAAAGTAGCGAGCACGCTCGAAATTCGACATCCGAAACGCGAAATTCGCCGTGCCGGGCGATTTGTTGTCGTTGATTTCGAATTTTGCCGTCTCTCCTTCTCACATTCGACTGCCTTTTGCATTTGGATAAGGGCCTCTGTGCACCCCTCAGCGCTTTCTGCGTCTCTGCGTTGTTTTTTCCTTCCACTTTTTAACTTTCGACTTTCAACTTTTTTCTACTCTCCGCCCGTGTAAAATACATCCCCAACGTGGCTACCCAATCTCGCATGTTCGACAGCTCGCGCCCCGGCGAGCTCGTCGAATCCGGCCCGCCTCGCATCACTCTCCGCAACGCTTTCGCGCATCCCTACGATTCCGCCATCGCCGCCGCGCGCACCTGCTACGCGCCGCGCCTCATCACTCCCGAGGAGATCACAGACAAGCAGCGCCTCAACATTGGCGCCGCCACGTTTTACAGCGGGCACCACACCGTTTATCAGCACGCCCATTTTGAATTCGGCCTTGAAAATGTCAGCCGCCAGTTCGTATGGTCGTTCCTTCACGCGCATCCCTTCTATAATTCCGAGCAGCAGAGCCAGCGCTACGTCCGCCTCGATCGCGCCCAGGCCTACGTGCCACCTGTCTCGCTCTTCTTCGACGAAAAAAGCAAAGAACTTTACGAAAGCGCGATCGCTTGCGCCTGGAACTACTATCGTGAGCTTTCCGCTCTCCTGGTAGGCGACGCGCGCGAAATCCTCAACGACATCTGGCACGTCAGCCCCATGTCGCATCCCAAACGCCTGCAGAAAATCGAGCGCTCAGCCGAAAAGCGCGCCATCGAAATCGCCCGCTACGTTCTTCCCGTCGCCGCCTTCACCACCATGGTGCACACGCTCTCCGGCATCGTTCTTCACCGCCTCTGGCGCATGTGTTCTGCCTCCGACACGCCCAGCGAAGCGCGCGCGGTCGTTGGCGCCATGGTCGATGAAGTCAAGAAGACCGACCCGCAGTTTTTTGAACGCTTTGGAACCCAACCACTCGAAGAATTACCCGAATGGAAGAATTCGCAACCAAGCGTTTCCGCTGGCGAATCTTTTGCCTGCGAATTCGACTCGAAGCTCAACGGAAAAACTTCCCGCCTCGTCGATTATTCTCCCAACGCTCTCCGCGTCGTCGCCGAATCCTACCGCGCCGTCGCCGGCGTCACCGCCTCGCAATGCTCCGACGCCGACGCGCTCGACCGCCTGCTAAATCCCGGCCGAAATCTCTATCGCCTGGAAACGCTCAACGTTGGCGTGCACGCACCGATGATGCGCGCGCTTCAGCACGCCAACTACACCTTTGCCAAGAAAATCAGCCACACCGCCGACAGTCAGGACCAGCGCCACCGCATGGTTCCCGGCTCGCGCCCCCTTCTCACTCTCGCCGACACTCGCGACCCTGACTACATCACTCCCATGCTTCTCGCCGCCAACCCGCGCGCCAAGGAAACCTACGACCGCGCCATGCACGACGCCTGGTCCGCCAAGAATCAACTCCTCGACCGGGGCGTCCCACTCGAAATCGCCCTCTACGTTCTGCCGAACGCCAAAGCCATCCGCCTCTACGAGTCCGGGTCGCTCCTGCATCTTCTCCACAAATGGACCATGCGCACCTGCTTCAACGCGCAGGAAGAAATCTTTCAAGCCTCCCTGGACGAAATCGCGCAGCTCCGCGAAGTCCATCCTGACCTCGCGCGCTACATCGGACCGCCCTGCCACCTCCGCGCCGGCATCACGACGCCGATCTGCACTGAAGGCTCGCACTTCTGCGGTGTCAAAGTCTGGCTCGACTTCCCCAACACCCCCCGCCGCATTTAGCGCCGCATTGCTTGGCATCCACACTCGGCTTCCGCGGGCACGCAACCGCGCTGGCACTTCATCCGTCTAATTTCCAAGTAGGAGGCTCCATGCCCTCGTTCCTTCGCGCGGCCGCTGCGCTCCTCTCAGCAACATTGTTTCTCGTTCCGCCCTCCTTCGCTTTCAGCACGCCTCTCTCCGACCAAGCTGTCCGCGAGGCGTACTTCCTCGGGCAGCGCCGCGACGAATCCATGACCGCCTTCTTGAACAAATACACGAAGCTTCTTCCTCGCCCCAAAACCGGCCCACATATCTCCGCCGTCACTTTTCTCACTCCGTTTGCTCTCCTGGTCCGGTATTCCAGCCGGCAAACGGACTACAGCGCGCAGCAGGCTGCCCTTGATCACAAGGCGCATGACGAAATGGTCGAGATCCAGATTGAGATACTGCTTACCCCGTCCTATGGCGCCATCCTCACCCCGCCTACCCATTCGCGCTCCGGCTCTCCCACCGGCATCCAGTTTCGCTCCCCCGAGTTCTGGCGCGCGTTCAAGTACCACATCTTCGACGGCAGCGAAGAGATCACCACCGATGACATCACCGGCGAACCCCAGTATCAGTGTTCCGAGAGCGGTTGCCTACTTAACGGCGCAATCGTGTACATCGTCTTCCCTGCGACCGCCTTCACTTCCGACTCCGCCACCATCGAAGTTTCTCCCCGCGAAGGCGACCCCGTCTCGGTCGACTTCGACCTCTCCTCTCTTCGCTGATTCGATCTTTTTTGAACTTTTTATCCTGCCCGCACCCGGACAGTTTCCGCTTTTCTCAACCGGGTAACCGCGTTACCATTCCTTTGCGTCTAAGGAATAGTAGAAAGGCGCTCACGCCATGGCCCATTCCTTCCGCCCCTATGTCGCCATTCTCGCAGCTGTTTTGTTCCTTGTGCCTTGTTCCTCCGCCTTCCAGTCTCCCCTCTCCGATGAAGATATCCGCGACGCCTATTTCCTCGGCCAACGCCACGACGAGACCACCGCCAACCTGTTTTTCGCCTACCTCAAAACCCTCCCTCCTCCGAAGTCCGGCCCGCATGTGTCTGAAGTCGAGATTTATACGCCATACTCCCAACTCGTGGAGCGCTCTCGGCTTCACAGCGTGGGCTACAGCGCCCAGCAAGCCAAGCAGGACTATCGCGCCACTTCGGATAGCATTTTCGTTCGCATCCGCATCGATTTCACTTCGACTTACGGCGCTTTCGAGCTCTATCGTTCCGGACGTCTATCCGAAGCTCCCAAGCGCGGCTCCGAGACGGAACGTCCGGATTACGATCGCGATTTCCGCGCGGGTCTTTCGCAAAAAGACCAATGGGTTGAGCCCCTCAGCATCCGAATCGTTCCTACGGGCTGGCCCTCAGCCGGTCACGTTCCATTTTCCGACTTCTACTACACACCGTTTCTTACTCCGGCGTCCTTCCATACCGGCAGCGGCCGTGCCTCCTATCGTGGGTATGGCTGCTGCTTCATCGGGTGGTATGTTTGGCTGCAATACGACGCCCGCGATGTGGCCTCCGACGATGCCACGGTTGAAGTTTTTACCACCGACGGGCAGCAGATTGAAGTTCCGCTTGACCTCTCCCGCCTCCGATAGCTGGCCCCTCCTCCTGCGGCAGTCGTTTCAAGCTGAGAAAAGAGCGAACCTTCCCCCCCACTCATCCCCGGGCAACAATACCAAAGCATGAAAAGGGGTTGCGGGAGGAGCATCTTGCAAACGATTGATTCTAAAGGGGTACATTTGCAATGGCTGATGCAAAGCGACAAGTACTTAGCTTAGTCGGATTAAGGCCACGCAAGGTGGAGGACAGCAAGAGGGAAATTGTTTCCTGGTTTCAGGATCGCCAGTGCAGCGTCACCGGACCGTCCATGGGGTGCACCATGGGCGCGCCGGTGCGGCGCGACTCGAGCAGGTTGGCCTTTAGGGCGAAATACCATTTTGCCTGGCGGTCCGCGTCGTCAATGAGCATCAGGCGCGGATTGTGCTTCAGTCCTTCGGCTTGCTGGATCATGGTCTGCTGATCCTGTCGCAGGAACTTTTTGGCGAAGGGCCGGAACAGGAAGACGGGCAGAGGCAAATTCCAAGCCGCCACGAAATCAATCCGGCACAAATCGCGTCGCACTGGCGTCACGGTGGCGCGGCTGGAAAACCAGAGCTTCCCGCTCTGGTCGATCTCGGCGCGCCGATTGGGCAGCACAAAATCAATCATGGTGGTCACCGGCTCGCCGGTAATTTTCTTGAGCAGCTGGTACGGCGCGCTGTTCGTACTCGGCGAGTGCGGGCTCATGCGAAAGCCGTTGGGGATGGGCTCGAACTGCTTGGATTTTGCGTGGATGCTCGCGCGTTTCCGCCAGAACCACGATTGGTGCACGAATGGCCCGTGCGCCGGATCCATCAGGCCGATAATTCCGTGGTCAATGTGCGAGGGCAGCTCGCAGGAAAGATGCGTGATCTTGTATTTATCGCTGAAGACGTTCAGCGCAGGCGCTTCCGGGATTCTCTCCGGCAGGCGAGTGCCAGGCGCGTTCATGTAAACCCAGACGTAGCCGTCGCGCTCTTCGCACGGGTAATGTCCCGCAAAGATGCGCTCCACCTTCAGCTTGTCCTGGGAAGTTAGCGAAGGAATCTCGACGCACTGCCCGCTGCATGCATCGAAACGCCAGCCGTGGTAGCAGCACTCGACGACGTTTCCCTGCACTCTTCCGTAGGACAGCGGGATACCTCTGTGGGGGCACGAGTCCCACATTGCAAAGACTTTTGCCTCTGTGGTTCGCCCGAGCACCAGCGGAACCTCCAGCAGCAGCGCCTTCGTGAGTTTTTGCGGGCGAATCTCCGTACTCCGCGCCGCCGGATACCAGAAATCCCACAAAAACCCCGGATCAGCCTCGGGCTCCGGTTCTCGGGCCGCCGCCGCGTCTGGCCGTAAGATTGTTCGAGTAGCTTCGCTCATGCTTAGGCGCATCGTAGTATAGCGCGCTGCGCCTCAGCAACCGCGGGCTGCATCCAATTGCATGTTTCGCAGTTCGGCGCTATCCTTTGGCTAGAGCAAAATTGATGTACGCCGCGTTTTATTAGCTGACTCGCCTTTCGCTCCCCTGCGGGGCGCCGCAACCACCGGTTTCTATTTTCGATTTTATAATTTCGACTTTCCAAGAGGATTTGCCATGGCCGTACTTACTTTGACTGAGAAATTGGACCAGCTCGATTCGCGCTACGAAGAGATGACAAAGCAGCTCTCTTCGCCGGAAGTGGTCGGCGATTCCGCGCGCTTCCAGAAAATTGCCAAGCAGCACGCCGAACTGGAAGAAATTGTCGCGAAACACCGCGAGTACAAGCAGATCGTCCAAGACCTCGCCGGGGCGCACCAGCTTTTCCTGGAAGGGGAAGACGCCGAGATGAAGCAGATGGCGCACGAAGAGGAAAAGTCGCTCGCCGCGCGGAAGGAAACTGCCGAGCGCGAGCTCAAGCTCCTGTTGCTGCCGAAAGATCCCAACGACGAGAAGAGCGTGCTCATCGAAATCCGCGCCGGAACCGGCGGCGTCGAAGCCGCGCTCTTTGCCGGGGAGCTTTTCCGCATGTATTCGCGCTACGCGGAAACACAGGGCTGGAAGGTGGAAGTTCTGGAAAGCTCGCCGTCTTCGCTTGGCGGAATGAAGGAAGTGGTTGCTGCGATTCAGGGGAACAAAGTCTATTCCAAGCTGAAGTATGAGAGCGGCGTGCACCGCGTGCAGCGCGTTCCTCAGACCGAGCAGCAAGGCCGCGTTCACACTTCGGCTGCCACCGTCGCCGTATTGCCCGAAGCCGATGAAATCGACATCAAAATCGAGCCGAAGGATTTGCGGATTGACACGTTCTGCTCTTCGGGTCCGGGCGGGCAGTCGGTGAACACGACCTATTCCGCGGTGCGCATCACGCACATTCCGAGTGGGCTCGTCGTTTCACAGCAAGATGAGAAATCGCAAATCAAAAACCGCGCCAAAGCCATGCGCGTACTTCGCGCGCGCCTCTATGAACTGGAGCAGGAAAAACAACAAGCAGCTATCGTCGCCGAGCGCCGGGGACAGATTAAAAGCGGCGACCGCTCCGAGAAAATCCGCACTTACAATTTTCCGCAAAACCGCGTAACGGACCATCGCATCGGCCTGACGCTGCATCAGCTGACGGAAGTCATGGACGGCAAACTCGCGCCGCTCGTCGATGCGTTGGTTTCCCATTACGAGGCCGAGCGCCTCCGGCAGGAGCTTGCTGAGGCATAATCGCCGTAACGCATCATCCCCCCAAAGGAGGCGCCTCATGCTCACCCGCCCTGGCTCGGAACCTGGCCCTGAATGGGTGCGGAGACCAACCGGCGACGCGCGGGAGCTTCGCAAAGCGATTTTGCGCGCCTTTGTTTTTGTCGGCGTGATACAAGTGACTGCAATTGTGGCCGGCGACATTGCCGTTTATCGGGCCCACGGGGGCAGTCGTGCGATCGAACGCTGCGCCTGCGCTGGAACCGGCGTGGCGTTCGGCGGCGAAGCCGGCGGCCAGCAAAAAGAAAGTCTCTTTGGATGAATCGCGTTTCCGAGGAAAAATCCATCCGCGCGCTGCTGAAATGGGGCATCGGGCAATTGCGCGAGGCGCACGTTCCTTCCTACACGCTTGCAGCGGAGTTGTTGTTGCTTCATGTGCTGGGCCGCGATCGCACCTGGATTTATTCTCATCCGGAAGAAGAACTTTCCGCCGCAGATGCCGGGCGGTATTCGGCGCTTCTTCGTCGACGTGCAGATGGCGAACCGACCCAGCACCTAACGGGGAAGCAGGAATTCTGGGGCTTCGAATTCGAAGTCACGCCGGATGTGTTGATCCCGCGGCCAGAGACCGAGCACGTCGTCGAAGTGGCGCTGGATCGCCTTGCGGTACGTGAGATTCGCGCGGGGCGCCGTCAGTGGCTCGCCGGTGAGGGTCTGCGCATCGCCGATGTGGGCACGGGCTCCGGCTGCATTGCAGTCGCGCTGGCGAAAGAGCTTCCCGCGGCAACGCTTGTCGCCACGGATATTTCCCCTGCTGCTCTCGCCATCGCTCGACGTAACGCCCAACGCCACACTGTAGCCACTCGCGTCCATTTTGTTGAATGCAATCGGCTCGAAGGTTTGCTTAACCCGCCACTCGCCACTCGTCACTCGCCACTTTTGTTCGACCTCATCGTCAGCAATCCGCCCTACATCGGCCGGCGCGAAGCGGGAACGCTGATGCGCGAAGTCCGAGAATACGAACCGGAGGTTGCTCTCTACGGCGGGGAAAAAGGTTACGAATTCTACGCCGGGCTCATCGCGCAAGCAGCGATGCATCTAAAGCCCGGCGGTATTCTTGTCGTCGAACTCGGCCAGGACAGCTTGCCCGCCGTCCAGCCTCTGCTCGAGGCCTCCAACTGGACCAACATCGGGGTGACAAATGACCTCGCCGGAGTCCCGCGCGTCCTCGCGGCCGAACGCTTGTAGCCGACATCCAGCGAGAAAGGTTGAGGCGCACCAATGTCCGGCGTACGCTAGGGCCATGCCGGACCTGGCGAGGTTTCGTGCGAAGCATGGGCCGCTGGAGGAGCGGGCGGCCGATGCGGTTGCGTCCATCTTGCACGTGGACATGGATGCATTTTTTGTGTCCGTGGAATTGCTCGAACGGCCGGAGTTGCGCGGCAAACCCGTGGTCGTGGGAGGACAAAGGGGTCAGCGCGGGGTGGTTTCCGCGGCGAGCTATGAGGCGCGGAAGTACGGGATTCACTCGGCGATGCCGTTGCGAACCGCGGGCCGGCTTTGTCCACATGCAATTTTTCTCGATGGCCATCACGAAAAATATGGAGAGTGGAGCGACCGCGTCGCGTCCATTCTCATGAAATTTTCGCCAGTTGTGGAAATGGTTTCGATTGACGAAGCCTACCTTGATCTTGCAGGAACAGAACGCTTGCACGGGCCTCCATTTGCAACTGCTGACAAGTTGCTTCGAACCATCACACGAGAGACAACTCTTCCCTGTTCCGGCGGCCTCGCCGCAACGCGGCTCACCGCTAAAGTGGCTTCCGGCCAAGCCAAACCGCGCGGACTGGTTTGGGTTCCGCCGGGCGCCGAAGAGCGCTTCTTGGCGCCGCTGCCGGTTCGAAAGATTCCCGGGATCGGCGAAGTGACGGAACGAACGCTGTCTGCGCTGCGAATCGAGACGGTCGAGCAGCTCGCGGCGGTTCCGCAAGAAAAACTGGAAAAGATTTTTGGCCAGTGGGGCGAGGCGCTTTACCGCAAAGCGCGCGGTGGCGACTCCTACGAATTCGTCATTGACGCGGAGCCGAAATCCATTTCGCACAATCACACGTTTGGGGAAGACACCGACGATGAGAAGGAGATGACCACGCTGCTGAGCCACCTCTCGCAAAAGGCGTGCAAACGGCTGCGCGATGCAGGGCTCGCGGCGCGGACGCTGGCATTGACCATTCGTTACGAAGGATTTGAAACGCATACGCGCGCAAAAACGCTGGCGGAGCCGACGCAACTCGATGCCGACATATACGCCGTGTTCCAGGATCTGTTCCGCAAGCATCGCCATGCTAAGAGGAAAGTCCGCCTGCTGGGCGTGAGCTTGAGCGGCTTCACACACGGCAACAAACAGCTGGACTTACTGGATGCCGAGCGGCGCGAGAAACTTGCCAAGCTTGCGAAAGCAGCGGATCGTCTGCGCGACCGCTTCGGATTTGGAAAAGTGCAGTTTGGCGGCTCGCTTTTCGCTGAGGAACTAGACCACAGCCGCGAAAACTAGCGGCATAACCATGAAAATCGGGGCTCTCATGCATAACTGCCGGCAATGTTTTATACTCTGATCACCGTCCAAGCATTCCTATGAGTGCAAGCGCATCTCCGACCCCGAGTGTCTCCTCCACAGCTTCTGTGGGGGGCGCAAATCGTGCACGGAACTTCTGGCAGCACGTTAGCGAGGGCCGGCAGCTCGACGAACTTTGGTCGCAATTCACCGCTGATGCGCGCGCCAGTTACGGCTTCTACGGGAAAGACGTCGATTGGGAGGAAATACAGAAGTTGCCGAGGTGGCACCGGCCGTTCCACATCGCCAAGGATATTTTCTGGGCGATGCTGATGAAGATGACACCCGCTCGGCGCGTCCTTTTGCTCCTTGCGCTAGTGCTGCTTTTGGTTTCCGGGACGGCGTTCACCTTTCAGACCGGGCACACCACGGTTGCGTTTGATTTGAAGTTCGAGCTGTTCGCCGCGCTAATCTTCCTGCTGCTTCTTTCATTGGAACTGGCGGACAAAGTGACCATGAAGCGGGACCTGGAAATTGCGCGGGAAATTCAGATGTGGCTGGTGCCGTCCGAACCACCGGAAGTGCCGGGCGCGGACATTGCCTTTGCGACGCGTCCTCAGAACTCGGTGGCAGGCGATTATTACGACGCGTTTTATCCGGACCCTGCAAACAGGGAAAGACTGGTTGTGGTCATCGCCGACGTTGCCGGGAAGAGCGTGCCGGCCGCGCTGCTCATGGCCACGCTGCAGGCCAGCTTGCGGACCATTGCCGGCGAAGGGGCGTCGGTGGCGGATCTCGTGACGCGGCTGAACCGCTACGCTTCCGCCTATAGTCTGGACGGGCGGCGGTTCACAACGGCGGTCTTGTGCGAATACAGCACCATGACGAGGCAGCTGACCTATGTTAATGCGGGCCACAATGCGCCGATTCTGCGACGCGCGAATGGGACGCTCGAAAAGTTGGAAACGGGCGGGCTGCCGTTGGGCATCAAAGCGGACGCGAGCTATCAAACTGCGTCGGTCGAACTAAATCCGCGCGATGCGCTGATTCTGTTTACGGATGGAGTCGTCGAAGCGTTCAACGAGTCGGGGGAAGAATTTGGAAACGAACGCTGGCTTGCAGCGATCCGCGGCCTGCCAGACTGGAACGGGCACCTCTGCCTGAGATATTTGATGGAAAGCGTGGATCAGTTCGCCGGCGCGACGCGGCAAGCGGACGATATCACCTGCCTGGTGTTCCGCAGCAAATAAATCAGTCCTAGGTTTAATAAGTTCTAAGTAGAAACAAAGACTTGGCGTGGTTTTTCTACGCCCAAGCTCGTTGTTCGGGTCTCGCGACTCTTTCCAAGAACAGGCGCATAATCGCAATATGACACCGCGGGAGCTGGCCAATTCGATTTGCGAGATGCTTCAGCGCAACAAACACCAGGCGCTGCTGGTAGGCGGGTGTGTGCGCGATTTGCTGCTGGGACGCGAACCAGCCGATTACGACGTGGCCACCGATGCGACTCCCGTCGAAGTTGCAGGGCTGTTCCCGGAAAGCGTGGCCGTGGGTGCACAGTTCGGCGTCATCCTCGTCCCGAGAGATGGCTTGAAGGTGGAGGTCGCAACATTTCGCTCCGATGTCGGCTACAGCGATGGGAGACATCCGGATCGCGTCGTTTATTCGAAGACGGCGCAGGAAGACGTGCAGCGCCGCGACTTCACCATCAATGGGTTGCTCATGCGTCACGACACAGGCAAAGTGCTTGATTTTGTCGGCGGTGAGAACGATTTGAATGCAGGCATCATTCGCGCCATCGGCGATCCCGAACGAAGATTTGCGGACGACAAACTAAGAATGATGCGAGCAGTGCGTTTCGCGGCGCGCTTTGGATTCGAAATCGAACCGGAAACCTTTCGCGCGATCCGGCGCCACGTCGCGGAAATCAAGCAAGTTTCTCCGGAGCGGCTCCGGGAAGAACTAACGAAGATGCTGACCGAAGGCGCGGCGCGACGCGCGTTCGAATTGCTGGATGGGACCTGGCTCCTCGGCCAAGTATTGCCGGAGATTGCGGCGATGAAAGGCGTCGAGCAGCCGCCGGACTTCCACCCGGAAGGCGACGTGTGGATTCATACCCTCTTGATGCTGGAAAAGCTTGTAAAAGGCGCTTCTCCAACGCTGGCCTGGGGTGTACTGTTGCACGACGTCGGGAAGCCGCCGACGTTCCAATCGGCCCAGGAAACCGGCGATCGCATCCGCTTCAATCATCATGTGGATGTGGGAGTTCGGATCGCGGAAGCAATTTGCAGGAGGCTGCGCTTTTCCAACTGCGAAACGGAACAGATTGCAGCGCTGGTGGGGAATCACATGCGGTTTAGCCAGGTGGAAGAAATGAAGAAAGCCACGGTGAAGCGGTTTGTGAGGCTGCCCCGTTTCGATGAGCACATGGAGCTGCACCGGCTGGACTGCCTGTCGAGTCACAGAAATCTGGATTCTTACAAATTTGTGCAGCGGTTTCTGGACGAAACGCCGCCCGAACAGGTACGGCCAGAAAGGCTCCTGAGCGGGGACGACCTTCTGGCGATGGGGTTCAAGGCCGGGCCGCAATTTGCCCGGATTCTGCGGGCGGTCGAAGACGCTCAGCTCGAGGCGCAGATCAAAACAACAGAGGAAGCCAAACAGTACGTCCTGAGGAACCTTGTGGAAAAAGGAGGGCCAGGCCAGCCGGGTCAGTGACCTGAAAGAATAGATGATCACGCAAGCCTCTGACAGCTGGGAATGCGGCATGGTCCACATAAGTTACAGAAAAAACAAGACTTGCTTGATAATTTGCAATCTAAGAAGAAGCTCTGTAAAATATGAGTGCAAGGAACTAAGATTTATTGCTATGATGCGTCTCATTCTCTAGCAACATTTATTCATACAGCGCATCTAATGGTGCACAGGGGGCTCGCGGGAGCCATCCTGGTAGACTGGGGAAAACATGGCTGAGAAAAAATTTGCGATACCGGAGGTTCTGCCAATCCTGCCGGTCCGCGACACGGTGCTCTTTCCGGGCGCCATGCTGCCGCTGACGGTGGGGAGGGAGAGCTCTCTGGCGCTTGTAGGTTCCTTGCAGGGTGAAGAGAAGCTGCTGGGCGTGGTCGCCCAGTTGGATCCGCGGATTGAAGACCCTGCGGCCGCCGACCTCCATAAGGTGGGGACCCTTGCGCGCGTACATAAGACCGTAAAAATGCCGAATGGCAACGTGGTGATTTTCCTAGAAGGGCTACAGCGGATTCAGATCGTAGAGCTAGTTAATCTGCGACCGTTCCTAAGAGCGCAGGTGAAGCCGGAGCCGGACATCATCGGGGAAGTGGATGCGGAGCTGGAGGCGCTGCTGCGGAACGCGCAAGACCTGTTCCGGGAAGTTGTGAGCCACTCGCCGCAGCTCTCCGATGACCTTCAATCCAAGGCCATGAGCATTGAGGATCCGGGCGAGCTTTCGGATTTTATCGCCGGCATGCTGCCTTCGCTGACAACGCTCTTGCGCCAGGAGCTGATTGAGACCCCGAGCGTGCGCAAGCGTCTGGAAATCCTGATCCGCGAATTATCCAAGGAGCTGGAAGTTCTGGAACTGCGCTCGAAAATCCACGAGCAGGTGCAGGAGCAGGTCAGCCAAAACCAGCGCGAATATCTGCTGCGCGAGCAAATGAAGGCCATTCAAAAAGAGCTGGGCGAATCGGACGATTCGACGCAGGAAATCGACGAACTGCGCAAAAAAGTGGAAGATTCCGGCATGCCGGCGGAAGCCAAGAAAGAATGCGAGCGCGAGCTGAAGCGGCTGGCGAAGATGACGCCGGCTTCGGCGGAGTACATGGTTTCGCGCACCTACCTGGAATGGATGACGTCGCTGCCGTGGAGCAAATCTTCAGGCACCGCCGAGATTGACATTGCCAAGGCGCGCGACATTCTGGACGAAGATCACTACGATTTGCAAAAAGTGAAGGAACGCATTCTGGATTACCTGGCGGTGAAAAAGCTGCAGCCGGGGATGAAGGGGCCGATTCTGTGCTTCGTTGGTCCTCCAGGCGTGGGGAAAACTTCGCTGGGCAAGTCCATCGCTCGTTCGCTGGGGCGCAAGTTCGTGCGCATCGCGCTGGGCGGCATGCACGATGAAGCGGAGATTCGCGGCCATCGTCGCACATACATCGGCGCGCTGCCGGGCCAAGTCATTCAAGGGCTGAAGCGCGCGGAAACCAACGACCCGGTGATGATGCTGGACGAGGTCGACAAGCTGGGTCGCGACTTTCGCGGCGACCCGTCTTCGGCACTGATGGAAGTTCTCGATCCGGAACAGAATAACTCGTTCCGCGATCACTACCTGGATGTGCCGTTTGATTTGTCCAAGGTGCTGTTCATCGCTACGGCCAACTGGATGGATCCCATCCCGGAGCCGCTGCGCGACCGCATGGAGATTATCGAGCTACCCGGATACACGGGCGAAGAAAAGCTGCACATCGCTCACAAATACCTCATTCCCAAGCAAGCGTCGGAACACGGCTTGAAAGTGGACGAACAAATTCAATTCACCGACGAAGGCTTGCAGGAAATCATTCACAGCTACACTCGCGAGGCGGGAGTCCGCAACCTGGAGCGCGAGATTGCTACTATCACGCGCAAGCAGGCGCGGAAAATCGCCGAAGGCAAAACGGAAAAGATGGTCGTTACGCCCGCGATAGTGCGCGAATTCCTGGGCGTGCCGAAGTTCCGCACGGAAAAGGAAGTCGAGGAGCGCGTGAAGCGGCCCGGTGTTGCGGTGGGGCTGGTGTGGACGCCAGTGGGCGGCGACATCATCTTCATCGAAGCAACGCGGATGCGCGGCGGGAAGCAGTTCACTATGACCGGGCATCTGGGCGAAGTAATGCAAGAATCCATGACCGCGGCGTTGACATGGACGCGCGCGAACGCGGACCGCTACGGCATCGATCCGGACTTCTTCCGCAAGCAAGACATTCACATCCATGTGCCGTCTGGAGCGGTGCCAAAAGATGGCCCGTCGGCGGGCGCGGCCATGGTGACGGCGCTGGTCAGCTTGCTCAGCGGGCGGCCGATAAGGGATCGCTTAGCCATGACCGGCGAAATGACGCTGTCCGGCGTAGTGCTGCCGATTGGGGGCGTCAAAGAAAAAGTGCTTGGGGCCAAGCGCGCGGGGATCAAGGAAGTGCTCCTCCCCGCAGACAACGAGCCGAACGTGGCAGCCGACTTGACGCCGGACATTCTTGGCGACATCAAGATCACCTACGTGCGCACGCTCGATGAAGTCCTCGAGCACGCGCTCCAGAAGGAGCCGGTGGCGCAGCCAATTCCGCCAGAGCCGGCGTCGAAGCCGAAGCCACTGGGCCCGGAGAGCCCGAGGGCGATCCACTGAGGGGCGGTGATTGGTGACTCGTGGCGGGTGACTCGTGGAGAGGCGAATCCCCGGAGCACTAGCCATTGATGTGTGGCTAACGAGGAAACTGAAACGTAAACGAAAAGCCTGGCAAGTTATGCCGGGCTTTTCGTTTTGTGCCAAAACGGCGAAGCCCGAACGAAACTCCTGCTACCATGTACGCCAAAGTCATGGCCACAGGAAAGCAGTCGGCAACGAACGCAGCGTCCGAGCTTGCAAGGCGGCTCCACGAAGCACTCCTGCGCGAACGAATCGTGCCGCGCTTCGTGGATTCCTACGCCGTGGAAAATGAACGACAGGCGCTGCAAGTTCATGCGGTGATGTACCGCGATCTGCTCGGGCTGCTGCAGCGCGAGGCGCTGCTGGCGCTGAGCGCACGCGCCCTGGAGATTGCCTGCGATGAGCCGCGAACGCACGGCAGGTCCAAGCCGCGGCCGATGCCCCGGCGAGAGGCCGCTTTGTTTCGAAAGAAATTTCTGGCTGCGCTGGTGCGGCAGCAGGGCTGGACCGTGGGAGAAGCGCTCGATTTCCAGCGGGATTTTCAATTGTATGAAGAACTGCTTGCAAGGACGCCGCAAGCGCGGCGCAGCCGCAAGCCATTCGAAGCAGCCAATCACCCCTACGTGGACCGCTGCGCGTTTCTGCTGGACTCTTCGTTCCTGGAGCAAGCGCGCGTAGCAGCCAGCCGGACGCTAACGGAATTAGAAAACCTCGCGGTGCAAGTGTGCGAAGCCGAGAAGCCCGATGACAAGCCGGCGTGGAGCATCTAATCGTCCAAGATCTTGGCGGCAAACAGAGGCTGGCCCGCCAAGGCGCTGTGAACGGCGAAAAAAGCAAAGGCAACGATGGCTAGCATTCCCGCAATGGCTCCCGAAGCATACCAGCGGCTGAGATGCGCGGTCATCGGGAAGCAGCCGTTGACGGGTGCGATTGTAATCGCTTTGTGGCGCTCCGCGAACAATCTTCCTCTGTTATTCTCAGAGAAAATGGACAGGCTGTTTTACTTACTGGCTATAACGCAGATCCTTCTAGGAGCCTACCTCGTTTGGCAAGGCTTGCGGTGGCTTGGTTACCTACGCCGGCGGCTGCATTCTGATCCCGGGTTTTACGCGCCGCGAGTGGCCTTATTGTGCCCGTGCAAAGGAATCGACCCCGGACTCGAGCGCAACCTGGTCTCGCTCACGGAATTCGAGCGGCAGAACTATGAAATCTTCTTCGTCGTAGCCTCAGAGAAAGATCCCGCGCGCAGCATCATCGAGCGCGTGGCGAAGAGTTCCCGCGTCAAGACGAACGTTGTCATTGCGGGACACCCGGTCAATTGCGGGGGAAAAGTGAACAACCTGCGGGTGGCAATCGAACAACTGCCGGAAGAGTTTGAAGTGCTGGTATTCGCGGATTCCGATGGCCGTCCCGGCAAGCACTGGCTGCACCAACTTGTTGCGCCGCTTGCGGACTCTAGGGTGGGAGCCACGACCACGATGCGCTGGCTGGTTCCGAATAGCGGCAATCTACCCACCGCGCTCCTGGCGGCATGGAATGCGCCGATTGTGACGATGCTGGGGGAAAAGGCGAAGAATTTCTGCTGGGGAGGCGGAACTGCGATTCGCCGCAGCATTTTCGAGCAATCCGGTGTGCTGGACGAATGGAAAGGCTCCGTCAGCGATGATTATTCTTTGACGCGGTCACTGGAGCGCAACGGCCGCCCGATCTTGTTCGTCCCGGAGGCCTTGACACTCTCTTACGTGGAAACGGATTTTAAGGGATTGCTGGAAATCACCAACCGCCAGGTGCTGATCACCCGCGTTTACGCCGACAAAATGTGGCGCGCAGCAGCCTGCACTCATCTTCTTTACTGCCTGACTTTACTTTTGGGCTTCTACTTGATCCTTGCGGAAGCGCTGGCGCAAAAGCCGTCTTTGCACCTCCTGACATTGACCTTTCTGCCCGTGTTGCTCTCCGCGATCCGCGGGGGCCTGCGCCTGACGGGTGTGACAGAGGTTTTGCCAGACGCCCGCCCCCAAATCACGGGACAAGCTTGGGTCTACATGCTGCTGACCCTTTTTGTGCCTTTCCTTTATCTGGTGAATTTTGCGAATTCATCGGCCACGCGCAAGATCCGGTGGCGAGGCATGCGTTACGAATTGATTAGCCCGCAGCAAACGCGGATTCTGTGACTTTTGGCGATTTCCATCGATTCCAGATGTTTTCCATAACACTTGGAGCAGGCATCCCGGACCCCGAAAACGCATTCATTTCTTTCTTACTTAATGCAATTTGAGGACAGCAAATTGTAAGCAATTTACTGACATTCTCGTGGAAAAAATTCGCGAGCCATGAAATTCCTACCATGCTTTAGGGTACTGCACTTAGGTGAGTGGGGTCTAAACCCCAACTTTTGAGGGAGTTGCATGTTAGGAACTACGGAAGAATGTTTGCAAGTCACAAGAGTGTTCGGCGGGCCGTACACTGACGGACTTTTTCTTGCCGGGCATTGGGTAAACCGGTTAGCTAGCCACTTTTTTACACACACTCGGCTCTTACCCAATTGGGGTCCTGCCTCGTCGAGGGGCGCAGAAATACAACTCATTGGCTTTGGTTCCATCACGAGCCTGCATTCTGAGGGGGTGCACGTGAAGGTCATCCGCAAAGGTGAGCATGCGCATCAATTGCTAACTGCTCGTCCTGTTTCCCACCGCAATACATTCTTCTTCTTTTACGAGAAAATTTCCGGGGTGGCCCATTTTCACGTGCCTGCTGGTCCCGACGGCCGTCTTCCGGTGGAGCAAGCGGCCGGTTTGCTGGCCATGCATTGCCTTGTCCGAGGCCAAACTCCCAGCGACTACGCGGTGCTGGTGCAGGCGGAGAACGAGGTTCTAGAAGACCTCATTGAGAAGGCCGACCAATTGCTTGAGGCCGGCAAGTCCGTCCACGGCAAGGTACGGCTGACCCGCCGGGAGGAAGAAGTTCTTGCCGGAGTGTCCGAGAGTCTCTCCAACAAGGAAATCGCTTCGAATCTTAACCTCTCGGAGCGAACGGTAAAGTTTCACGTCTCTTCATTGCTGGCAAAATTCCAGGTGCGCGGGCGCATGGAACTCGTTCGCCAAGCCGCGCGGCATGCCATGGGAGTCGTGCCAGAACCCGTCAATGTGGCCACAAGAGAGCCGCGTTCGTTTGCCCCACCCATAAAGAGTTACCCGGCGCCCAGACGAGCGGTAGCCATGGTGCCTCTGCCAAAGATGGCTTGATTCCAAAAACAGCTTGCGACACGAAACAAAAAGGCCCGCGATCAATTCGAGGGCCTTTCTTTTTTGAAGTTCTTTGACGCGAGCTACTTTTTAGCCGCCGCAAAAAGTTCAGAAGCGCGATCCCAATTCACTACGTTCCACCAGGCTTTGATGTAATCGCCGCGCACGTTCTGATACTTCAAATAGTACGCGTGCTCCCAGACGTCCAAGCCCAAAACCGCTTTGGCATTTCCGCCTAGCAGATAGGGGGTGTCCTGATTGGGAGTCGAGTCGATGGCCAGTTTTTCATCCTTCAAAATGAGCCACGCCCAGCCAGAGCCGAATCGGCCCAGGCCCGCGGCCGTAAATTTTTCTTGAAAACCGGCAAACGACCCGAACGCTGAATTGATTGCCGCGGCCAGATCTCCCTTGGGCTCACCGCCACCGCCCTTTTTCATCAGCGTCCAAAACAGCGTGTGGTTCCAGTGACCACCGCCGTTGTTGCGGACGGCCATGCGAATATTCTCGGGGACGGAATCGAGCCCCTTCAACAAGTCGTCAATCGACTTGGACTGGAGCGCGGATTGGCCTTCGAGAGCCTTGTTCAAGTTAGTGACGTAGGCGCCGTGATGTTTGTCGTGGTGGATCTCCATCGTTCTGGCGTCGATGTAAGGTTCCAGTGCGTCAAAAGAGTAAGGAAGCGGGGGCACGCTAAATGCCACGGGTTTTTCCTCCAGAGTGAGATTTGAGTCCGAAGCGGTCACGCAGCCGGTGCGCAGAAGATGTGGTAAAGCCTTTCCTGTCCCGAGCAATCCTGCGCCGGCGATACTCGTTTGGAACAAGAATTTGCGGCGATTCATGGAAACCTCGGTAGCGCGAAGAGCTAGCTGGCCAGCGGGTGGGATTATACCGCGAGCGCTGCCGGTATGGTAATGCAACGTCTGAAAATAAACCCCGGATCCCGTTCCTTCGCCGAGCTTCGGCTTTCCATGCGCTTCTGCCTGCGCATTCATTGGATGCGCGAAAGCGCCCATTGGGCAGATTCCGCGACTACAGGATCGCTGCAGCCGGTCAATTTGTTTAAGGAATCGCAAATGCGCTTGTGGCACGCACCGCCGCGCCGGGGGCGGGAATTCCCGGCGGCGATACAGGCATTCCGCACCAGGCCGCGCCATTTGGCCCTCTTGACGGGGCTTCCGCGAAACATTTCGCGAAAATCATCCTCGTTGAGCGCTAACAGACGTTCAAGCCTGGGAAAGAACAGCGAATCGCTCTGGTGATCCGGCGACGATTCCGACCCGTCCTTTTCGCTCGAAGGCAGGGTTCTCGGTTGGAATTCGGCAAGTGTCGAGGTGGAGGCGCGGCGGTTCCACGGGCAAACGTCCTGACAAATATCGCAGCCAAAGACGTGATCGCCCATGGGTTCGCGAAGCTCCTCGGGGATGCCGCCGCGCAATTCGATAGTCAAATAAGAGATGCACTTGCGGGCGTCCATGACGTACGGTTCGACAAATGCTTGCGTGGGGCATGCGTCCAAGCAACGCCGGCAACTCCCGCACAAGTCCGGCGGCGGGAGTTCTCCCGCGTCGAGCGTCGGCTGCAAATCCAGAGTCGTGAGAATGACGCCGAGAAAAAAGTACGAACCAAGCGTTTGGTTGAGCAGCAGCGTATTCTTTCCCAGCCAGCCCAGGCCTGCATACTTCGCCGCCACGCGCTCTTGAATGGGCCCGGTGTCCACATACGCTCGCGCTTCGAATGGTTCAACAAACCGTTCTCGAAGCAACGCGATCAGCGCCTCCAGCCGCTCGAGAAGCACATCGTGATAGTCATCTCCCCATCCGTAGCGAGAGACCCATCCCTTTCGTTCATCCTTTGGGAAGGAGGTTTTTGTGTCCGTGGAAAGAGGATGCCCGGTATTGTAGTTGAGCAGGCAAACGATAACGCTGCGGACCCCGGGCATAGCCGAGCGCGGATCTTCACGACGGGAATCGAAAAGGTATTTCATTTCGCCCGCATAGCCGCGCGCAAGCCAATCCGGAGTATTTTCCAGCTCGGGGAATTTTTCCGCGCGCACCATGCCGCACAAGTCGAAACCGGCACCCTTTGCCTGCTCGACAATCCAAGTCGTGTCTGCTCGTTCCTTCATCCAGAAGATTGTGCCCCAGCGAGGAGCCGGATGCGAGCCTCGGAAAACAATTTGGTTGAGGTCACGGCACCCCGGACTGTCTTTGCAGGACTTCCGCTATGGCATTCAGAAGAAGCTCAATTAAAACTGCGAACCGCGGAGCTTTCGTCGGAATAGATGTCAAACACCGTGTAGAGTTTGGTGATTTGCAGTAGGTCGCGCACTTTTTTTGTCAACTGGAGCAGCTTCAAATCGCCGCCCTGATTCTTCACGGCAGTAAAGCCGCTAACGAGCTCGCCTATTCCCGAGCTGTCGATGTAGTCGACGTCGGCAAGGTTCAGCAATATTTTCCTTCGCTGATCGTCAAGGAGTGTTCGAATCGTCTTGCGCAGCAGCGCGCTGCTGTCGCCAAGAGTGATGCGACCGCTCAAATCCACAACTGTAACCGGTCCGGCGTCCCGATGCGTGGCTCGTAATGACATCTTTCTTTCCTCACTCAAATTCCCTGCTGCCTGGTCCTTTTACCGCCCGCCTTTGCCATTCTCCGAATTTCCACCGGGTCCCGGCAGCCTCTTGGACATCACAATTTCGGCGCCGCCTGTGCGCCCCTGTACCACGTCAAACTCATCCATAAAGGCACGCATCAGAAAAATTCCCCGCCCCGAAGTGCTCAGCAGATTCTCTTCCGCCAGGGGGTCCGGCACATCGGCAAGGGTAAACCCGGTCCCTTCATCCAGCACGTGGATAATCAGCTTTTCCGCGGTAATGTCCACGGCGAGATAGATTTTTTTCTCCGGGCGCTCCTGATTCCCATAGTGAAAAGCGTTGATCACGCCCTCGCGGACGCTCATCCCAATGCGGTAGCAGTCATCCTCGCCAAAACCCGCCGCTTCTGCTACACGCAGACACATTTCTTCGGCCAGATTGACGCTCTCCACCTGCGTCTCCAGCGTAATTTCCAGATGTTTGGCGCCGGCAGTCATCTTTCGCGATGTGGCTGCCCTGGAAAGCCACAAGGTGAACGCAACTATGGGTAACATAGCCAATTAAACCGAGTCAATGGACACAGGTACTGTACTTCTGTCGAATACCAGGCTTTACCGGAATTCTAAAGGCAGGAGAAAAACGAGGTGGCACGCGCGCGGTCAGCACTCTGGCGGGACGATTGCCAGACACGGCTACCGATGCCGGGGGCTAGTCCGCCAGCAGGATAGGGCATGCAAAGGAACAACACGAGTGACTTTTCCTTACTTCCCCACTTCCTTCTCCACACCATAGTGCGCCAGCACGTCTTCGAGCGTCACCACGGCTCTCAGTTGGTGCTGATTGGCGCGGCTAACCACGGGCAGCAGGTCCAACTGGTTCGATCCCATGCGCTCCAGCGCCAGATGCAGCGGATGGTCCATATGCACGTGCGGGAAATCGTCCGGGTCCACAAGCTCGCTCAGCCGTCGGGACGCCGAACCCTCACGCGCCGCGTCGTTCAATTGTTGCAGGCTCACCACACCGACTACTCCGTTGTCGTCGCACACCGGCCACGACGCAAATTCGCTGCCCGTCACTTTTTCCAAGGCCTCCTGCACGGTCATCTCCGCGCGCAGCACCCCCGTTGGCGGCCGCATTGCGTCGTTCACTTGGCGCCGCTTTCCTTGCCGGCTCTCGGCTTTCGGCAGGTGAATCCCATCCTGATGCGCTAGCGCTTCATAAATCGGATTAGGCTGCAGCCTCGCGGAAATGAAGAAACTCACCAGGTTGGAAATCATCAGCGGCACGATGACCGCATAGTCGCGCGTAATCTCGAAAATCATCAGCACCGAGGTCATCGGGGCGCGCACGATTCCCGCGAACGCCGTGCCCATGCCCACCAATGCGTACGCACCCGGCGTCCCCACGGTATTGGGAAAAAAGTGATTCGCCACGTTTCCTGCCACACCGCCAAGCATGGCGCCGAGAAACAGGCTCGGTCCAAAAATACCGCCGGCGTTTCCCGAGCCGTAGCAGATGGCCACGGCAACCAGCTTCAGCACCAGCAACAGAGCCATCAGCTTTAGCGCCATTCCGCCATTCAGGGCCGCTCCTACATGATTGTAGCCCACGCCAAGCAGCTCCGGCACGAACCAGCCCGTGATTCCCACCAGGACTCCGCCCGCTACAGGCCGGAACCATTCGGTCTTCTTGGGAAATTTCAAGAAGTTCGCCCGGATCCACAGCAGCAGCTTCGTGAATGCCACCGAAACAAAGCCGCCTGCCACTCCCAGTATCGCGTAAATTCCCAGCTCCCACGGATTCAACAACTGATATTGCGGCACCTGAAAGAGCGGATTATTCCCCAGCAACAAGCGCAGCACCGCCCACGAAGTGGCCGAGGCCAGCACCACAGACCCAAGCACCGGCGCGTGCAGATCGCCAACCACTTCCTCCAGCGAAAATAGCACCGCCGCCATCGGTGTATTGAACGCTGCCGCAATCGCCGCGCTGGCGCCCACAGGCAGCAGCGCTTTCACCCTCTCCGGACGAAGTCCAAGCCAGCGGCCGAGCACCGAAGCAATCCCCGCGCCGACCTGCACCGCCGGGCCCTCGCGCCCGAGCGGAATGCCACTCGCGAGCGTCGCCGAAGTGCAAAAGAATTTTCCGATTACGGTTGCGAGCGAAATGCGGCCTTCTCGCGCGTACAATGCCGCTTTCGTTTGCGGTACTCCGCTCCCGCGCGCATCCGGAAAGTAGCGGTACAGCAGGTAGCCCATTCCAAGCGAACCGGCCACCGGCACGAGCAATCGGCGCAACCCCATGCCGCCTGCGGGATACAGTCGCGCGCCAAATCGTTCTGTCAGCAAAATGAACGCGACAACCGCTGCGCCCACCAGCGCGCCAATCACCAAAGTTAGAACCAAAAACACCTGTTCTTCGCGCTCGCGCAGGACTGCTGTCCATTGCTTCGACGACGCTCTCAGCCAGGCTCTTGCCACTTGTGGACTGCTGCTCAAAATAGTTCCTTCCATTCGTGCGTTTGATGCAGACGGGAAAAGATGGGCTTTTACGGCGCTGCCGGCGTCTCTGTCTGTTCCTGCGTTTCCGTCCGATCCGGCGCCGTACCTCCAGGCAGGAAAAATCGCAAGCTCAACACTTGTTCGCGACGTTTCTCCTCCTCTAAATGGCGCCCGCGCGCTTTCAGCAAATCGTCGAGCGCAATCAGGCCGAGAAATTTCCGCGTATCTGGTTCGACCACCGGCATCCGGGTTACCTGCTTTTCCGCCATGCGATAGACGACCGATCGCAGCGGTTCATCCGGGAAAGCTTCAACGGTTTCCCGGCGCACCAATTCGCAAAGCCGGCGGCGCAGCACCGCCTCGCCTTCCTGCACTAGACGCTGGTGAAGGTCTCCGCGCGTTACCACGCCGGCGAGAATCCCGTGGTCATCCACGACAGGCAGAAGCCGCTGGCTTTGCCGGTGATCGTTCAACGCATTATGAAATTCCTCCAAGCTGCTGGCCGCGGGCAGCACCGCAACATTCGTGCGCATTACTTCTCGCGCGAAGAGAATTTCCAATGGATCCACAGCATATTCGCGACTCAAGTGATAACCGCGCCGCGCCACTTTTTCCGTCAGAATGGAACGCTTCAAGGTTAGGACCGTAAACGCATGAGCCACCACGCTTGCCACCAGCAAGGGCAGAAACACGTTGGCGTCGTGTGTAAGCTCGAAGGCAAAGACGATGCTGGTAAACGGCGAGCGCATCGTGCCGCCAAGAATCGCGCCCATGCTGACGAGCGGCCAAAAGCCCACGCCTTCATTGGGCAGAAACATCGCTTCGATTCCGCCGAGCGCTCCGCCCATCATTAACAAGGGCGCCAGTACGCCGCCCGAAGTGCCGGAGCCGAGCGAAACCGCCCAGATGAACCACTTCACCAACAAAACTCCGAGAATCACTTTGGTGGTCACGCTACCTTGCAGCAGAGCTCCGATGGTGTCGTAACCCACTCCAAGCGCTTGCGGAAAAATCATTCCGCCCAAACCGATTGCGAGCCCTCCGATCATCGGCCACCACATCCAGTGAATGGGCAATTTCTGAAACGCGTCTTCCGCGGCGTAGACCGAAACCGTCAGTAAAGCGGAAAGCACGCCCGCAAGCAATCCAACGAGCGCGCAACCGAACAAGCCAACAGGGCCAATATGCAGTGGATGCTGGGGCACGGGAAACAGAGGCCCGAATCCCAGGATGTAGCGGCGCACGACCGCGGCTACGGCGCTCGCCAATGCCACGGGAACCAAACTCCGCGGCTTCCATTCGAACAAGAGAAGCTCGACGGCCAGCAAAACCGCTGCGACCGGCGAAGCGAAGGTTGCCGACATTCCTCCGGCTGCTCCCGCCACCAGCAGCGTTTTGCGTTCGGCGCTCGTCAAATGGAAGAGCTGCGCAATCATGGAGCCGAAAGCGCCGCCCGTCATGATGATTGGCCCTTCGGCGCCGAACGGTCCGCCCGAACCAATGGAAATTGCGGAGGAAAGCGGCTTGAGCAGCGCAACCTTCGGCTCAACGCGGCTGCCATTGATTAAGATGGCTTCGATGGCTTCCGGAATGCCGTGGCCGCGGATTCGCTCCGAGCCGTACCGCGCCATGATTCCGATGATGAACGCTCCGCCGACGGGAACAAGAATGCTGTACCAGCCCAGGTGATTTCCCGCGGGGGAAACCAGCGCCGAGCTCCAGCGGCCGAAATAAAACACGTTCGTAAAAAGCCCGATCAAACGCAGGAGCGCCAGCGCGACAAAGGCACAGATTGCGCCGATCACCACAGCCAGGGCGGAGATCGGCAACACGCGGAGCGTGGTCGAAAAATCCCCTAATTCTTGCTGATGGCGGCCCGCGGCTTTGGCGTTTTCCAGGCCGCGCGGAGAAACCTTTGGTTGAATCTTATCCACGCCTTTTTTCCAATCCTTTCGCTGAACGAGCAGTAGAAGTCTTTCTTCCATGAAATGCGTGACTGTTCTTCAAGAGCGCCGCGATGGCGTTGGCCAGCGCCGCTCCTGACGCGCGCAATTCGCCGACCCGGTGCTGCGCTACCTGCTCGAGCAATTTCTCGCCGCGCGGCAAAAGCGACACCAGAACGCTCCTCCGGTCCTCGCGGCTGCGGCTGCGACGTACGTATCCGTGGGCTTCCATGCGATCGATAAGTTCCACGACGCTGTGGTGCTTGAGCACCAGCCGTTCCGCCAGGTTGCTGACTGTGGCTTCCTGCCCATCGGGAATTCCCCGAATCATCAACAGCAGCAGATAATGCTGTGGTTCGAGGCCCGCTGCGCTGGCCACGGTGTCTCCTTCGCGCAAAAACTTGCGAATGCGGTAGCGCAGTTCCGCGAGGGCCTGGTACTCGGCGGTGGCAAGCTCTTTGGGCATGGGTTTAGTATATCGTAGTACGATATAAATACTGATTAAAACTTGGAGGCAGATTTCAAGAAAGGAATCATATCTGCCCCGGCCAGGCTAGGCCTAGGTAGCTTAAGGCTCTCTGTTAGCGTACTTTACAGCGGCTTGCGGAAGGATTTTTGCGTCTTGTAATGCTCGTAGCCGTTGCGCTCGTAAAACTTGTGCGCGCGTTCGCGCATTACGTTCGAACGCACGGACATGAACTTGCACCCATGTTTGCGGGCCCATTCCTCAGCGGCCGCGATCAGCCGCGCCCCGGCACCGAGACTGCGATGGCCCTCCGCAACGACCAAGCCGTTCACCTCGGCGCGTACGTCGGATTCGAGAAGCGCCTGCTTGCTCACGTGCAGCCAGCCGACCACTCCCGCATCCTTCGTTTCCGCCACGAAAACGGAGTTCAGGGATGCGGGGCGGATGGCGCGCAGTCGCTGACGGATTTGTGCCGCCGTTGCTGGATAACCGAGCTGGCCGGAGAGATCCGCGAGCTCCGCAGCATCGCCAGCCTTCGCGATGCGAATTTTCAGATCATTGTTCTTATTTTTTGGCGTCATTGCCTTGCTCTTGCCTCTCGCCACAGCCTCGCCTGTACACCGGCGCTTCGGAGTTCGCGCAGCGCATCGGCGGCAATCCAGCGAGCAGAGCGGCTTCCCTGCCGCCGGATCTTCTCGGCCGCACGAGTCGCCTCGCGGTTTAGACGAAGATTCCTTTTGCCGACATTCCGCAACGCCCAGTTAACGGCTTTTTTCACGAAGTTGCGATCATCGTAAGCTTCGCGCTCAATCACCCGCAAAAATCGCACAAACTTGGCATCCGGGGCCGTCTTGTCCTTGTAGCTCAGATAGGCGGCCAAAGAGAATGCCGCCCGTTTCACAAATTCTTCCCGCCTCCCGCTCCATGACGCGACTTTGCTCCACGCTGGTTTCGCGTACGCGTAAAGATAGCAGCACGCCGCGTCCACCACATCCCAGGAATCAAAATCCCGCGCCCAGCGCTCCATTTCTGCCGAGGTGACTCTTTCTGATTCCCCGATCAGCGCCGCTAAGATTCGCGCCTCGTGGATTGCCGTGGTCCACAGTTCGAGTGCGAGCGAATGTCGTTTGCCGATTCGTTTCGCCAGCGCATGCAGTACGGGAGCCGAGATTCCGTGTGCATGGGGCACGCGCACGCCGAAGTACTCCATCTTCGTTCGCACGCGCGGATCGGCCAGCGATTGCAATTCGCGCAAAACAGCCGCCTTCGTCCAAAGCGGCCGGTCTTCCGGCGCTGCGCCTCGCTTAGAACGTGTTGTCCGAATCGAGGAGGATAGTGACCGGGCCTTCATTGACCAGCTCCGCCGACATCATGGCTTGAAAAATTCCCGTGGCAACGGAGATGCCCAATTTGCGCAGCTCCTCACAGAATTCCTCGTAAAGAGCTTTCGCCAAATCCGGAGGCGCCGCAGCCATAAAGCTTGGCCGCCGCTGCCCTCGCGCATCGCCATACAGGGTGAACTGCGAAACAGCCAGCGCAGCGCCTTTGACATCAAGCAGCGAGCGGTTCATTTTCCCCTGATCGTCCTCGAAGATGCGCAAGTTCGCGCACCGTTCCGCCATCCGGGCGACGGTCGCGGAAGTATCTTTTTTCCCGACACCAAGGAGAATCATCAGTCCGGGGCCAATCTCTCCCGTGACGCGGCCATCCACCGTCACCTTCGCTCGGCTGACTCTCTGGAGAACGGCTCGCATTACCGGCGAGGCCAACTCTTCGGCCCGATTTTGATTGGCCTTCGGATGGATAGACTTGCGGGCCGCTGGGCGCGTTCGGGCACAGCCATGGCCCGAGCCGGCAATGGCAACGTAACGAATCCTCGCGGCGCCGGTTGGCAGTTCGGGCAAAAATAACTGCTGCGGCCCGCCACCATTCCACGCCGGATCAAGGTTTTGCACCTGCCGCAGCCTTTTCCTTCACGCCCATAAGCGCGATGGCGCCGCTGATACTCTCCCGGCTCCCCTTCCGCGTCAAGAAAATCGGAAATCGAAGAGCCGCGCATCATGATGGCTTTGTGCAAAATCTCCTGCAGCGCACGCCACAAAATCCCGGCCTGCTCGCCGCTCAGCTTCGCGCCCAGCCGCGCCGGATGAATCTTCGCCTTCCACAAGCTTTCGTCCGCGTAAATGTTGCCCACACCGCGCAGCACACCCTGGTCCAGCAGCAGCGCCTTGATGCGTGCGCGCCGCCCGCGGATCCTTTTCACGAATTCCTCTTTGCTGATCTCCAGCGGGTCGGCGCCAAAGCGCGTCAATTCTTCCGCCAGCGGAACTTCCGTCAAGTAGGCAATTCGCCCAAAGCGCCGCGCATCGGTGTAGCGCAGCTCGCGACCGTCATCCAGCAGTATGCAAACGTGCGTGTGCTTTTCATGAGGCTTTTCCGCCGGACTCGGCGCCATCTGCCCGGTCATTCCCAGATGGACCAGCAGGGATGGGCGCTGTTTGGCCCCATCGTCGCTGGGATTGCCATTCGTTCCGGCCGTCGCCGAGAGACGCAACAAGATGAATTTTCCGTAACGCTCGACCGCTTCAATACGACGTCCGGGGAGCTGCTGTTCCAGCGCCACGGGATCGTCAATGAAGTCCGTTTTCCCGAGCGTGACCGATAGGACGCGCCGGCCAAGGATAGCCTGACGCAATCCACGGGCCACGGTTTCGACTTCAGGAAGTTCTGGCATGAGACAAAGGAGCTTTCAAAATAGCACAGCCCGGCGCGTAAGTGCTCTTCTTGCACCTGACTTCCGATTCCCGGTGAAAGGGTTTGCTCGGTTTTATGGAACTCATGTTACAGTTTCGCGCTTGGAGGTGACTCGTGCGGATGGCCCGGAAAAGCGTGAAGTGGTTGCTTGTCTTAGGAATGGTTGCAGTTTCGTTTATTGCGATTCCAACGGAAGCCAAGAAACAAGAAACCGGATTTCTCGATCGCACCATCACTGTCGCGGGCACAGCGTATAAATATCAAGTATTCGTTCCGGATGATTGGACAAAACAGAAGAAGTGGCCCATCATTTTGTTCCTGCACGGAGCCGGCGAGCGCGGTGACGACGGCTTGATCCAGACCGAAGTTGGCATCGGCACGGCGATTCGCCGGTATCGCGACCGCTTCCCTGCCGTCGTGGTCATGCCGCAGTGTCGCAGGAATGTCTGGTGGTCCGAACCCACTATGGCAGACATGGTCATGGCCTTGCTGGCCGCAGCACAGAAAGAATTTCACGGCGATTCCGCCCGCACTTACTTGACCGGCCTCTCCATGGGCGGCTACGGAACCTGGTATCTAGCTGGAAAATACCCCGGAAAATTCGCGGCCATCGCGCCTATTTGTGGAGGCATCCTGGTTCCCGACATGGCCCGTCAGCAGTCTGCGGACGACAATTCACCTTATACCGAAGCCGCCAAGAAAATTGGCAAAACGCCCGTGTGGATCTTTCATGGTGGGGACGATCCGGTCGTTCCTGTCACCGAGTCGCGCCGAATGGACGAAGCCATGAAAGCGCTGGGCGGAGAAGTACACTACACCGAATATCCGGGCGTGGGCCATAACTCCTGGGAGAAAGCCTACGCTGAGCCTGATTTTATCTCCTGGATGCTCTCAACAAGCGCCATCCCAAGCAAGTGAGGAAGGTGCCCCGAGAAGACAGAACTCTCTGGCAAAATTTCGGAGACCAAGCAACCCGGAGCGCGGGTAGCCGTGCTGCCTATTTCCCGTGTTTGCACCTCTCCCCTTGAACTTTCAACTTTCGACTGTCAACCTCTTCCTCCCCAACTCGTCACTCGCCACTTTGCTCCACAAGTCACCAGTCACGCGTCACTTCTTGTGATAATTCGGGTACGCCGGATGGTCCGGAATCACCACGGGGTTTTTCTTCAGCGCCTCCAGGGTGACTTCCACGGCTTTTTCCAGTTGCCGGTCGTGCCCCGCCGCCACCGAAGCGGGATCGTTTTCCACTTCGATATCCGGCGGGATACCTTTGTTCTCCACCTCCCAGTCGCCGTGCAAACCATAAATCGCCACGCGCGGCGCGGTGACGAAACCACCATCGAGTAGCGGCGGATAACCGTAAATGCCCACCAGCCCTCCCCACGTGCGCGTGCCAACCAGCGGCCCCACTTTGTCTTGCCGGAACATCCACGGCAGCGCATCGCCGCCTGAGCCGGACATCTCATTGATGATCATTGTTTTTGGCCCATAAATCTGCGCCTCGGGCGAGCAGAATTTTTCGCCCTCGCGCGCGATCACGCAGTTTCGCAGCGGGCGCTTCAGCATGTCGATGATGTAGTCCGCGAGGAAGCCGCCGTGGTTATAGCGCTCGTCGATCACCGCGGCTTGCTTCCCGATTTGCGCAAAGTAGAAGCGGTTGAAGTTCAACCAGCCCCCCACGGACGTGTCCGGGACGTGAACGTACGCGAGCTTTCCCCCGCTAAGCTCGTCCACCTTGCGGCGGTTATCTTCTTCCCACGCGCGGTTGCGCAGGGCAAATTCGTTCGGCAACGGCACGACCATCACTTCGCGTGATTCCTTGCCGTCCGCGTTCGGGCCTACTTTAATTTTGATTTGCATGCCCGCGGTGTTTTCAAAGAAGCTATAAACTTCCGCGGGCGGACGCACCTCCCGGCCTTCCACTTCCAGCAAGTAATCGCCTACTTTCACGTCCACGCCCGGCTGTGTCAGCGGCGCGCGCAAGTCGGGGTTCCAGTTCTCGCCGTTGTAGATGCGCGCGAAGCGGTAGCGTCCGTTTTCAATTTTGTAGTCCGCTCCCAGCAGTCCGCCTTTCACTTGGTTGGGTTTGGGAATGTCGCCCCCGGCAATAAACATGTGCCCGATGGTGATTTCCCCGAGCATTTCGTCAAAAAGATAGTTGAGGTCGGCGCGTCCGCCCAAACCCTTCAAGTACCCCGCGTACTTCTTCTCGGCGGCGTTGAGGTCGAGCCCATGATGGTTCGGGTCGTAGAGGAAGTCCCGCTCGATGCGCCACACTTCGTGGTACATCTGGTTCCATTCGGCGCGCGGGTCGACGTAAGTTTCCATTTCGTCCACCTTCAGCGCGCCCTCGCCAGGTTTCGGCGCCGCATCCGTTTTTGCGATGCACCACGGTTGGTGCTCCTGCCAATACAAGACTTTTTCGCCATCGCCCGACACGGCAAAGGCGCGGATGCCGCTAAGAAATGGCTCGGTCTTGCGCGTCGCAAAATCAAATTTCGAAACGGTGATCGGAGCCGGCTCTCCGAAGCGCGGCACGTCTACGATCTCCGAGAGAAACAGCGTTCCTGCCTTACCGGTATCCAGACCAACGTAGTTGGCGGCTCGAATCGGAAGCGCAACGATGCGCTGGCCGATTCCATCCAGGTCAACGACAACCTTGACGGCTTCTTCTTTTTTCTTTTCGTCCTTCTTCTCGCCTTCTTTGCCCTTGTCCGCGTCCTTCGCCTTGTCCTCTTTCTTCTCGTCCGCCGCCTTTTCTTCGTCGCTTTGCGGCTCGACCGGGGAAGGATCGCCCTTCTTTAAGACGGCGGCGTAGATATTGCGGAGGAGCGGGTGCTGCAAGCTCGACAAATCCAGCCAGCCCGCGGTCAAGCCCACATCCGTGCTCGCAGCAAAAAACAGCGACTTTCCGCCTTTGTCGAACACCGGATAGCGCGCATCGCTGATGCCGTCGGTAATTTGCGATTCCTTGCCGGTGTCCAGCGAATACACGAACACTGTGTGAAGGTGATTTTCGAGGAACTTCGAGTACGTCAGCCACTTGCTATCCGGCGACCAGCTCTCATTCATCGCGGAAGTCGGATCGTCGAAGCGTTCCGTGGCCACTTTCACCGGCGTACCTTTGTCCACATCCACGTACCACAGGTTCAGGCGCTTGTCGGTGTACGCAATCTTCTTGCTGTCCGGCGACCACAGCGGGCCGTAGAAAAACGAAGGCGGATTGCCCAGATTGATTTTCTTCACCGCGCCGGAGCCCGACTGATCCACGAAGTGCAGCGCGTACTCCCCGGACTCATCGGAAAAGAACGCGATCGACTTTCCATCGGGAGACCAGGCGGGATCCCGCTCCGCCACCGCGGGCGTGTGCGTCAGGTTCCGCACATCGCCTTTCTCCGCCGGCACGGTGAAAATCTCGCCGCGCGCCTCCAATACTGCGCGCATACCGGAAGGGGAAATCCCGGCGTTCTGTATTTTGTCGCCAACTTTTTCGTAGTGTGGCCGCGTGGACGGCAGGTCGCCCGCGATTCGAATATCCACCTTCGTGGATTTGCCGCTCGACGGATTGAAAATGTAGATTCCGCCAAACTGCTCGTAAACCAACGCGTCCGGCCCCGCAGAAAGCGACTTGAAATCGAGTCCCTTGTTTTCGATGACCTGCCTCACGGTTTTCGCCTTCGTATCGTAGGCGAAAAGCGTCACCGGTCCGTTGCGGTCGGACAGAAAATAGACCGCGTCGCCAAACCAAACCGGGTTTTTGTCGTTCGAATTCTCGCGTGGCACCTTCTCAAGCGCAAGGTCGCTCAGCCGCACGATGTAAATCGGCGTGGTCTGTCCCCCTCGATATCGCTTCCACGACGTTTGCCAGACTTCGTTCGGAACATACGCGATGCGCGTTCCGTCCGGGGAAAACCACGCCGCTTCTCCGCGCCACATCGGCAAAACTTCCGCCGGACCACCCTCCACGGGAACGGTGTAGAGCCGGTCGAAGTCTGCATACGATTCGCGATTCGAATGAAGCAGTACCTTTTTCCCATCCGGAGTCCATCCGGTGGCGATATCCACCCCCGGATGCCACGTCAGCCTCTTGGGCTCCCCGCCTTCCGCTGGGATCACGAACACATCCACGTTTCCGTCGTACTGCCCGGTAAAGGCAATCGACTTCCCATCGGGAGAAAACACCGGCGCACCCTCGTGGCCGCCCGTGGTGAGTTGCCGCGCATCGCCGCCTTCGCGCGCCACGCTCCACAGGTAGCCGCCATAAGCAAAGACCACCTGCGTCTTGCTAAGCGTCGCCGAATGCGCCAGTAGCGGCGTCTCCTCTGCCGCTCGGGTCTTTCCCGCGCAAGTCAACGTCAGCAAAGCACCTGTCATCACTGCCATTCGAACGCGCACGTCTCCTCCAAGAAAACTTGCAAATCCCTGGATTAACCGTTGTAGGTGCGCAGCATTGCTGCGCCCGCCGCGCTACCTCGGCGGCTCACTCTTCCTTATGTCGGGGCGCCCTTTGGTTAATCCTGTAGGAACAAAGGGCCCGTCCCCAAGTCAAATCTCGAATCATTGCCGCAAACCCACGTGGAGTGGCCGCTTTTTTCCCCAGCCGACGGACTCTATATTTTCTCGCTTCGATAAATCAAAGGCGAAAACCGCCAATTCGATAAGACGTAAAACTCCCAAGAATGTTGCAGAAAAGACAGCCCTCACGGTACCAACGCAAAAACCCGCACCGGTCCGCCTGACCCGCCTTCCAACTTAATCGGCGCTACCAGCAAAAACGCGCCGCTTTCCGGCAGCCCGCTCAAGTCCGCGAGATTTTCCAGATGATACAACCCCGAGCCCAGCGCGAGATGATGCACCGCAAAATCTGCCGACGCCCCGTAGTCTACGCTCATCGTATCGCATCCCAGCCCGTTGATCTTCCGCCCGATCAACAGCTTCACCGCTTCGACCGAAAACCCCGGAAAATGCATTCTCCCTTCCGGGTCCAGGCCTCGGTACTTCTGCGCGTCCGGCCAGTACGCAGCCCAGCCCGTTCTCAGCAGAACAATCGCTCCCGCGGGAATTCGCCCGTGCCGCCTCTCCCGTTCCTCCACGCGCGCCGCCGGAAGTTGATAGTCCGCATCCTTCCCGCCTTCCGCGCGCACGTCTATCACGACGGCCGGCCCAAAAAGCTGCTTCACTGGAATCTGATCGACCGTCGTTTTTCCCGACGGAAAATGCACGGGCGCATCCACATGGGTCCCGTAATGCTCCCGCATCCAGAAGCTGCGCGTGAAGTATCCCTCTTTCTCCACCGAAGCGTTGACTTTCGCCTCAAAGACCTTTTCATCTCCCGGCCACGGCACCAGTTTGTCGTTGATCGCGTAGCTCAGATCAAGGACACGCGTCTTGCCGCTCGCAATTTCATCTAGCATGGAATCCCGCTTCGCCATTTGTGGAAGCATCGTCAGAACCGCAACGATGCCGATGGCCAGAAAACCAGTGCCCTTTATCGCCAAATCCGGTGACCGCTTGCGCAAACACGCTTTCGCCTGAATGACTGGAACTGCTCAAGAAACACAGCGCTCGCATAGTGGCTCTGCGTCTCGCATCTCTCACACTAAAAGCGGAGTCCGCCGTAAGCCCGCGCCTGCCTGTTGACTTGCGTACCGAACAGACGGAGCATGCGCGACAATACCACGAGTTTTGCTTCCTTCCAATTCGCGCGGGGCGGGCATGGCGATGCGCGCCCTTCAGGTCGCCCGTCGGCAACGAACTCCCTTGAGTTTGCCCCATTTCGCAGATTCTTCTGCTGGACCCTCTCGCTGGTAACGGCAACCCTGGTCTTCCAGGCGGTTGCACCGAGCCGAGCTCAGGAGAATCAGGGCGCCGGCTCCGCAAGCGCTGATCTCGCGCAATCGAGGTGGCAACGCAAAGAGTCTTGAAGTAGCTTCGCGAGCGGCTTTTCGGCCCGGATCTCACAACGGATTCTCTTCCACTTGGCACCGAAAACCTGCACACCGTCTCGTCAACCACAAAACCCCTGGCCCGCAAGGCCAGAGGCTTGCGCAAGGTGCGCGCAAGCATTTTTTTGGTATTTTGAGCCCCGGGAGACGGGGCGCCAAATCCGCTCGTCAGGGCAACGGAATTCCCGGCGTAGGCACGATCCCGGCCATCCTCAGAATTTCTTGATATTCCGCGTCGCTGATGGGCGAAATGAGCAGCCTCACGTTCTTAAGCAGCTTCATTTTTTTCAGCGCCGCGTTCGCGCGCATTTCTTCCAGCGTCACCTGCCGCGGCAGCTTTTCAAACACCCGCAAGTCCGCCACGAGATTTTTCCCTTTGTGATTATGCGGATCGGGATACGGGTCGCGCGTCACCTCCGCGATGGAATACAGCGACCGCTCCGGCGCCGAGTGGTAACACAGCACGCGGTCGCCCTTGCGCACCTGTTTCAGCGCGCGGATGGCGTCCGGCTTGGCCCCCGCCCCGTGCCACATCTCTTTGCCTTTTACGAAAAGCGTGTCCCAGTGGTAGTGGTGAGGGTCCGCGCTGAAGATCCAATAATGTCGTTGAGCAGGCGTTGTCGACATTGCACGCTGAAGTCCGCAGAACTATACACGGTGGCATCCAAAAAGCGAAACAAAATGTAGGAGCTATTCCTGCGAAGACGGTTTGTCTGTGGAAAGACAGTGCCGCGGAAAATTTGGCCTAGAGACCGGAATATCTCTTTTGTTTTCAGCTATATAAGCCGCGCTATCCTGCATCCACGAAAATATCCTCGCCCCTTACCTCGACCTTGTAGCAATCCACACCCACCGCCGGGTTCTGCTTCACCTTCCCCGTAGTGACGTCGTATTGCCACCCATGCCAGGGGCAAGTCACTACCGTCCCGTTCAGCACTCCTTGCCCAAGCGGCCCGCCCCGGTGCAGGCAGGTATTGTTGATGGCGTAGTATTTGCCCCCAACGTTTGCCAGGGCCACCGCCTTGCCTTCCACCTGGAACTCCCGGATCGTTCCCGGTGTGATTTCATTCGTCTTGGCAGCTCGCACAAGCGCCATGGGCTCCAGCCTCTCCTCTGTTCCTATTCTCTGATCTCTACCGGGGCTCCGGCGTCTGCGCCACCATCACGCCCTTCTTGAAATCCTCCACCATCTCCGGCTTCAGCCGTATTTCCGTGGGCCGCTTCGCCAGAGTCATCTGGTCAATCTTGTCCTGCAGCTTCATCAGTCCGAAGAACAGCCCTTCCGGCCGCGGCGGGCATCCCACGATGTACACGTCCACGGGAACAATGCGGTCCACGCCTTGCAAAACCGAATATGTATTGAACGGCCCGCCCACGCTCGAGCACGCTCCCATTGAAATGCACCACTTCGGGTCCGGCATCTGCGACCACACGCGCTGAATCACGGTTGACATCTTCAGCGTCACCGTACCCGAAACGATCATCAGGTCCGCCTGCCTCGGCGACGGCCGGAACACTTCCGCGCCAAATCGCGCCATGTCAAACCGCGAAGTCGTCGACGCGATCATCTCGATGGCGCAGCACGCCAGCCCGAACGTCAGCGGCCACAGCGCGCTCTTCCGCGCCCAGTTGAACACATAGTCCACCGACGTAATCATGAAATTCTTTTCGAACCGTTGGTCTAAAACACCCATCTGATCATCACTCCCACAAGAGCCTCTGTAGTGGCGGGTCTTCAGACCCGTTCTTTGCCCTTTATCTCCGTGGAGTATATATGCAGCGGGAACTCGCGTCAAAACTTACGGCTTCCGCGTTGCCGTCCACCGCCCATCGGCTCGGCCTTCTACCTTCATACGACCGCCGGCGGAGTCTCCGTCGAACCAGCCGGAAAGCGTGGCAAGAGCGGGCGCGACCGTGCCTTTGTCGTCGACGGGCCAATCCACATTGAAGCTGAGCTCCACGTAGCCGTTGCGCCACGTCCCGGAAATGGAGCGATCTTTGCCCATCTCGCCGGACCAGCTTCCCGTCACTTTATTGCCGTCGCGCTTGAGTAGCACAGTTCCTTCAATGGGTCCGGCGTCGCTCGAACACTTGACCTGCCAGTTGCCGCTGGCGTCCGAGCCATTCTTTACCGGCAGCGGCGTGGAATTCATGATACGCAAGTTTGAGAAATATGCCTCCTCGCCTTGATAACCCCAAAGCGCGACGCCGCCCCGCAAATCTTCGCCCTTCAAGCCGTCCACAACGAGGCTTGGATGCTCGGACCCGTTTATATAAAGCCTGGCTGAGCGGCCCTTCACGCCGATCTTGACCTTCATCCAGGTCTCGGTTTGCAACTCCTCGTGACTCTCGTAAACCCAGGGCCACTCGCGGCGCAGTTTGTACCAGCCAAAGTCCGGTTCGGAGGTGTATTGCACCGAATGGTTGCGCATCGCCTGGTCGTCCGCGTATGAGTTCCCCGGCCGCAGGTAGAAAAGTTCGTAACGTGATGCATCCGGTCGCGCCCGGAAAGCGATGCCTACAAACCCAGGCATTCTCACTTCCGGGGGCGTGGTAATTTTCAATGCGATGTCGGCTTCGATGGTGCCGTCCTGAAAATCTGTGCCCTTCAACAGCGCGAAGCCGTCCTTTTGCACGTCCTTTGTCAGGCGCACAGCTTTGCGCCCTTTGTATTCGACGGCTCCGGCTTTCGTGTTAATCAGGACCAGGTCTTTCGTGTCGCTCAGCGCAAACGTTTGAGCGTAGGACGTAGGCTGACTGAAGATAGCCCAGGCCAGCAAGAACGCGGAAACTTCTAGAGCCCTCCTTCCGAACCGCATGACTTGAGACATAATCTTCTGCCCTCCATCGCTAAATGCGGTGGCATCCGTGTCCCTTATAGCATGAGGTAGCCGGAAATAAAGCATGAGTTGGCCACGAGTGCGACATTGTCTCGCAGGAGCGACCTTAAATGCGTTGAAAGGGCCCGCCTTCATGCAAGGTGGATATGGACGCTAAGCTCCCTATGGTCCGCAGCATTTTTTGAATTTCTTTCCGCTCCCACAAGAACAGGGCTCATTCCCTCCCACCTTAGGGGCTTTCCGAATTGGGGTGTCCCAGCCAAGCTTGACCTTGCGGTGTTTGTTCTCTTCAAAGCAGGCCCACCAACTCATCTCTTTTTCCGCATCATCGATCAATCCATACCGCTCCTTTATAATTAGCGCTTTCATGGCGGCTTCTTTGCCGACGCCGAGCGCGCCTTCGATGTCCTCCCACCGGATGTAGTGGATGTAGAATGGATCAATTAGCCCCTGCTCGTGGACCCGGCGAAGATCTTCTCTCACTTCTTCTGGGCACAGATCCGTGCAACGACTGGCCAAGCTATCCCCCATAAGGCTATAAGTCCGTTCGAGCGTGCGGAACAAACCTTTGAAGTAGGCCATCACTTCGTCCCGGCTTTGCTTGCCGCAGGCCGCCAGTGTCACGAGACCCTTGAGGGCCGCTGAGCGGACATATTCGTTTGCCCGTTCGTTTTCCACGAGCGAGGCCATGCCGGTCATGTCCCCGTCCGAAACCGAAGCAAGAATGGTGTCCAAGCCTTCCGTCACGGTGTCGCCTGCCAAGTCGAAAGGCTGGGCACACTGCGCTCACAAGGTTGCCAGACGGGTCTCTGGACGATCCTGGCGAAGGCAAAAAAATGCTTGCTGGTGCGCTCGCGGCCAACTCATGCTTTAAGTGACAATCCGCCTTGCGCCTTGCGCTGCGCCCTCCCGCAAAAGCCCGCTCAACATCCGCATAGACGAAGGATCCCGTCTTTCCGTTTGACGCCAAAGGCAGCATGAGCGGCAACGCCTGCACGCGCTCGATCACTGCTCGAAAGAAGTTCGCAACGCGCGTTGAGTCGCTCGCCTCATCCTGTGGCAGTCCTCTTTGCAAGTCAAACCGGAACTAGCTTCCAGTTCCGCTGTTTTCGAATCAACCGCCGAACGCCTCCGCCAAGGTGCGTTTGCCAGCTCGAGTCAGCTGCTCGATGGCTTGAGGGTGCTTGCTTTGCTCGTGGCTACGGGTTCTCTGAGCTTCCGCGCCAGGAATTTCCAGTAATTGGCGGGTCGCAAACGCTGTAGAAAGTCGATCTGATGGGCATCGATACCGACGAGGATCCGTGCCTCGCGCCGCTCCACACCACGCAAAATCGCGGCCGCCGCTTTTTCCGGCGAAGTTCGCGCCAATTGTTCGAACCGCGCGAGACTCTCCTCTCGCCTCGCCGGAGAAGCGGCCGCTCCCAGCCGCGCATGGCGTGCGATGGAGGATCGAATGCCGCCCGGATGGACGCAGCTCACAGCAACATTGCTGTCTTCGAGTTCGTGGCGCAGTGCTTCCGTAAATCCGCGCACGGCGAACTTGCTGGCCGAGTAAGCGGCTTGGCCGGGCGGCGCGATAATTCCGAAAAGGCTCGACAAGTTCACGATGTGCGCGCGCGGCTCGCGTTTCAACATCGGCAAAAAGTATTTGACCCCGTAGACGGCGCCCCAAAAATTGATGTCCATCAGCCAGCGGAGATCGTCGAGCGAAATCTCTTCAAAATTTCCGTGAAGCGCGACACCGACGTTGTTGATGAGCAATGTGACGCGCCCGTGGCGCGTGTGCACGTCGGCTGCAAACGCCTTTACGCTTTCTTCTTTTGCGACGTCGACAACATGGGCGGTGATGAGCGGGCCATTCTTCGCGGCTGCGTCCACTGCCCTGCCTTTTTTCGTCGCGCGCAACGCGCTGTTTTTTTCAAGAGACTGCGCCGTTTGTAGCAGGGTCGCTTCGTCAATGTCGGCCAGTGCAAGGGCTGAGCCCGCTGCCGACAACTGCTGCGCCAGCGCCCGGCCAAGTCCGGAGCCCGCTCCGGTCACGACGGCCACGCCGCTGCTCAAAAATGACATACGAGTACTTCCTGGGAAAGCGTTCCTCAAATATTCGCCAACGATTTCCTTCCCGTAAAATGTTCGCGCGTTTTCACTGCTTCACGCCGTGGACGAGCAGCGCGCCTTCCGCTTTGAACGCGCGGAGCTGTGCCGCGTCGCGGAACCACCGGCCGGTGTACGCGTCCGGCGTCGGCGAGCGATCCGCAATGCGTTCGTGCTGCACTTCTCCGAAGCCTGCGGCGCGAAACAATTCGCTCCACTCTGCCGCCGAAAGCAGATGTGTCTTCACTGCCAGCAAATCTCCCCACTGGTGAGAATGCGGATTCTCGCAGTAGTAGTTGATAAGAATCCGGGCCGAACCGCCAGACTTCAGCACGCGAAAAATTTCCCTGATGCCGGCGGCAGGATCGCGCCAGTAGTAGGACGATTCGACTGAAATCGCGTGGGCGAAGAAATTCGGCTCCCACGGAATTTCCTCGACTTCGCCGGTGACGAACATCAAATTTTCAACATCCACGCTGGCGCGCCGCGCGCAGCGAATCATTTCGTCGGAAACGTCCATTCCCACGACGCGCCCCTGGGGAACATGTTTTGCCAGGCGCCGCGAAAGCCAGCCCGCTCCGCACCCGACATCGAGAACATTGTCAGCGGCTGCAAGGCGCATTTTTTCGAGCACTGGCAGTGTAATGGGCAGGTGCTCCTGCTCCATGCCCTCGCCGCGCCCGGCTTCCGCCCAGCGATTAAACTCTTCCCGCAGCACCTCGCCAGATTGCGGCTTCGTCGCGCCTGGTTCCGGCGAATCGGCCAATTACACCGCCCTGCCGCAGTTAGGGCATACTTGCGCGCCCGGCGGCGCGAGAGTACCGCAGCGGCTGCAGAATCGGCCGGAGCTCACCGGAACGCGGTGCACCTGAAGAGTTTTGCGTTCCGCCACCGCCCAGATCATGGCGACCCACCAGCCGATCACGGTCCAACCAAGAAAGAAGTTCACCAGAAAAACGCCAAGAGCGTCTTCCAGCAGAACGATCGCGACAATCGTGGGCAGAAAATAGAGAAGCACCATAAAAATCACAAACTCCATGCTCTCACCTCCTCAACCCAAACTCTCCTTCTGACACACCATGTGTCTCTAAAACCTTCGTACGCAGTGACAGCAACTTGCGAGGGAGCAGTTTCTGGCTGCTAGGATCAACCAGGAATCCCAAACTCTCTGGAGCAGTTGCGCCAAGGTTCCCTTCCCCAGGCTCACCGAAAGCGGCCGCAACCGCAGCTTTCTTTCCGTCGATGGCGAGCAGAATGCCGGTCAGTTCGCGTTCAATCTCACGGCCGTCCGCAAGCGAGAAGGCGACTCGCGAGATCGGCTTTGCACCGAGCTTCGGCAGAACTCCTCTGGGAATCCAAGACAAGGTCACGCCGGTATCAACAAGTAGAGACGCTTTTTCGGCTTGGCTGGGAGCAGCCAGATTTGCCAATTTCACTTTGACCTCAAACATGCCCACGCAAATGTCGCCTGTCGCGTTACCCTCCAGCACCCTGGACCTTGACGAGCAATTCGGCGAATTTTTGTTTGCGCTCGGCCTGGTCCTGGCCGGACTCGGCTTCGGCCATTTGCGTGATGCTCATGGAGCAGAACTTCGGCCCGCACATGGAGCAGAACTTCGCCTCCTTGTAGAAATCGTCGGGCAAGTTTTCGTCGTGCATGGCACGCGCCGTTTCCGGATCGAGGGACAACTCGAATTGCTTGTTCCAATCGAACAAGAACCGCGCATAGCTCAGCGCGTCGTCACGGTCGCGTGCGCCGGGACGATGGCGCGCTAGGTCGGCAGCGTGCGCGGCAATTTTGTAGGCGATGACGCCCTGCTTCACGTCGTCGGGATTCGGCAGGCCGAGGTGTTCTTTCGGCGTGACGTAGCAGAGCATCGACGCGCCATACCAGCCGATCATCGCCGCGCCGATGGCGCTGGTGATGTGATCGTAGCCGGGAGCAATGTCAATGACCAGCGGCCCGAGCGTGTAGAACGGCGCTTCGTGGCACCATTCCATTTCCAGATCCACCTGCTCTTTGATTTTGTCCATCGGAATGTGGCCGGGACCTTCGATCATCACCTGAACGTCATGCTCCCAAGCCTTTTTGGTTAGTTCGCCGAGGACTTTCAGTTCGGCGAACTGCGCCTCGTCGCTGGCGTCCGCGATGCAGCCGGGGCGCAAGCCGTCGCCGAGCGAAAAGCTCACGTCGTGTTTTTTGAAGACTTTGCAAATTTCGTCGAAATTCTCGTAGAGAAAATTCTGCTTCTTGTGATGCTCCATCCAATGGGCCATCAGCGAGCCGCCACGGCTCACGATGCCGGTAATGCGCTTGCGCACAAACGGCACGTGCTCGCGCATCACTCCGGCGTGAATGGTCATGTAATCCACGCCCTGTTCGGCCTGCTCTTCGATGACTTCGAGCATCAGGCTGAAAGTCAGATCTTCCGGGCGCCGCACGCGGGAAATCGCCTCGTAGACGGGAACCGTGCCAACGGGAACCGGCGAAGCGTCAATGATGGCCTTGCGAATTTCAGGAATGTTTCCGCCGGTCGAGAGGTCCATCACCGTGTCCGCGCCGTAGTGGACGGCGTGGTGGAGCTTTTTCAGCTCCTCGTCGATGTTGGAGCTGGTGGCGGAATTGCCGATGTTGGCGTTGATTTTGCATTTGCTGGCGATGCCAATGGCCATCGGCTCGAGGTTGCCATGATGGACGTTCGCGGGAATAATCATGCGTCCACGGGCGACTTCGCTGCGGACCAGTTCCGGCTCGAGTTTTTCGCGTTTGGCGACGTAGTGCATTTCCTCAGTGATGGCGCCCTGCCGCGCAAAATGCATCTGCGACATGTTGCGTCCGTTGGACGCCTGCGTGCCATTGCCGTGTGTTGAGGGTGTGGTCCCGGATTGCTCGCCACCCGCCACTTGCCACTCGCCACTGAGCCTTTTCTCAATCCAGCTATCGCGCAATGCCATAATGCCCTCTCAGACCGTGAAGACGCAACTTGTGACTCGTGCCACGAAATTCTCCGTCTCGCACAACCAGAAATTATGGCACTGCGGCTGGGATGCGGCAACCGCAGAGGCGGTGAACCCGCGCTCTTTCTCCCGTAGGGGCACGACACGTCGTGCCCTCTTCCGTGGCACAGGCTTCCTGCCTGAGCCCTAACACCATCCCTAGCGCGCCTGCTGGGGCGCCAGAAAGCCAAGGACGGCATCAATTAACAGAGCGGGTGATCCGCGCCATCGGTGATGATTTTGAGTGTCGGAATCCATCGCCAGATAGCCGTCGCCTTTACAGGCATCGCAAGGAGACATCACCCTAGGTATATTCTCAAAAGTCCAAGACGCCCGTGACGGCACAGCCTGGAAAATTTGCACGTGACTCATATCGTACCCGTCCTCGCTTGCGCATTGCATGATGCGAGCGATCTGCCGCCCTGCCATGCGTGAGCCGAAGATTATCCGCCATGACCGCCTGAGGGCCGCGGGCTTCCCCCGGGCTCCCGATGACCAGACCGATCTCTCGCGAGAACTCCTCCGCGGCTTCTCAAAATTCTCCTCCGCCGAGGATCTTCGCGAATATCTCACTCGCCTCCTCGCCCTGATGGCCAAAGGCGGCGTTTCGCCCCCCCGCCTCAACGGGTGGCCTTCGGTTCAAAGCGAAGGCCACCCGAAGTTTTTCAATGCGAGCTAGTTGGAAATCGTGGCGGTGGTTCCGTCGAATTTGGTGATGGAGACGGAGAACTTCTCGTTGTAGCAAGAGGCGCGGTCCTGAAGGACCCTTAGCGCAACCGCCTCCCCGAAGAGCAACGATTGGTCGGTGTCGCTGCGGTAGTGAATGCCGGCGTGGATTCCGTGGCCGAAGCTGACGTTGTGCGCGATTTTGGCAAGTTCGCCGTTCACCGTCAATGAGGGACCTGAGTAAGGCTGCAGAGAGAGGCCATCGTCGGACGGCATGACGGGGTTGGGGATAGTCCAACTTCCGTTGAAGAAGAACTTCAGAACGGTCACGCAAGCGCCGCCAACCGTACCGTGTCCGGTTGGATACGACGGGTGAGTGGGGCAGCCTTCGGAGAACGCCTGCGAGAGCAAGTAGCTTCCATATTTGTTGAAGCTTTGCTGGACAGCGTTGGAGTAAAGGAGCGTTTTGTTCAGCTTGCAGCTTACCTGACTCCCCTGGCCAGTTTTCATCAAATGGACGAGTCCTCCGGTGGCCTCCGGGCGGAGACGGCGGTGGACATACCATTTCTGGAACCAAACGGACTTTAGCGCCCGGGTAGCGACTTCGTTGAGCGTGCCGGCGAAGTCTCCGCCGCCAAAGGTTCCAAAGCCGACTTGGGTTCGCGAATTGTTGTAAGGCAGACCGGGATTTGGAGGGGCGCCCATGGTCATCAAGACAAGGAGGGCCACGAAGTAAGCTTGAGAGAGAACGTCCACATGCGTGAAAGATGCCCAGTCCCGTCCATTTCCCGGGTACCGGACCTGGGGATCCACTTGCACCGGGATACCGGTGCTGCCCCCCGTCTTGGACGGTGAGCCAGTCATTGAACGTGGTCAGGAAGTCTTGCCCGGAATGGAGGCTCTTGCGCGGCCTGCTGAGCCATGGCGTTGGAAGGGTATTGATCAAACGGAACGTCGCGCAGCAAAGAGACCCAGTACATTTCAACCATTTCTGTGGCCATTTGCGGGCTGGCCAAAGTAGGCGGAGCCAGGACGGTCAAGTTGTGCGCATCCATACCTTCCAGGTCATAGGCGAGACCGGATTGCGGGTTCGTGAGCTTCACCGTGCCGCCCAAAGTGATGTTCTCGAAGTCGGAGGGATTACCGCTTGAAAGTGCATTAATGAGGCTCTGGTAGGCGCTCAAATTTACGCGACCGTAGGTGTCGTGCGGCAAAGTTTTGGTGAAACTGCCGCATTTGTCAGGATAGAGGGAATCATCGCCATTGCACGGATGTGAAACCAGCGGTTGATTGAAGTCGGCTTGAGCCACACTCTCGCGAAGGTTCAAGCACGCTTGAGCGCGCGCCGCGTCGCCGAGCGGACCAATTTCGCAGGCAGAGCCGGAGCCACCCGAGGATTGCGCGTTTGCCGTGGATTCGAGGTTCAGCGTGCGAGCAGCAACAGCCACAGCCGCCGCCGCACCCGCCTGGAGCAAAAAAGAACGACGACTGCGAGCTCTTCTTTCCACCTTTCGTCACACGGATAGTTATTCATCCAGGAATGCCTCCATAGTTTTTAGCGTTACCCCCTGCGCCCGGAAAGATGCTGGGAATCAGGCCCAGCTATGTTCTGTATCGGGGAAGGGCCGTCTGTAGTCGGAGCGACTTCGAGTGGTCTGCGGGAAGTACTTGCCCAGTCCCGCCCCTGGCTCCCCCCCGCCAATAGGTTAGCTAAACCTTGCACCTGCTGGAGCGCGGAGTCAATTGTGCAAATGTATGGTTCACAGGAATGTCACGGTTAAAGCAGAAAAGTAGATTCGCGGGCGAAAGTGGTAGGAGTACGCTCAGTACGATATAACCAGCCCGGGGCCCTGTGAAAACTGTTCGAGTAGTTTTGGTTGAGGATTCGCCTGTTTTTCGGTCCGCTTTAAGGTCCCTTCTTTCCGGACGCGGTCTATCCACAACAGTCTCCAACGGTATGCCGCCTTGGAATAAAGCAAACCTTCAGCCGGATGTGGTATTCGTTGACGTCATGCCGCCTTGGAATAAAGCAAACCTTCAGCCGGATGTGGTTATTCGTTGACGTCGGAACGTTCGCGAAAAACGCTGAAGCGCTCGAGCAGTTGATTCGAGAGTATTCTCGCGTCGCTCCTGTCCTGCTGCTTACACGAGAGGACCGGCTAGAGATGCTTCTTGCCGGACTGAAAGGCGGCGCGGTGGGGTTTGTGGAGCAGAGCGCTTCGATCAAGGACCTGCAAAAAGCAATCTTCGCGGTGGCAGAAGGAAATACTTGGTGCGATGCAAAAGCTTTTCAAAAGGTCATGAGTTTTCTTCCCGCGCTGCCCTATTCAAGAGAACTAAAACTGACCGAGCGGGAAGAAGAGGTCCTGAGCCACGTAAGCCTGGGCCAAAGCAACAAGGAAATCGCCGCCCATATGGGTCTGTCACCGCAGTCAGTGAAGGTGTACGTATCTTACTTATTAAGAAAAAGCGGAGTAGCGAACCGCAGCGGTTTGGCACATTACGCCGTCGTGCGGACGCTCGCAAAAACACAACCATCACTGAAGATGGCGCGAGTCTAATCCCAACAGACAAACGGCTCTGTTGCGCAATGGGCCTCGCGTGAAATTGCAGTAAAGTACTTTCGCGTCCGGCGTTAAGCTGAGTCTGGAATGGGGTAAAGACCGGATTGCTTGCAATCCCACGCCCGTTACATTGAGTGCGCTAGGTCACCGGAACGGCAAGTGCAACCTTCAACGTCCCCGCCGTCCTGAAGAGCGGAGTTCGGCTCCGGCTTGAATATGGCCTAACCAACCTGAAGCACGATCCAGGAAGACCGTAAAAGCGAAACCGGGAGGATCGCCTATGTCCTACGATCCAAGACTACTCTTTGAGAGTATAGCGGCTCTTTTGAAAGAGAATCCCCGCAAGACGCTGGAAGAACTGTCGCAAGACCTGCAAGTGAGCAAGAGAACCATCAAGAAGACCGTGCGGTTGTCCACCGGCGGAAATTTCAGGCACTACCGGGAAGAAGTCCTGATGGATCGGGTGAAGGGCTTTTTCGCGAAACAGCCGGGTGCGCCGATCAAAGTGTTATCGATCGACCTAGGCTTCAAATCGCCGAGTTCGTTCGCGCGCGCGGTGCGGCGAGCGTCGGGCGCGTGCCCCGGGGAGCTGCGGACGTTCGTCACCGGCGAGCATCCCGGTGCGGAGCAACATGCATCGTTCTACTGAGGAGAGTTTGAACGGGGCCGCAGGGCCGGACATTTAGAGGATCATTATTGGTGGGAAGTGTTCTGAAACTCCTTGTTTGAGTGATCGGTTCCTGTTGCATTCTGCGCCTGTTCCCTGCTCACCGAGTTTTCTCCAGCATTTAGGAATTCGAAACAGACGTTGCGGTTAGCCATGACGGCGCGGGCGAACAGCCTCGGGTCGGACACGACACAGCGGTTGCTCAAGCTGCCTCGGGCGTTGTTCTTCGCGATTCACAAGGACATGGCCGTCCGCGTTCTGGGCGGATACAGCCTGCTGGTCCTGGCCCGTTGAGATAGCAGAAAATCATTCGAACAAATCGGGGTGGGCGCGAGAGATGCGCTGCCAGAGCGGCTGGAACTGGAACCATCCGGCAAGATGCGAGCCGACAAGGGCGTAAGTGTTTTTTGCAGTTTCCGCGGGAATCTTGCGGGGTTCACCCGCGGCTTCGGCCAGCAGTTGCGCCTGGCAGGAGCGATCCATGGTAATGAACCACCAAGCGGCTTCGTCGACGGAGTGGCCGACGGTGAGCAAGCCATGGTTGCGCAGAATGGCGGCTTTCTTCGTTCCCAGAGTGTGAGCAATGCGGTCGCCCTCAGAGGTTTCTTCGACGAGGCCCGTGTAATCGTCGAACAGGACGTGATCGTCGAAAAAAGCACAGGCATCCTGCGTGAGGGGGTCGAGAAGACGGCCCAGCGAGGACCAGGACTTTCCATAAAGGGAATGCGCGTGAGCGGCGGCAATCACGTCCGGGCGCGCCGCGTGAATGCGAGAGTGAATGGCGAAGGCGGCGAGATTCACTTCAAAGTGGCCTTCGACGACTTTGCCGGAATGATCCACCAAAATCAGATCGGAGACACGAATCCGGCCGAAGTGCATGCCGAAGGGATTCACCCAGAAACAGTCGGCGTGTTCGGGATCACGGGCGGTGATGTGGCCGGCTACGCCTTCGTCAAAACCAAATTCGGCAAAGAGACGAAAGGCGGCGGCGAGGCGCTCCTTGCGATGCCGGCGCTCTTCGGCGGGTGAGGCAAAGACGGGTGGACGTGGAACGCGCTCCATAAAGGTGCTGGGCGCGGGAGAAGCGGCGGATGGCGATGGTTGTGGCATGGGAACCTCCTGAGGATTCGGGGACACTATAGCTTGAGAAGAGTTGACAGTCGACAGTTAACCGTCGAAAGAGGAGGTCAACAGTTGAAGAGTTAAAAAGTCGAAGATCGAAGAGTCCCGTCCGTCGCTTCGCTAGCAAAAAACGCCCCGAGGAAGCGGGGCGTTTCGGGAGCAACTGTCGATTTTTTGGTGAGCGAAAGCTCGCACCAAACTGAGAACTATACTACGGCTTGGTCGGGTTGGTGGTTGGTGTCGAAGAAGGAGCCGGCTTGGCGGCGGGCTTCTGTGGCGCGGGGGCGCCACCCTTTACCGGGTAGGCCTGGTCATAGAGGCGCACGATGTCCTGCGTGAAATCCACTTGCGTTGAGAAGTACAGAATTGGATTGTTCTGCGCAGAGGAATCCAGGACCATCGTGTAGCCGTTCTCGCGTGCATAGCGGTCGAGGACGTCAACCATTTTTTTGCCGATGCGGTCGATGACGTCGCCTAAGGCCGCGTTCGAATCCTCTTGCAGTTCATTGTTCTTGCGGTCGAATTGCTGCGTGAGGCGCTGGCCCTGCGTGGTCAAGCGCTGAATCTCGTCCTGGCTGCACTTGCCTTCGCAGGCGGCGAGACGCTGACGAAGATCGTTGATCTGCTTGTTCAGGTTTTCGAGTTCGGTCTGGCGCGGCGCGAACTGGGACTGCAGTTCCGCCTGCGCCTGCTTGCCTTCGGCGGTGCTGCCGATGGCCCCGCGAATGTTGATGACGCCGACCTTGCCGGTCGCGCTCGGCGCTGGCGCTGCAGCCGAAGGCGACTGCGCGCGAACGACGGCGACAATCAGAAGACCGGCAGCGGCGAGGGCAGCCGTATGCATTATCAATCTGGAATTCACTTTATTCTCCTTATTCATTGGTGCGATTCGGAAAAAAGCCGGAACAACCGCAAGCCAGCTAAACTCGAGTTTCCCCACTCCCCCAGCGGGTAAAACGAAGGTACTCGAAACCCGAAAGTATAGCCGACGCGCTTCCGTTCCTGCAATGCTGCCGTTAACTGTGGCGGCACCCTTGGGCTGCGTTTTGGTTCAGAAGGACGCAAGTCGCGCCCCTTAACCGCTTCCTGTCTTCCGCCGTCAATTGGGCATGGGGAAGAGCAAAACCCGCATGTTCGCCTGATCCACAATGACCGCCAAATTCGTGAACTGGTCAATGGCCACGCCAAACGTGGGCGAGCCGGGAATGCCGAGAGTCTGGTGTGTCTTAAAGGGGCTTGCGATGGTGTCAACGATAGAAATGGTGTTGCTCGCGGAGTTGGCCGTGAGCATGGCGCCGGTCTGCGGATTGATCGCCAGAGAAGTTGGGTTGACGCCCACGCTGACCGAGCTGCCGCCACCGCTGTCAGGGTTGTACTCCGTAATGGCATTCGTCCCGCTGGAATTGGCGAAGAATACGCCACTATTCGTGGTGCTAGTCGCTACGGCAGGGTCGAAAACAATGCCTGTGGGGATGCTGGAGACAAAACCGGGGGAAGCGGTGCTGATGTTTGGCGGGGCTTTATCAATATCGATCGGAGTCAAGGAACCGCTGGGAGCAGAAGCATTGCTCAATTGGATCGAGGCAACGACTGCCAGGCCTTGATTATTCGCGCCGCGATCGGGATCGATGGCTACCGCGGTAGGTTGCTGGACGCCGCCGATGCTGGTAGCGGTCAGAGTTGTGGGCGGAGTGGTACCCGAAGGCGGGAAGAGCAGCGCGAGATTAATCATGCTGATGGTGTTCGAGCCGGTGTTCGTGACGATGGCTGCACCCGTAGCCTCGTTGATGGCCACACCAGTTGAATTAGTGCCCGTGGTCACGTCCCCGCAAGGATTTGAACCGCACAGCACGGGGGCGGGAGGACTCTTGGTCAAGTCCATGACGGAAGCGGTGCCAGCCCCGTTGTTGGCCACCACAGCCAAGCCTTGATGCTGCCAGATAGCAATGCCCTGCGGATTAGCTCCAACGGAGATGGGACCGCCGAGGAGCTGCCCAAAGGTGGCGCTCGTGGGATTAAGGTCGATCTGCACAATACTGTTACAGCCGGTAACGCTGACTAAGGCAAAAGGCGAGAAGGGGCCATTGGCGATCTGGTCGGCAATGGCAACGGAAGCGGGCATGGTGTTGGTGGGACTTCCGTTGGCCGTGCACACTTTGGAGAGATCAATCGACTGAACGACAATGAATTCGACGGCATTGGATTGTGCGCCGCTACTGAGAACATCGAGCGCGAAATGATGGGGCATGGTGAGGGCGGAGGCCGGGATAGTGACGTCGACCTCGCGGCCGCCGTTAAGGGGCGCACCAACTGAGCCGCCCTGGGTGGTGATGTCGACGCCGTCGAGGCGCACGGTCATGCCGGAAGCAAAGCCGGAACCGAGGATTCTTACACCGGGCAAATCACAAGTGGCCGGTGGCGTCGGATTGGTGCAGGTGAGCGCGGCTTGAGGAACCAAGGCGTTGGGGATGCCGCCGATGGTGCCTTGTCCAGCATTCGGCGGACTGGGGACAATTACTTCCGAAATGTGAGCGGGCTTGACGGGAGTGGCGCCGCCTAAGTCGACAACGTCGATGGCGCCGCTGCCGGACTTGACGACAAATGCTTGATTGGTGACTGGATCAACCGCCAAGCCTCCAAAGAGGGTGAGCGAGTTGGTAGTGCCGTTCTGAACCGCAAGAGTGGCAGTGCCTGTCCCGCTCAAGCTGATCTGGCTAGACACGATGGGATTGACCTGACAGGCAGAGGAACTTGCGCAGGCAAAAGCATAGCGCCGGTGGCTGACCGGATCAGAAATAGAGACCTGGTTCAAATGCGGATTGTAGGAAACCAGCAAATTCGTGAATGGCTGCCAAGCCACATCCGCCGTCGGGAGCAGTTCCGGCGAGCCTGTGGAACAAGTGGTGGTGAAAGCAGTGCAGTTGGGGGAAAAGAGGATGGAGGATGTGGATTGGTCCAAGCCGCTAAGGAGGTTGATTTGTGCTCCGATGTTGCCGGTGGCGTTGACATCGGCAATGGCGGCTGTGCTGGTGATGGGATTGATGGCGATCCCTTGAGACGTGTTGGTGAGCCCAAAAATTTGGTCCGGCTGACTATAGAAAACTTCGCCCCCGCAACTGGTGGCCCCGGAGGGCGGTTGGCACGCGTCCGTGGCGGTGGTATTGGGAGGGGCGTAGGTAAAGGTGTTGTTGCTGGTAACGCTGACGGTAAACACGCCATTGAAGAGGGCGTTGTTGGCAGAGTTTTTCGCCGTTAGTCCGGTGATGAGCACCGAGCCGACAAAGCCGGGAACCATCGTAAGCGGGCAGGGATTCTTAGTACTCGATGAGGTTGGCGAGACGCCAGGCGGACACTGAGTCGTGTCAACAGCAACCGTCACAACTCCCCCCGAAAGCGATGCGGAACTGACCAGATTAGCCGTGGAAGGTTTGGTGACGTCAACTTCCCGAACTACTCCTGATCCTCCGGGGGTTACCAGCGCCGAGTGGCCATGGGAAGACACAGCGACCTGCGGATAGGTGCCCGTGTTCAGCGTAACCTGCGAGAAGAGGCATTGGCCCGCTTTGGTGGAAGACGGAGTGAGAGCGTGATCCAAGGGACATCCGTAACGGTTCGGCGTAGTTGACGAATCTGGATTCAAATTGACGATAAAGCCGAGGTTTGCGACAGAGGAGGTGGAGGTCGAAGAATAGGCTACCAGCGCCAGATGCGAATCCGGGTCCACGCCAATGGAATAAGGAAGGGGCGCGGGACTTACAGAATTCTCCAAGGCTCCTGAAAGACTTATGTTGAAGGGTGTAAAGGCAGACTGCGTAGCTCCTGGAACAGGAACCTGCAAAACAGTCACGGACTGGTCCCCGTAGTTGACCACCGCCACCGTGTGACTCGTTCGATCCACGGAAATGCCGGTAGGAACGTTGATGGTGTAGTTCGCCGCAGGATTGCTGACGTAGGGACAGGTGCTTCCCGGCGCGGGTGATGCAGACGGAGTGCAAGGCGCGCCGTTGCCATCGATCGGCTGCAATGTTGTGGCAGCCCCGCTGGGATTCGAGGAGCAAGGAACTGTCGTGATGCCGTAGAACTGCAATGCGCTGGGCACGGCGGGGGTTGCCGATGGCGAACCCGCCTCGGCCACAACCAAAACACCTAGCGCTGTGTCGATGTCCACAGCGCTCGGATTCGTGCCCGCGGGGATCGAGCTCAAGCACGCCGGAATGGCCGGCGCCTTGGTGGAATAATCCGGGAAAATGGCTATGTTGGTGACGGAAGCGTTTGGAGGAGTGGGAGCCGGGCTTGCGGTGCTGGCAACGTAAAGTGGATAGAGGCCAGGATTGTTCGGGTTGATGCTGCTAGCGGGAAGCGAAGTAACCAACTGACGCGAACTGGAGCTGGTTGGATTAATTAAGAGGTCGTTTCCGGGAGACTGAAAATAGGCCCGGATGAAATTGCTGGGGCTCGTAACATTCGGGCCAAAAGGACCAAAATAGCCGCCGTCGATGGTGACTGGAAAGTTCAGCGTCTGGGCGCCCTGAACAATATCGTCCGGGACCGTGGCCGTGCTGGTCGGACGCACGGGCATGATGGTGAACGTCCCCGCGCCTGTCGCCGTGCAGGGAGTCCCTGCGGCAATGGTGTTGCACGGTTCGGCGGGGTCCACAACAGAAACGGTCACCGGCCCTGCAGTGGCCAAGTCCTCGGCATTGAGACGAAGCCGCGCGCCCGTGGAACAGGGAGTCGTAGTGGAACAGGTTGTGGAGCTTGAAGAGGAGCTTGAACTGGAAGAAGCAGGGACCGGGAAGAGGACTTTGATTTGCCCGGAATCCGATTTTTTTATCCTCTGGACATTGCCAGGGTAGGTCAGGGTAATGGTCGTCGCGGATGAGATATTCGGCGCGTCCAGATAAATGTCCCAAAGCGTGGCACCTTGGGGGGCAATCGTAGGCGAGATGCCGTTGAAAGTAATGGGCCCGCCAGGAGTGAGGGTGATCGTCCCAGGGACATAGCGCGTAGGGTCGGCTTTGGACACCGCGAAGATAGTGACGTTCGCGGGCGAATTGGTGTTGTTCGTTTGCGCTGGGGTAATAGCGGTCGGCACAGCCGGCGGCGCGGTGTAGATGACGGTGTTGGGATTGTTGGGGTCGGGGACATTGAGCGAGCCGCAGGTCGGGCTGCAAGTCGCGAGCGGAGTGTACGGGTTAGGGTTCGAGCCGGCGGTGGGATTCGGAACTTGCTGGGTCAGCGCCCAAGTTACACCGGTGGTTTGTCCGATGTCGTTGATGAGAAAAGCGGTGAAGGTTTGTGGTTCGTTGACGGGAACGCTGGCGGTGGTAGGGGTAAATGTTATGCCGATGCCGGAGTTGAGGGTGAGGTTGAACGTTCCGGTCCTCGAGGTGTTTTGCACCGATTGCGCTGTAGCAATGATGACGAGGCCTGGATAGGTCTTTGGGTCAGGCAACTTGGTTGTAGCGGTAAAGACTTCCGTTCCGGTGGTCTGCTGGTTGCTAAACACACCAAAAATCGTGTGATTGTCGTCGGGGGGGGTGACGGAAGTGTCCTGCGGACAGTTGAGTGGTTTGGATGTAGTGGTCTTGCCGTTGGAATCGGTCGTCGTGGTGGTGTACTGGCAGACGGGAGTCCAATTCACCTTGGGGTTGTTCGCGCCATTCACGGTGGCGGTCAGAGTCGTGGATTGGCCCAAAATGAGATTCATGCCGGAAGAGGAAGTAATGGTAACGGTGATGACATTGGCGGCGTTGCCTTTGCCACCGCAGCCCGATAAGAGCGGGCATACGGCAGCGAGCCCAATCCCAACTACATTCCAGACTGCTCGTAATTTCACACCCACGATTTTCCCCCACACTTTGTCGCCGGTTAAGATTCCTCAGAGGGCCTCATGCTTACTCTCTTGCCGGGTCCTGGCAAAACTCCATCCTTTTCTTGAGCCTCTACTCGCTCGCATCAGAACGTGCGGCTGACGGTGAAACGGAACGTCGTCTTGGGCTCGAAATAGTTCAGCGCGCCGGGATTATTCAATACATGCTGGCTCAAATACTGCTTCCACGCATCCCACACTACCCCCTTGAACTGGGCCGGCAAGGTCCCCACTTGGCCGGGGTTGGGACAGGTTACCAGTGCATTGGCCGTGCCAGCCGGTTCGCAAATCTCGGTGTAGTCGATGTAGGGAGGCCTTGCAAGTACTTCTTGGTAGAGGCGGTGCACGTTGTACGCATAGTAGATGCGGAACGGCGCTTGGATGATGGGAAGCTGCACAACGAACTCGATTCCCGTGGAGCCGCGCCAGCGGAAATTCGTTCCTGGCGCAATCGCCAACTGCCGGGTAAGACCAGAGCCCAGCGGAGGCGCGAGCGCGGCATTCGGCAAGGCTTGCCCGCCAATCGCCTTCGTCGGATCGATTAAGCTTTGAAATCCGTCAGCATTCAGCTGTAGCGCGCTGCGGCGGAGAATGCCGTCGGTTCCGGTATCCAGGAAAAGGCTGGCTTGGACAATGTTGCCAACAATAGGAATGCGATATTCGACGTTGGTGAAACCCTGGAGGTCGCCGCCGGGAAGAGTCGCAACGTAGATCAGCGTGGGAACATTGAAGAAGCATATCCCACCCACGCAGCTCGAACTGTGATATTGCAGCGTCGTGCTCGTTTGCTCGGGAATGAAGGTGACCGGGGAAATAGCGCGAATGTCGTAGCCGCGGATGTCGCTTTCGCCGCCCATGTAGAAGCGGCTGAAGGGCGGGACTTCCTGTCCGGCGTAGCCCATGGTGTGCGCGGCGCTGAAGTGCAACCCGATCACGTTGCGATGCTTGTTGATGGGGTGGAAATACTTCATGTCCACGACGTTGGTGATGGTTTTGACGTTGCCGCCGAGCCCGGAGACGCCCGCCGAATAATAAAAACTCTTGCCGCGGGTCGAATTGATCGGGTTGTCGATCGTGTTGTAGGAGATCGAGGGCGTGATGGTGCTGGAAACGATGCCGTTCAGGGCGCTCGGGCCCGTCAAGCTGCGGAACTGCAGGGACTCGAACAAGAGAGTGGAAGCGGTATTGAATGACTTGATGTTCGTGCGCGTCAAACCATAATTCAAGCCAAAGCGCGCGAAAGAAAGCTTGCGAAGCGGATACTGGGCGAAAACGGTGAAGCCCGTGCTGTTTTGCACGTAGTTCTGGACGTATTGCGGGTTGATGCTGACCTGTTGCTGGAAGAGGATGGATTCCTGGCGGGCCTGGTCAAAATTATAGCGGGAAGAAAACACCGTGAAACCCGTGGAGATCGGCCGGTCAAACAAGTAAGGCTCGGTGAAGCCGAACATGAACGTGCGCGTAAGGCTTCCAAACTGTGCGGAGAACGTCAGCGTTTCGCCGAGACCGAGGAAATTGTTGGTCTGGTAGGTGAGGCCGATAAAACTGCCGGCCAAGCCACTGACGCCGCCCTGCAAACCGATGGACTGCTTGCCTTTTTCCTTGAGCTTGAGGGTAATGTCCACGGTTCCGGCTTTGCTGTTGCGCTTGATTTCGGCGGCCTTGTCCGCTTCGATTTTGTCGAAATAGTCAAGCTGATTGAGGCGAAGGATGCTGAGCTCCCACAGGCGCTTGTTGAAGAGCTGGCCTTCATCAATCATCAGTTCGCGGCGAATGACTTTGTCGCGGGTGGTGGTGTTGCCGCTGAAGTCGATGCGGTGGACGTAGTACTGTTTCTGTTCGTCGAAGCGGAGCGTCAGGTTGATGACCTTGTTGGCATCGTCTACTTCGGTGTCCGGCTCCGGCGTGAAATCAATGAAGCCGTACTCGCCATAAATCTTGCCGTAGGTTTCAAGGGCTTTGCGGACTTTTTCGGTGGAGAAAATGTCCCCTTGCTTGAGAGGGAACGCGGTCTTGAGCGCATCCACTTTGAGCGACAGAGCCTTGTCCGGGTCGGAGCTGACGATTTTGAGCGTGCCCATGCGGAAGCGTTCGCCCTCTTCGATGGGGATGGTGATATTGACGGCCTTGCCGTGGCCCCTTCCGGTGATGAGCGGAACGCCCAGGCGGGCGTGCGTGGTGTCCACATTTTCGAGAATGGGCTCGCCCACGGAAACCTTGAAGTAGCCGTTGTCGCGGTAGAGTCCGCGAATGCCGACTTCGAGGTCTTCGCTCAGTTTCTCCCGGTCGTAGGTTTTCGTGAGCACCGGGATATTCATGAAATAAAGAGGGATGGCATAAGGGCGGTCGTGGCGCATGGCGCGAATGAGCTTGCGATCGCTGAAAGCGTGATTGCCCTTAAATTTGATTTTGCCGACTTTGACCTTGGGGCCTTCCTCGATCTTGAAAACGAGAATAACGGCGTTGCTCGAAGCAATGCGTTCATATTGGGGGGTGACTTTCGCGAACTGGCGGCCGTGCTCACCCAGAAGTTCTTTCAGCACTACTTCTGCCTTCTTGATTTTCGTGGGATCAAACTGGCTCTCAACGCTCAGACCGACTTTGCGCTCTTTGAAGCGGTCGAGGATGTCCGATTCGGAAATGGAGTGCATTCCGTCGTATCGGATGCGCCTAATCTGCGGGCGCTCCTTGACTTCGAAAATAATGATCTTGCCGTTGGGGTTCTTGGCGGAATCTTCGACGCGCAGCCTCACGTCCTCAAAGAACTGGGTGTTCCAGAGCGCCTGAAAGTCGCGGCGCAAAGTTTCTTCGCTATACGGATCGCCCTTGCGGCTGAAGATGCGCGCCTGCAACGTGTCACTGCGCACGCGGCGGTTGCCGATGAACTCGATGCCATCGATGACAAACTGTTGCTGCCCGGACGGTTGCTGTGCGGCAGCGGCCTGGGGAGGAGTCGGCGCGGAGTCCTCGACCATTTCTTTACCGCTGATCAAATCGAGGGAGGCAGAGAAAAGTACCTTCTTCGAGGAAGCGCCAGCGGGGTTGTCATTCGCAAAACCGCGGGGAGCGCTCGCAAATAGAAAAGCGAGCGCGACGATCTGTGTCACGCGTGCCGCAAACCCCTCCGACGGCAAACAGACTCTCCTTTGAGCGGCCGATGGGCCAATCAAGGCCGCCGCCCCCCAAGCACAAGATGTTATTCTCCCGCCGAGCCCGGTATGGGCCGGCTGTGCGATGTTTCAGATTCGCTAGTGGACGACCGGGGTTGCCTCGCCGACCGGACGGAACGACAGGCCCTCCCCGGCGACATATATCTGGAGTGTCGCGGGCCTTTGGATTCCACCCTGGATCAGCGCCTCGGAGAGCGGGTCTTCAACGTACTTTTGCAGAGCCCGGCGCAATGGACGCGCACCATAGCTGCGGTCCGCGCACGTTTTCTCGAGAATCCACTGACGAGCCTCCGGCGTGAGGACAACCTGCACTTGCCGGTGGATTAGGGTATCGTTCATCTGGCCCACGAGCAAGTCGATGATGCGGAGCAGGTCTTCGTCGCCGAGCGGGTTGAAGATTATAACCTCGTCCAACCGGTTGAGGAACTCCGGATTGAACGCCCGCTTCACTTCGTTCATCACCATGTCTTCCATCGTCTTGCGGCCGGCCTCGTCAAGACCCGCCTGGAAGCCCAAGCCCGTGCGCTTCTGCAAGTGCCGCGCGCCCAGGTTCGAAGTCATGATGATGATGGTGTTACGGAAATCCACTGTGTTGCCGAGCCCGTCGGTTAGTTGTCCGTCTTCAAACACCTGCAGCAAAATATTGAAGACGTCCGGATGGGCCTTCTCGATTTCATCCAGCAGGATGACGGAGTACGGCGTCCGGCGCACGCGCTCGGTCAACTGACCGCCTTCTTCGTAGCCCACATACCCCGGTGGTGCGCCGATGAGCTTCGAAACGGAGTGTTTTTCCATAAACTCCGACATGTCGAAACGGACCAGCGACTTCTCCGACCCAAACAAAAACTCCGCCAAGCGGCGGGCCACTTCGGTCTTGCCCACGCCGGTTGGACCGAGGAAAAAGAAGCAGCCCACCGGACGCATCGGCGACTTGAGGCCGGCGCGGCTGCGGCGAATGGCGCGAGCAAGAGCGGTGATGGCCTTGTCCTGGCTGATAACGCGCTTGTGGAGCTCGGGCTCAATGCGCAGCAGTTTCTGCTGTTCGTCTTCTTTGATGGAGGTGACAGCAATGCCGGTCCAGCGAGCGACAACTTCCTCAATGTCTTCGCGGGTAACCACGCCCGTCGAAGCATCGTCCAACTTATATCTTTCGCGAAGGCCGCGCAGATTTTCCTTTTCCTTGCGCTCTTCTTCGGAATAGAAGCGAGCCTTTTCAAATTCGTGATTGGCGATCGCCGTTTCCATGCGGTGACTGATGAATTTCACGCGCTTCTGCACTTCACCCACTTCTTCAGGAACCGTGGCTTGGCGCAGCTTGACGCGCGCACCCGCCTCGTCGATTAAATCGATGGCCTTGTCGGGAAGGAAGCGGTCGGGGATATAGCGGTTAGAAAGATAGACCGAGTAGCGAAGCGCTTCGTCCGTGTAGCTGACGGCGTGGAATTTTTCGTAGCGCTCGCGAACACCTTGAATCACCTGGATGGCCTCGTCTTCGCTGGGAGCAGGAACCTTGACGGCCTGGAAGCGGCGCTCGAGCGAACGGTCCTTCTCAACCGATTTGCGGTATTCGCTGGGCGTGGTGGCGCCGATGCACTGAATCTCACCACGAGAGAGCGCGGGTTTTAGAATGTTGGCCGCATCCAGCGAACCTTCCGCGGAACCGGCCCCCACCAGGGTGTGCAGCTCATCAATAAAAACGATGGCGTTCTGGCTCTCCATCAGCTCTTTCATGATGGTCTTGAGGCGCTCTTCGAACTGGCCGCGGTACTTCGTTCCGGCAACGATCAAGGATAGATCAAGGGAAAGGATACGCTTGTCAGCAAGAAACGAAGGAACATCGCCGTCGGCGATGCGCTGCGCCAGACCTTCGACGATGGCGGTCTTGCCAACGCCCGGCTCGCCGATCAGTACAGGATTATTCTTCGTGCGGCGGCAAAGAATCTGAATCACGCGCTCGACTTCATTTTCGCGCCCCACCAACGGGTCGAGGGAACCTTCGCCGGCCGCTTGCGTGAGGTCGCGGCTGAATTCTGCAAGCAGGGAGGTTTCTTTTGGCCGCGCCGCAGCCGTTTTTTCACCGGAGGTGCGCGCGAGCTCTTCACGCAGAGTCGAGAGGCGCAATCCGCGCTCCATCAAGATTTCTGACCCAAAGCACTTTTCTTCGCGCAGGATGCCGAGCAGCAAGTGCTCCGTGCCGACGTGCTTGTGGCCAAGCCGTTCGGCCTCTTCCGCGGCCATGTTCAGGATGCGCTTGCATTCGGCACTCAGGGGCACTTCGACAGAAGTAGAAATGCGCTCGCGGATGGTGATGCGGGCTTCAATCTCTTTGCGAATGGACTCGATCGAGCCTTGTTGTCGAAGGAAGCGATTGGCCAGGGCTTTGTCCTCGCGCATCAAGCCGAGCAGCAAATGCTCGGTCTCAATGTAAGGACTGCCATACTGACTGGCCTCGTATCTGGCAAAAAAGATTACACGACGCGCTTTCTCTGTATAACGTTCGAACACGTTAGCTCGCTTCTCCCCCGGGGAACCCACCCGCGATGGCCGCAGCTTCGCGGGACCGCAGAACGCCGTGTTCCAGCCCCAGGATGCGGTCACAACGCGCGGCGAGCGCCAGGTTGTGCGTCGCAATGAGCGACGTCAGCTGGTGCACGCGATGCAGTCGTTCCAGCAACTCGAACATGGCCCAAGCATTCTGCTCGTCCAAGTCTCCGGTAGGTTCATCTGCCAGCAGCACCGACGGCCCGGTGACGAGCGCCCGAGCTATCGCGACGCGCTGCTGTTCCCCTCCCGAGAGTTCGCCCGCGCGATGATCAGCCCGGTCTTCCAGACCGACCTCCGCGAGCCACTTCCGCGCCTTCTCGAGCGCGGAGGTGAATTTCTCGCCGCGCACTAGCAGCGGCATGGCTACGTTTTCCGCAGCCGTAAAATCCGGCAACAACTGGTGACGCTGCCACAAAAAACCCACGGCGCGATTTCGAAATTCCGCGAGCCCCTCGTCATCACTTGTTTCAATCGCTTTCGAATCGAAGTATACTGTACCGCTCGTTGGCGTGTCTAGCGCCGCCAGCAGGTGCAGTAGAGTGCTCTTGCCCGCTCCCGAGGGTGCCACCACTGCCACCATCTCGCCTTTGCGCAAAATCAAGTTGGCATCCGTCAAAACCGATACATTTTGGGAGCCCCTTCCGTAAGTTTTTTTGAGGCCGCGCGATTCCATTATCACGCCGGCGTCCAGGGATTCATGGGTCGGTGTTCGATTGGCGGGTTGTGCGTCGGACTTCATTCGCTTTACAGCATCTTCTATGCCTGAACCCTGCTGAGGATTAGATGCTCTTGGTGCATCCTACGTGCCTTCTTGGCCTTGTGCAAAACAGAGGGAAATGACCCAAACGCTTTCCCTTTTTCGCCAGTCTCTTGCCTGCCGAAAAAACGGCACTTTGCGCGCCAATTGAAACACTCCTAATCTTTCCATTTTCAGCAGTTTGCGGCGCGCGCTGGCACGCGCCAAGGGTGAGGGTAACGCCCCAGGCCCCACCCACCTTTTTCTCGACTCGCTTAGGAGCAAATCGCGCGCCAAACCGGAGCCAGAATGGGTTTATTTCCTTCTTCTTTTGGTCCCCTATTCAAAACGCAGAATCTCCACCGGAAGCAGCCGCACCGCTGCGCGCGCTGGCAGAATCGTAGCTCCAATGGAAATTGCCATCGCTACCGCCGCAATCCACAGCCCGTCGAACAGACTCGGGTGAAAAGGCACGTTGGGAACTGCGTAAACCTGTGGATCAAGCGGGATCAGATGATAGCTCCCCGAAACCAACGAGAACGTGTAGCCCAAGAGGAGCCCAGTGATTGTGCCAACGGCTCCGATGGTGATTCCCTGCCAAAGAAAAATCTTTCGGATCTGCTCGCGGCGCGCCCCCATCGAACGGAGCACCGCGATATCTCTTGCCTTGTCTGTGACGGTCATCGAGAGAACCACCAGGATATTGAGCCCCGCCACGAAGGTGATCAACCCGATGAAAATGGCGGTGACTAGTTTTTCCAAACGCAAGGCGCGGAACAATGCATGATTCGCCTCCATCCATGTTGTGACGGAGAAACCCCGCCCGACAGCGCGTTGGATTTCTTTCGCAATTTGCCCAGCACGCTCTGGCTGGCTTAAGCGGAATTCCAGCACATTCACCAAATCACCAGCGCCTGCAAGTCCCTGCGCGGCGGCGAGCGTCAGAAAGCACCAATTCTCATCGTAATCGTAGAAGCCGGAATCAAAGACCCCGTTGACGCGGAACCGCCGCGTTCGGGGAAACAATCCAAAAGGCGTCAGCCTTCCTTGTGGGCTAGTGATGGTCACGTAGTCGCCGGGCGAGATTTTCCATTCCCCGGCCAGTTGTTTGCCGATAAGCAGCCCATCCATGCCATCCGCGTCCGGAGAAAAGTCTAGCTTACCGGCGACAATACGCCGCAAAGCTTCGTCGCTTTTGAGCTCGCGTTCCGGATCGACTCCTTTGATGACCACGCCGCGCGCCTCCCCGCCGAAAGAGAGCAAAACGGTCTGATAAACTGCTGGTGTAACCGAGCGCACGCCGGGCGTGGCTGCGAGTTTCGTTGCCATTTCCTCGTAGCTCTTAATCCCTCCAGAGCCCGGGCGCGTGAGCGAAATGTGGGCCGTCACGCCGAGCAAGCGATCCTGAAGCGTCTCGCGGAACCCCGTATTCATGGACAGCGCAATCACCAGCGTGGCGACGCCCGCGGCCACGCCCATGACGGACATCAGCGTAACCAGGCGCAGCACGGCCGGGCGGTAGGGGGACAGCAGGTAGCGCTGGGCTACGAACCATTCGAATCGCATTGTCGCCGGAAGAATACGTTACGCGCCGTGCGCTTCGGAAGTGCTATTTGATTCTCCGCCACCCTCGGGCCGTAACAAGGGAAACAGGATGACGTCCCTGATGGAGGGCGAATCCGTAAGCAGCATGGTCAAACGGTCGATGCCAATTCCTTCTCCAGCGGTCGGCGGCATGCCATGGCAGAGCGCACGGATGTAATCCATGTCCAGCTGCTTGGGCATTTCTTCGCCGCCCTGCGCGATCTGCGCCAGGAACCGCCGTTCCTGCTCGGCCGGATCATTCAATTCGGAGAAGCCGTTGGCCACTTCCATTCCCGCCACGTAAATCTCGAATCGCTCGGTCAATGACGGATCTTCGGGCTTCTGTTTCGATAAAGGCGAAATGTCCGTGGGGAAGTCGTACAAAATGGTCGGCTGAACAAGCTTGTCTTCCGCAATGGTTTCAAAGAGCAGGCCGGTCCACTCGCCATCGGTTAATTCGCCCTTCGACGCTGCATAAGGCGCTCCGCTCTTCTTTGCCCAGGTGTTATATCTGCTGGTCGCTTCCCGGGCACCTCCGGCCGAAGTCAGGGTTGCAAGCGTGGGAGCTTCGCCCGCTTCTCGCGGCCAATACTTCGCAATCGCCTCGCGCATGGAGAGGCGCTCGATTTTAGAAAAATCCAATTCGGTGTCGCCGTACTTCACGGTTGTCGATCCCGTGATGCTTTTCGCTAGCATCGCGAACAATTTTTCATTCATGTCCATCAGGTCGCGATAATTGCTATACGCTTCGTAGAATTCGAGCATGGTGAATTCGGGATTGTGCTGCGTGGAAATTCCTTCGTTCCGGAAATTCCGGTTGATCTCGTAAACGCGGTCAAACCCGCCAACAGTCAGCCTCTTCAGATAAAGCTCCGGCGCAATGCGCAAATACAAATCAATGTCCAGAGTGTTGTGGTGCGTGACGAAGGGACGCGCCGCGGCCCCGCCGGGGATGGGGTGCATCATCGGGGTTTCCACTTCGATATAGCCCTGAGAATCGAAGAACCGCCGCAGTTCCTGGATAATCCGCGCGCGCGTGACAAAGACGCCACGGGATTTCTCGTTGGCGATAAGGTCCAAATAGCGCTGCCGGTAGCGCAATTCCACGTCCGTGAGGCCGTGCCACTTCTCCGGCAAGGGAAGCAGCGCCTTGGCCAGGAAGAAGATCTCGTCCACCCAGATGCTCAATTCATTCGTCTTGGTACGAAACAGGTGGCCGCGCACGCCGATGGAATCGCCCAAGTCCAACACATGAAACAGTTGGAATCCCCGCTCTCCCACGGCATCTTTTTTCACATAAATCTGGATACGCTTCCCCGCCCCCTGCAGATGCGCGAATCCTGCTTTCCCCATCAGCCGGATGGAAACAATGCGCCCCGCGGCGCGCACTTCGCGTTTGTTTGCCTCCAATTCAGGTCCCGTGGAACCGCCGAAACTTTCCACAAGTGTGGCAGGCGTGTCCGTCCAACGGAACTCATGTGGATACGGGTCGTGCCCCAGCGCCCGGACCTGCTCGATCTTTTTTAAGCGCTGCTCAAACTGGTCGCGTGGCTCGAATTCCAAAGAGAACAATCCTTTCGCTAAAGACGGAGACCGAGTATAGCGGCGCAAAGCGCATGGGAGCAAGAAACGGGCAATGTCAATCGAGTGAATAGGATGGAAGACAACTGTCCGATACAGCACCGGCTTGCACAAGGAAGGCGCAAATCTCTAAAGTAGGAGAAGAGGCTGCAAGGACTTTTGGTTAGCCGGCACCAACCCGTGGTTGAGGGTCACAAAGAAGTGGTAGGAATAGAAACGCCTTTGCTATACTCTACCCCCTGTGACTTGGGAGGCCCTTCTTGAAAGCCCGCAGCCGCCCCCCCCTATCCCGTGGCAGGTCCGTTCAACAGGACTGGCGCACATGCCTGCCTGAAGAAAAGGCTTTAATATTCCAAGAACACGAACACGATCTGGATTCCCTTTATTACATGTTCAGCGTTTCGCTCAATGAGGCGATTGAGCTCAAACTGACGGGGCTGCCGGCTCAAGCCATGAGCGCTATCAGAGTGAGTTCAGAGCTTTGCGCGCGTCTGACTCGCCCGCTCGCCGGAACCCTGCGGGCGTTGCACGATCATGCCAAGCATTACGGAACTGTTCCCAATGCGGCCCCCTTGGATCCGGAGAACTATCATGGGCCAAGAGGCCAACGCTCGGCCCGCATGAGCGGTTTGCTGGATAAGGTGCTCTTTTCCCACCGACTTCAGTTCCTTCACAAAGTCAGCACGCTCGAGGAAATGGTAGAAGATTTGGATCGCGACTTTCGCGGTGTCGCCGACCACCTTGCCGGCGGTCTGTATCCTGACCCGGAGCGTGGCTGGCACGAAGTCGATGCCGGCCATTACGATCTCAACACCTGTCTTCGGGAAACCATAGTTTTGCTTAAATCTTTCCTTGTTGTTCTACCGTCTGGACAGCTTGGCGACTTTGAAAAAGCTGTCCACGGCCAATCGCACCTTGCCAGTGGCGATCCGGCCGCTCCGCGCCATGGACGAATGGGCGCATTCGCGGGACAATAACCGTACCTGCTCGCCTGCAGGAGCCTAGGGCTGAAGGAAGGTCCCTCTCGAGGTGTCTTTTTAGCTCGCGCGGGCGAAAGTCAGGACAACTCTAGGGGGATACGGTGCATCCGAACGGGTGGATGCGCCGCAATTGGACCGTTGGCCCGAAACCGACCAAGCGCTCCGCATGCGTCGACTTCCCGGCAGGCCACCAAACCGGTGACGGAAGCGGAAGCTATCCGGTTGGCCCAGGCGGGTGACGCCGCCGCGTTTGAGTTTCTGTATCAGTTGCATAGCCGGCGCGTTTACGCCCTGTGTCTCCGGATGGTGAATAACCCGGCTGACGCGGAAGACCTGATGCAGGAAGCTTTCCTTCAGCTCTTCCGCAAAATCGGGACATTCCGGGGTGAGTCGGCGTTCTCCACCTGGCTGCATCGCATGACGGTCAACGTTGTGCTGATGCGGCTGAGGAAGAAGTCGCTCCCGGTGGCTTCACTCGAAGAAACGACGGAGCCCGACGAAGAAACAGGCGGCCCAAGAAAAGATATTGGCGCACCGGATTTGCGCCTGAGCGGTGCGGTGGATCGCGTCAATTTGGAACGCTCGGTGGAAAAACTGCCGCCCGGCTACCGGACGGTGTTTGTGCTGCACGACGTACAAGGCTACGAGCATAACGAGATTGCGGAGATCATGGGTTGCTCGGTTGGAAATTCGAAATCGCAATTGCACAAGGCGCGCACTCGTCTGAGGGACTTGTTGCAGGAAGAATTGCGCTCCCAGGCGCGGCAGCAACGCCACGCCGCAAGAACGCAGACGGCGCACGACGATTGAGTTGCAAATGAGCGCACTTAAGGGTTGGGTGTGATCCCGTGACGCCAAAAGTTGGGGCTCTAGTGAGAAGCTGAAAAAAGCGGAGCCGGCCGGCCCATCGGCTGCCATCGGCTTGGAGTGAAGCACCATGCAGTGCAGGGACGTCGAAGAGGTTCTGGAGCAGGATGGCCTGGCGCCATTGCCGGAAGCAGCGCGGATGCACGTAGCTCGGTGTCCCCACTGCCAGGGGTACCTCGCCGACCTTGAAACAATCGTTTCAACGGCGTATGAGTTGCCCGCTGAGGTCGAGCCGCCCTCTCGCGTCTGGACCTCCCTCCTGGCACGGCTCGAGAGCGAAGGCATCATAAAGGAATCGGCGGCCCCCGCAAGGGTTGCGCCGGCATCCTGGTGGGATGGATTCGGTCAACTGCTCCGCAGCCGCGCCCTCGCGACCGTCACGGTTGGCGCCGTCATTGCCGCCGCCGCGCTTCTGCAATTGCGCCAGCCTTCCGAGAAGGCTCTCCCCCCGGTTCCACCGGGCATCCAAGTAACGCTGGAGCAGTTAAACCAGCAGGAAGGCCTTGTCAGGAACATGCACCTTGCGGGCGCCTCTCCGGTGGACGTGGCCCTCGAGCAAAACTTGCAGCAAATCGATGATTTCATTGCTGACTGCGAAGGCCATCTCAAAGCCGAGCCGCAGGACGAATTGGCGCGCGAGTATCTTTACAGCGCTTATCAGCAAAAAGCGGAATTGCTTGCCGCGATGATGGATCGCGGAAGGAGTGTTAACTAAAATGTGCACCAGGTCGATGGGACGGAGCATCACGCTGGCTTTTGGCGCCGCAGCTCTGCTTGGCTCAAGCACGGCTTCGATGGCGGCTAGTCCGCGCATCGAAAGGCATTTCGTCGTTAACGGCCGACCTGTGGTGGTGATACAAAACGTGGCCAACGGCCGAATCGAAGTGAAATCCTCTAAGAGTCAGGAAGTCGCCGTGATCGCCACCCAAAATTCCAGCAAGATTAACTTTGAGATGGAGCAGGCAGGTGACCGAATCGACGTTACGGCAAATGTCGCGGATGCCTCCGCGTCGCCCCTCGATCTCGAAACCAGCTTGCAACTAACGGTGCCGGAGGAAACAGAACTTCAGCTCAAAACCGAGAACGGTCTGATTTATGTGGAACAGGTCATGGGCGATATGACCCTGGAGAGCTTCGCCGGGGAGGTCCACCTGAAGGAAGTCTCCGGTTACATCATAGTGAAGACCACCGGCGGTTCGCTGGTCTGCACGCAATGCGCGGGCAAGCTCGATTTCAATTCCGTTGGCGGAAGCGCTCAAATCCTCCAGCCTGCTCTTACCAACGTGAATCTTCGCACCACTACCGGCAATATTCTCTTCGACGGCGATTTCATCCGCACCGGTCTGTACTCCATGAAGAGCGGCAAGGGGCTCGTGGAAGTGCGTTTCTCCGGCAATGACTCCTTCGATCTCAAAGCGCAAACCGCCACTGGCACCGTGGACAATCAGGCGGCCGCGTTTCTCAAGCCTGACTCCCACGGCACTGTTCGTCGCTTCGGCTCGAAGTTTCGCGGGCTTTTCGGCACCTTCGGTGCCGGCCTAGCCAAGGTCGAGCTCTCCACCTATAGTGGTACAATTCGAATCTTGAAGCGCGACTAAGCCCTTCGCGCTTCCCATCTGTGAGCACTACATCTCCTTCGCGCGGCCTCCCGCGTGTGCCGATTCTTTGCCTCGCCGGCTTCATGGGTTCCGGTAAGACCACCATTGGCACGCTTCTGGCGCGGCAACTTGCCTGGCGCTTTGTCGATCTCGACGACCGCATCGAGGAGTCAGCCGGCCTTCCTATTCCGCAGATTTTCGACCGCCTGGGCGAACCCTTCTTCCGCCAACTCGAAGCCGATCAGCTCCGCGCCGCGCTTGGCCGCGCTTTAGAACTCAAGCAAGGCACCATCCTGGCTCTTGGTGGCGGTACCTACGCGCAGCCTGGATGTCCGGAATTCCTGCGTTCCGCGGGTGTTCCCGTTCTTTGGCTCGACGCCCCCATCGAGGTCCTGCTTTCCCGCTGCATGACCATGACGGGACGCCCCCTGTTCCGGGACGAACCGAGCTTCCGCGCCCTCTACGCACAACGGCTGCCTTCTTACCAGCTTGCCGACTATCGCGTTGACAGCTCCGGCGAACCCTCCGAAATCGCGGCTCACGTCCTGCGCCTCGGGGTTGCTCCTGGAGGAAACCAAGCGCATCTCGCCGTTGAGAAACCCCTTCCCTGAGGGACAATAACCACGGGGGTAAGACACACCGTGAATTTCAAAGCCGCATGCTCGGGATTAAGCGTGGGGATTTTTGTCTGCGCGGCGTTTTCTTTCGCCGCTCAGAAGAAAGCCGCGCCCGGCGTCTTTATCCAGGACAAAGGAAAGTTCACCATTAAGCTTGCTGGGCAGATCGTCGGCCACGAAGAGTTCGAGATTACGCCCGCGGAAGGCGGCTGGGTTGCGAAAGGCGCTTCAGACATCAAGCCTCCCCAAGGCGCTCCGAGCAAAGTCACAGGCTCCCTCACGCTGCAATCCGACGGCACTCCTATCAGTTACGACTGGACCACGCAAACCGACAAAACCATGAACGCGCACGTCCTTTTTGCCAACGGTGTAGCCAAAATCAGCATCCAGGTCAAAGGCGCAGACCCGTTACATCCCTTCGAACAAGATCTCTCCTTCAATACTCCGCGGATCGCTATTCTGGACAACAATCTTTACTATCAGTACGGCATCCTCGCCCGCTTGTACGATTGGTCCAAGGGCGGCGAACAAGATTTCCCCGTGCTCATCCCGCAAGAATTGACCCCGGGCACGGTCAAAGTGGCCTCCACCGGCTCTGCCAAAGCCGATGGCAAAACCTACGAAGGCCTGAAGGTCGACTCATCCGACTTGGAAATCCAGCTCCTGCTCGACAACAACCACCGCCTGATGCGCATGGAAGTTCCGGAATCCAAAGTCTCCGTCATCCGCGAATAGTTTCCCCGCTCAGCCCACGAAATACCCCTTCACAAAGAAAAAACGCGGCGCAACCGGGGGGTCACGCCGCGTTAATTTGTTTAGATTTTTGAGACCGGAATTATCTTGCCAGCGTCCTCAGAAACGCCGGCTTGCTCGCAGCGCCAAACGGCCCGCTCGGCCGCACCGCGTAGCCTTGCGGATGCAGGTGCGCATGCGCAACGCCGTTCGAATGGCCGGTCCCGATATGTCCGGCAAGATGGCCATTCGCCGGCGCGCTTTGCGGAAGCCGCGCCGGATTACCGATAGGGCGGAGATTCACCGGTGCCGCTTGAAGGTGATCGCTAATCGCCTGCAGCCTCTTTAGGATCGACTGCCATTGCTCCCAGTCCAATTGCCGCAGGAACGGCCGCAAACCCTGGATGAACGGATCCTCCAGCAGCGCTTCGCCGTCCGATTCCGGGATGAAGAACCGGTTCAGCCCCACGTTTAGCGCTTCCGAGATTTTCTCGAGCGTGCCGAGGCTGGGCGTCATTTGCCCGCTTTCGATTCTTGAGAGATAGGAGCGCGACACTTTCGAGCGCGATTGCAGTTGGCTCTGGGTCATCGAGCGCGATTCTCGCAACTGGCGAATTCGCTGCCCGATGTTCTCCACCGTTTGCTGATTCACGAGCTTCTCCGAGGCTGGCTCGGCCGTCGCTTCCTCCGCCGGCGCCGGCGGGGGAATCATGAATTCCAGGCGCTGAGGCAATGCGCGCACGCAACGCCGGCAATTTCCCGTGCGCGTCCTGTACTGTACCAATCCACACGTCTTGCAGCGGATCACTTCCCGGTCCATTTCGAGCGTGTTCATCTCGTCTTTATTCAATTGTGCCGACACCGGTGCTCCTTGCTGACGTTTTTTCCGGCGTGCGGATAGGGGAGGAACGTCGGAACGTTCTCACAGGGGGAAGACAGTTACTGGCGCGATGGGAGTATCGTGTGAACCGCGTTTTCTTGTCAAGAGTATTTTCGTACTTTCTTTGCGAGGCTTCCGTTTGTTCTCCCTTTTTACGCCCCCTTTTCGCTGTCCTTTCGTCCAGCCGCCCCTTCCCCACCCTCCTTTTTCCGCCAAGCCTTGTGCACCCCGCACCTCGCTCCCCTACAGATTGTGGTCACTTTTTTGCGCCACTTTGTGCTGACCTACCCTAACTGCGTGGTCTCCCATTCAGCAAAGCCCTGCCCTATCACCACCCGCCTATAAATTCGGCTGCACGCGCACCTTTATCTGTTCCTTGGCTTCCTTTATCCCCTCCGCTCTTCTGTCCCTACTCCTTACCTCCCTTCCCCCTTCCTTCGCCCCTGCGCTAAACTATTTCTTGTCTCTTCGGGGGGCCGCATGCCGACGCGCGAAGACGCCTGGAAATTGCTCTGCGAATATACGCAGTCTGAATCGCTCCGCAAACACATGCTCGCCGTGGAAGCCTGCGTGCGCGCTTACGCCCGCAAATCTCGCTCCGACGAAGAAACTTGGGGCCTCGCCGCCCTGCTCCATGACTTCGATTACGAGCGCTGGCCTAACCACGAACACTCTCCCGACCAGGGCCACCCCTCGGAAGGCGCAAAAATCTTGCGCCAGCAGGGCTACGCCGAGGAGATCGTCCGCGCCATCCTTTCCCACGCCGATTACTGCAACGTCCCACGCCAGTCCGCTCTGGAACACACGCTCTTCGCCTGCGACGAATTGGCCGGCTTCCTTACTGCCTGCGCCTACGTGCGTCCGTCAAAAAGCATCCTTGATCTCGAGGTTGACTCCGTGAAGCGCCGCATGAAGGACAAACTCTTCGCCAAAGGGGTTTCACGCGAAGACGTTCGCAAAGGCGCCGAAGAACTTGGCATCCCGCTTGAACAGCACATCGCCTTCTGCATCGCCGCCATGCGCGAACACGCCGACGCCCTCGGCCTTGGCGGCATAATCGGCCAGCAAGCCGCCTCGTCTTAATCTCGGACTAGGCCTCCGCCAGCCTCCTGCCCTGGGGCCTCGAACTTCTGCCCCCTCCCACAAACGCCCTCGGATCGGCCCGGGCGTGATATGTTGCCCGTCACAGAGTTGTACCGTCTTTGCAAAACCAGCTTGGAGGAGAACATGCGCCACTTCTTCGCGGCAATCTCTGTCTTGTTGTTTAGCGCAGTGACCACCACGCCCCAGTCGGCCCCGCCCAAACCTGACGTTGGCGCAACAGCAGAAGAAGACATTGCTCGTATCATGGGCTATTCCTTGGCGCGGGGAGGAGCATCGACCTTCCTGGAAACCCTCACTGACACCATTGGTGGCAGAATTACCGGAGGTCCTGAATCTCGAGCCACCGCCGAACTCATTCTCAAAACCCTGAAAGAAGCGGGCTACCACAACGCGCACTTCGAAGAATACGAACTAGCCTCGGTCTGGGGGCACGGAACAGCAAAGGGCGAAGTGATCAGCCCGGTCCGCCGCGCCTTGTACATCGGCTCCTACGGATGGGTTCCGGGCACCGCAGGCCCCATCGAAGTGCCGTTGGCGGACTTCGGAGCGCCCAGCGAAAACCACGTCCCCACGCGCGAGCAAGTGCGCGGAGCCGCCGTCATCGTCGACCTGTTGAGCAGCGGTGTTTCCTCCGCGTACGCGGGATCACGGGTCATGATTGCCAGGCAACTCGCCCAGGCAGGTGCCGCGGCAATGTTCATCGTCTCCGACAAGCCGAATCGCATGGTTTACACTTCGGCCTTTGGCTTTTATCCCCGCGCTCCTCTCCCCATCCTTTCCATAGCCGCCGAAGACGCAGCGCTTCTCCGGCGATTGCTTGCCAAGGGCCCCGTGAAACTCCGGCTCGACGTCCAGAACTCTTTCGCACCCGGCCCGGGCCGCGAACGCAACGTCGTCGCCGACCTGGAAGGTTCAGACGCGAACGAAATGGTGCTATTGACGGCGCATTTCGATTCCTGGGACCCCGCGCAGGGCGCCAACGACAACGGCGCCGGTGTTGCTACGGTGCTCGAAGCCGCTCGCATCCTTGAAATGCTCAGAATTCGCCCCCAGCACACCATCCGATTCGTGTTTTTCTCCGGCGAAGAACAATTGGCCAACGGCTCGCGCGCCTACGTCGAACAGCATCACGCCGAGCTCGACAAAATCCGCGCCGTCATCAACACCGATTCCGGCGCCCAGGCAGTCCTCGGCCTTCAGCTCAATGGCCGACAGGACCTTGCCGCAGCCACGAAAAAACTGCTCAAGCCGCTGGCTCCCCTCGGCGCCGACGGCGTCTATATGGATGCCGACTTCGATTCCGACCACGAATCCTTCATGGTGGCTGGCGTGCCGGCATACGCCTTGCGCGTCGAACGCGGCGACTACGACGTGCGGCACCACACCATCGTCGATACCTTTGAAAAAATCGATCCGAGCCTGCTGGGTATTCACACCGCCGTGATGGCTGTGCTTGGCTGTCAATTTGCCAATGCCAGCGAGCGGCCCGGCCGCCGGCTATCTCCCGTCGAGGTTGTAGGGCTTCTGAAAAAGACCGGTCTTGAGCCTTTGTATCGCTTGGAATATCCCGACGCAAAACCGTAAGGGCGCGGACTTTCGCGCGGCAAGCCACTCAGGCTAAAATAGAAAGAAATGCTCACTCAAATTGAAGGATTTGACGCAACCGCTACTCGCCATCCGCGCCGCAAGACCTATGGCGTGAAGGTGGGACAGGTCCAGGTGGGCGGCGGCGCGCCCATCGTTGTCCAGTCAATGACCAACACGGACACCGCCGACATCGAATCCACGTTCAAGCAAACCGTAGAACTGGCCGAGGCCGGTTCCGAAATTGTGCGTTGGACCGTGAACGTCCCCGAAGCTGCAGCGGCCGTTGCGGAAATCAAGAAGCGCCTGCTCGACGTCGGTTGCCGCGCGCCCATCATCGGCGATTTTCACTACAACGGCCACGTCCTGCTGACGAAATACAGGGAATGCGCCGGGCAGCTTGACAAATACCGCATCAACCCGGGCAATGTTGGCGCGGGCCAGCGCCGCGACGAACAATTCTCCACCATCTGCAAGATCGCGGTCGACAACGGCAAGCCCGTCCGCATCGGCGTCAACGGCGGCTCGCTCAATCAAGAGCTGGTCATCCGCAAGATGCAGGAAAACACCGACAATAATCTAGGCAAAGATTCCGAAGAAATCATCAACGAGTGCATGGTCATTTCCGCTCTGGAATCGACGGAACTGGCGCTCGAATCCGGCCTGCGCCACGACCAAATCATTATCTCCTGCAAGACTTCGCGGCCCCGCGACCTCATAACCGTGTACCGCGATCTTTCCGCCAAAACCGAGCAGCCTCTCCATCTCGGCCTCACCGAAGCGGGCATGGGCATGAAGGGCCAAATCTGGTCGGCGGCATCACTGGCAATTCTGCTCTATGAAGGCATCGGCGACACGATTCGCATCTCGCTGACGCCGCGCCCCGGCGGCGATCGCCGCGAAGAAGTCTACGCCGCCTGCGAGCTGCTGCAGGCTCTCGGCCTGCGCTCGTTCGCGCCAAGCGTGACCGCCTGCCCTGGTTGTGGCCGGACCACCAGCACCACGTTCCAGGAATTGGCCGAACGCATTCAGGGCTATATTCGCGACAACATGCCGGTCTGGAAAACGCAATATGAAGGCGTCGAGAACATGACCCTCGCCGTGATGGGTTGTATCGTGAATGGCCCCGGCGAATCCAAGGCCGCCAACATCGGCATCAGCTTGCCCGGCACCGGCGAAGCCCCGCGCTGCCCCGTGTACATCGACGGAAAGAAAGACGTCACCCTCGAAGGCACTTACGAGGAACTCGCCGCCGCCTTCCAATCCCTCGTCGACAACTACATCGCCAAAAAATACCCCCGCAAAACCGCCGAAGCCCTCTGGCACCGAGGCTAGCGGGACGACAATGAAACAGCTCCTTTTCAGGTCGTTGGTCGTTGCACTACTTATGGGCGCTTGCATGGGGATTTGTCGACTTTGTCTTATCCGTCCACGCGAGCATAAGATACGATCCGCCCATAAGTGCGGAGGAGGGATACAAACAGCGAGAGGTCCTCTCTGCTTGAGGTTGCCTCGTGACGTCGCTGGTCATGAACTCGCTCGTGCGCTTTCGAAAATCTTGAGCGATGTGAGCACCTACTTGGATGTTTCACGCGGCACTTATTAAGGCTCTGATCGAGTAAAACTCCACAACCCTTGGCTTGCAAACGCTGTAGAACCGACGCCCGCAGTGGCCTACGACAGGCGCGGCGAATGAGCCTGTCGGTCATCCAGCAACTGGTAGGCCCAGTGTGCCCCCATGGCCATGGCATGAACCTCGAACGCCAGGCGTGTGGGGTCCATCTTCGGGTCCACGTGCCCCGCTTTCTGAGCTTCGTTGACCGGCGGCCATTGGCGCATGCCCAGCATGCACGACTCCGAAGTCCCATTCGAACCGAAGCTGGCCTCTCAAGTGGGCCGCTAAGAACGGGCGAAGAGAGCTTCTCTCCGGCAGCGCCAACAAATCCCAGTCCTCGCTATCCAAGCCACTGTGGATTTTGGTAGGTCCCGTCGAAGTCGTGGCTCGTTTTGTACCGTTCGAACTCGCCGTTCCGTGCGGCTTCCGCGGTTCGTGCCAAGAGTGCATCTCTTTCCGAGGCAGCGAACGGTTTAAACGAACGCGCCGCGTCGAGAGCCTGTTGCAGATTCTCCATCGATTCGCAGCCGGTGATGACCACGCTGGTCGGCAGGTTCATGGCGTAGTGGAGACATTCCACCGGCGACAGCGTCTTGCTCCGAAGCAACAGCCCGGAGCCCATCGGCTTCATTCCCAGGACGCCGATTTCATTCTTCACCAGCACGGGAAGGACTCTTTTCTCGAAGCTTTCGTAATGCGCGTCCATCGCGTTGAGCGGCATTTGCACTGCGTCAAAGTGAAACTTATGCGAAGACGCCGTCTCGAGCATCTTCAAGTGAATGTCCGGACTCTTGTGCCCCGTAAACCCGATGTAGCGAGCCTTCCCCGCTTTCCGGGCCTCCAGAACCGCTTGCATGCCACCATCTGGCCCGAAGATGCGCTCCGGATCCGTTGGCCGAATAACCTCATGGAACTGGAGAAGGTCGACGTGATCGGTTTGCAGCCTCCGCAGCGATTCCTCGAGCTGCGCCGTAGCCGCCTTGCGCGTCTGGCCGTCGATTTTCGTCATCAGAAATGCTTTCTTCCGGTAGCCGTCGGCCAACGCTTTCCCCATGCGGACTTCACTCGCGCCGCCGTTGTAGTCCCAGCAGTTGTCGAGGAAGTTGATCCCGCTGTCCAGGGCGGTGCGGATGATGCGGATGCTCTCTTGCTCGCCGGGCACGCCAAGGTGGTAACCCCCAAGCCCAACAAGGGAAACGCGTTCCTGCGTTCGGCCCAGGCGGCGGTACGGGATTCCATTTTCCTCGCCTGCGGCCCAGAGCTCAGGATCGGCAAGGCCCGCCAGAACCGAGCTGCCTATCACCCCTCCTAGGAACTTCCGGCGAGTAAGGTTTTCGGTGCTGGGCTTTTTGGCGGGATGTTTCTTGTTGCGCATAAGAGGTGCCTTTCTGTATGCTTCTGCAAAAAATCAGCCTAGAATCGTGCGGCGCAAAGCGCAAGACCAGGGTTGACCAGGCCAAATTCCGCTGGGCGAAGCCCTGCGACCGGCCTCCTTCCGAGGCTGTGCTAAAATTTTGAGTTGTTTGGAACCTATGGGGAAATCGCCGTGAAAATCAGCCGGGAAGACGTGTTGCGCGTGGCAGAGCTGGCCTACCTGGATTTGAGCGAGGCCGAGCTCGAGACTTACTGCGCGCAAATTGACGAAATTCTCGAGTACATCGGCAAGCTCAACGAGCTGGATACCTCCAAGGTCGAGCCCATGGCTCAGGTCTTGGCCGATGACCAGAGCGCGGATGCAACTCTGCGCGAGGATTTGACCGTGCCCTGCGCCGTCGGCGAAGACGTTTTGCGTCATGCGCCCGATCCTGAGCCGCCCTATTTCCGCGTCCCCAAGGTGATCGAGCGTTGATTTTGTAACGCCGGCGTCTCGCTGGGCCCATTTCTGGCGAATTGGTACGGGCGCAGCATGCTGCGCCCCAGCTTGGGACGATTCAATGAATTCAAGACGCAGGGCATGATAATCGCGCCCTTCGGAAAAAATTACCTTTGCCATGACCGCCAAGTGGACCATCGACGGCATCAAAGAAGCCCTCGCGGCGAAGAAAATCTCCGCCCGCGAGCTTCTCGCTGACTTCTACAAGCGCATCGAGGCCCGGAATCCCGAACTGAACGCCTTTCTTGCGCTTACTCCCGAGCGCGCCGGCCGCCAAGCCGACCGAGTTGACGCTCTCATCGCAAGCGGCGGTCCTCTTCCACCCCTCGCAGGCGTTCCCGTGGCCGTCAAGGACGTCCTCAGCACGCGCGGCACAAAAACCACCTGCGGCTCGAAAATCCTCGAAAACTACATTCCTCCCTACGACGCGACCGCCGTTGAACGCCTCGAGGCCGCCGGCGCCGTCATTTTGGGCAAAACCAATTGCGACGAATTCGCTATGGGCAGCTCCAACGAGAACTCCGCCTACGGCCCGGTGAGAAACCCAAACGCGCCCGACCGCGTCCCTGGCGGCTCCAGCGGCGGCTCGGCGGCGGTTGTCGCAGCCGGCCTTGCCGTCGCCTCGCTCGGAACCGACACGGGCGGCTCCATCCGCCAGCCCGGCTCTTTTTGCGGCATTCCCGCAATGATGGGCAGCTACGGCCGCGTTTCGCGCTATGGCCTGATTGCCTTCGCTTCTTCGCTCGACCGCATCGGCCCCCTTGCCACTAAAGTGCGCGACGTCGCCGCCATCCTGCAAACCATCTCTGGACGCGATCCCAACGATTCCACTTCGACGACGGCTCCCGTTCCGGACTACGTCGCCGAACTCGCGAAGCCTCTCAAACGCCCGCGCCTCGGTATCCCCAAAGAGTATTTCGCCGAAGGCATGGACTCCGGCGTCCGGCAAAAAATCGAAGCAGGCGTCGCACTTTTCCGCAAGCTCGGCTGCGAACTCGTCGAAATTCGCATGCCCCACACCGATTACGCCATCGCGGCCTACTACATCATCGCCACTGCCGAAGCCAGTTCGAACCTCGCGCGCTACGACGGCGTCCGCTACGGCCTGCGCATCCCCGATGATTCCCTCCTCGCCATGTATCGCAAAACTCGCGGCGCCGGCTTCGGCCCCGAAGTGAAGCGTCGCATCGTCCTTGGCACCTACGTTCTCTCCGCCGGGTACTACGACGCCTACTATCTGAAAGGTCAAAAAGTCCGCGCTCTTATCGCCCGGGACTTTCGCGCCGCCTTCACCAAGGTGGACGCCATCCTCACACCCACTTCTCCCGTTCCGCCCTTCCATCTGGGCGAGCGCACCAGCGATCCGCTCCAGATGTATCTCGCCGACATCTATACCGTTACCGGCTCACTCGCTGGCGTTCCCGGCATCTCCGTCCCCTGCGGCAAAATCGACGGCCAGCTTCCCGTCGGCCTGCAAATCTTCGGCCCGCCCTTTGGCGAAGCCCGCGTCTTGCAACTCGCCCACAGCTTCGAACAGGCGGGCGGCCCCGACGTCTAAGAGTTTGCTCAAAAACAAAAAAGCCTGTCATTCCAAGGAGCGAAGCGAGCAGCGACGAGGAATCGCTCTTCGCGCCGCTCCCGCTCTCTTCTAGCGGCGAGCTGCCTCGCGGGGTGCCTCGCCTTTTCAGGTTTCGCTTGCGAAATAGCGGGCCATTCTGCGCCTCCCACCTGGTGCTATAAAATGAGGCCGTGCCATCGCTCCAATCCATCACCGAGAATCTCGCTCGTGCGGAGAAGCAATTTTTGGCCGCTGCCGACGCCATTCCTGCCGATCAGTGGAAGTCCTGCCCTTGCGAAGGCCGCTGGTCGGCCGGAGAGCTCGCCTGCCACCTAATCCAAGTCGAGACACTCATCATCCAAAACGCCGGCAAGCTCCTGCAAAACCCACCGAAACCTCGACCCTTCTCGAAGCGCTTTCATCTTCCCATGGCCCTAGTGGAGTCGCGCCTCATCCCCCGCAAGACGCCCATCCCACTGGATCCCGCACTAGTTTGCGAAAAGGATAAAATGCTCGCCCATCTCCGTGAAGTGCGTCAGCAAACCAGGGTTTTTCTGGAGGAGAAAACTAGAGGAAAGAACCTAAGAAAATATCACATGCCCCATCCCTTTCTTGGCACCCTGAACCTCCGCGAGTGGTTCCAAATGATCGCTTCCCACCAGATTCGGCACACCAAACAGCTGAAGGAAATCGCCGCGCATCTCCCGAAAACTGTAACAACTTTGCATAAGTAGAACTTTCCTTCTCCTCGCTCCTCCTTCTTTCGCCTTCGTACTATTCGTTTGCCATCACAAAATATGCGGAAAAACGGCCGTTTTTCGCGCGTTTAGGGGACAGTACTAGCCGGAAGGTTTTTGGCATTCGAAACGGAACGACTATTGCTCGGAAGAAATAGGAACAAATACGATGCTCACAGCATCTAAGAAAAAGTGAGAGCGTAAATTGGGCCCAAGTCCGAGGAGCAAGGCCATGGTCACGGTCAAGTCGAGTCAAAAGATTTTCACAGATTCGGAAGTTTCCAGTCTCACGGGGATTTGCGTCGAGCACGTACATAATTTCGCCAAGACCCGTCACCTCGGCTTCATCGCCCGCGCCGCTGAAGCCGCCGGCATAAAGGCCGATCAGTGGCTCTTTACGCTTTCCGACCTCATGGTTCTGGTAACCCTGTTTCCCAAGTGCACTCACTAACGTCGCCGAAAACGTAACAACGTAGCAACGTGACAAGGTAGCACCCAAAACCGGGATTTTTGATGGCTCGCCAGAGAGCCAATCGTATTTAGGTCTCTTTGGCGGGGAGTGCGGCGGCTTGACGCCGCCTTCTCCGCGCCTAAGCTTGCTTCGCGTCTTTTCTTCTCCTGCCGTGGAAACTCAAGCAATGACCCCGCCCAACCCGGTTGCCAGGACAAAAGCTCAGGGCGTATGCTGGCCTTTCGAGGGTAAACTGGGCTGGTTCCCCATGCATCGCAATACTAAGAGAACATCCATGAGACTCCCTTTTTTGTCCGTCTTGGCGTCCTTGGGTGTGTTTCTGGCAGCCACGATTGTCGCCGGACACCCGCGATCCGCCAGGCCCGTCGGCGGCTCGCTCCAGGCCCAGTCGGCCAACCCAGCGCCAAGTCCAACGAGGGACAAGGCACCCCGCGACGACAAGTACGTCCTGCCGCGCGGCAAGAAGCTCATGCTGAAGGATGGCTCATTCCAACTCGTGCGCACCTACGAGCGCAAGGGCGACCGCGTCCGCTACTACAGCGTCGAGCGCGGCACTTGGGAAGAGATTCCCGCGGCCCTGGTGGACTGGGACGCCACGGCCAAAGCCGAAGCCGCCGAGAAGACCGACGAAGAAGCCTTCGCGCGAAAAGTCCACACGCAGGAAGAAGCGCAGCGCATTGACACCGTCATGGACGTGGACGCGAGTCTGCAAGTCGCGCCTGGCGTGTTCCTGCCGCCGGGCGAAGGCATGTTTGTCATTGACGGCAAGCACGTCACGCAACTCGAGCAGGCCGGCGCCGAAATCCGGGCGGACAAGAAACAGTTTCTGAAGCAGGTGCTCGTGCCGGTCCCGATCGTTCCGGGGAAGAGAATTATTGATATTCCCGGCCCCCGCGCCAAGGTGCGCATGTCCGGCTCGAACCTCGAGTTTTACCTCCGCGAAGCGCCCCCCGACCCGGACCGCGTCACCCCGATCGAGAAAAGCAGCCGCCCGGGCGAGTCCGGGCCGGAAGTCGAGCTGGTGCGCGCCACGGTCAAGGGCGGGAAGCGGCAGTTGGAGTCCATCAAGAGCCTCTTCGGGCAACAAATGGAAGAGAAGCGCCAGACCATGTCGCTACAGCGCTGGGAGATTGCGCCGACTGTGTTCCGCTTCACCCTGGGCGAGCCGCTTCCTCCCGGGGAATACGCCTTGGCGGAAATTCTCTCCGATGGCATGAACCTCTTCGTCTGGGACTTTGGCGTGGACGCTGCCTCCGGCGCCAAGCCCCCAGCCTCCAAATGACGCGGCTTCGCCGAGTGGTTAGCTTAGTGCTCTCTTTCATAAATACGATAACGTATTATTTGCCGTTTTTGGCCCCTCCCTGCTATGTTCGCTTGGGGAGGGCACTAATTTGCCACGAAGAAGCCCGTACAAGATCGTCCTTACCAAAAAAGAGCGAGGGGAGCTGGAACGACGCGCCAATAAATATACGTTACCATATTTTATTGTGGCGCGGGCCAAGATGATCCTCCTCGCTGAGCAGGGCCTTTCGAATGACGAGATCGCCAACAGCCTCAGTACGCGCCGCGAGATCGTCAGCCGCTGGCGAAAACGGTTCTTCGAAAAACGACTGGGAGGCCTGGAAGACTTTCCCCGCCCCGGCCGACCCCGGGTTTTTTCCCCCAGAGCTGGTCGTGGGCGTTAAAGCCGTCGCCTGTGAATTCCCTGCTCACGTGGGCGAGCCGCTTTCTCGCTGGAGTGTGGCCGAACTCGGCTCCCATGTCCGCGCCTGTGGGCTGACGGCCTCCCTCAGTGACACCACCATCTGGCGATGGCTGAACGAGGACGCCATCCCGTCCTTGGCAGCATCGCTGCTGGATCTTTCCGCGAGACCCGGATTTTGAAACCAAGGCCGGACGCATCCTGGAGTTGTACCAACGCCTCTGGAAGGGCCGTAAACTCGCTACGAACGAGTTCGTTCTCTCGGCCGACGAGAAAACCAGTATTCAGGCGCGCTGCCGAAAGGCGGCCTCTTTACCCGCACAACCCGGTCAGCCGATGAAAGTCGAGCATGAATCCGAGCGGCGGGGAGCTTGGGCCTATCTGGCCGCCCTGGACGTCCACCAAGCCAAACTCTTCGGTCGCTGCGAAGCCAAAACCGGAATCGCCCCCTTTGATCGCCTGGTTGATCAAGTCATGCAACAGCATCCCTATCGCCGGGCGCGAAGGGTTTTCTGGATCGTCGACAACGGTTCTTCGCATCGAGGTCCCCGGTCAGTCCAAAGGCTCCAGGGCAAGTATCCCAACCTGGTGCTCGTTCACGGGCCCGTCCATGCCAGTTGGCTCAATCAAATCGAAATCTATTTCTCGATCATCCAACGAAAGGTCCTGACGCCCAACGATTTTTCTTCTCGGCAGGAGTTGGTAGGCCGTCTACTGGCTTTTGAGCGGCATTATGAAACCATCGCCCGGCCTTTCCAGTGGCGTTTCACGCGACACAATCTTACTCGACTGCTGCGGAGACTGGGCCACCCTGCGGTCAAGGCAGCCTAGAAAATACGTGACCGAACATATGAAACGGCCGACTTAGCTTTAAGTAAGGCCGTAAGCCCACCACCTTCCTGGGACTTGGCAAAGAGGATGTCAAGAGAAAAATTCGTCCCTCTCCCCCCGCGGAGGCCGGGAAGTTATAGCTTGTATCCAGTCCCGTCCCGGTGCTGGAGAGGTGGGTGGGAGGCTATTTGGGCTGAGGTTCAGGAGTCGGGGTCAGGACTTCCCTAAACAGGGCGAGGACGTCGGAGATGCGGAAGGGCTTCTGCAACAAGAAGGGTTCGCCGCGGGAGGGAGTTTCCGGGCCGAGGTCCATCAGGTCCCCGGACATGTAGACGACAATGGGCTTTGGCAGACCGGCGGCGACTGCGGCTTCAAGGAGGCGGGCAGCGGCTTGGCGGCCGTCCACGAAGTGGCCGCCGGCGGAAAGGTGCAGGTCGCAAAGCAGGATGTCGTAGCCCGGGCGCGCGCCATTTTCAGGTGAGGACGCAACAGCGTCCGAGGAGCGCCCGCCATTGTCCCCGATGTCAGTGTTCAAAGACATCGGGCCGTTTTCCCAGAAGCGTCGAATGAGAGCGACCGCGTCTTCGGTGGTGGCGGCGCAGTCCACGCGGAGGCCCTGGGCGAAGAGGCCTTCCTGCAAGAGCAGGCGCAAGCTTTCTTCGTCGTCGAGGACGAGCACGCTGCGGCCTTTGAGGATTTCGGCCGAGGGCGTCATGGCCATGGCGTTCGGGGCCGCAGATTTCGCCGATGCGGCGGGGAGGGAAGGAAAGCTGGATTCCTCGGGCGCGACGCCAAGCATGCCCACGGCGGAAGAGGAACCGGCTCCCGCTTCGGAAGGAGCGGAAGTTTCGAGTTTCTCCGCCAGCGATTTTTCCGCTGGAGCGGGCGGCAGAGAAACGGTGAACACGGTGCCGCCGGCGGGGAGCGCTTCGGCTCCGATGAGCCCGCCGTGCTCGCGAATGATGGACATGCAGATGCTCAGGCCGAGGCCGGTGCCGCCGCCGGGGCGCTTGGTGGTGTAGAAGGGATCGAAGATGCGCGGCAGGGCTTCGGGGCGAATGCCGACGCCGTCATCCTGAAACGTGATGCTAATGCGGTTGCCGCTGAGGCCGGGGCGAATCTGGAGGCGGCCGGAATCGCGGACTTCGCGGATGGCCTGTTCGGCGTTGGTGACCAGGTTGAGGAAGACCTGGATGAGCTGGTTGGCGTCGGCGATGACGCCGGGCAGTGTGGTGTCCGGGCGAAAATCAACTTCGATGTTGTTGCGGCGCAGCGAATGTTCGTGGAGCTGGAGCGTGCGCTCGACGAGATTGTTGACCTCCACGAGCTTCTTTTGCGCCGAGGCGGGACGTGAAAACTCGAGCAGGTTCTGAACGATGCGGGCGGCGCGGCGCGCCTGGCGATGCGTCAAATCGAGCTGGCGGCGGAAGGATTCGTCAGCCGGAGCGCGCTCGCGAAGGAGTTCGGTAACGCCGAGGACGGCAGTGAGAGGATTGTTCAGCTCGTGGGCGACGCCAGCAAGCATCTGGCCCATGGCGGCGAGTTTTTCCGCCTGGATGAGCTGCTCTTCGAGGCGCTTGATGTCGGTGACGTCGCGGCCAGAAAGGACCACGCCTTCGATGTTACCCCTTTCATCGGAGAGCGGACTGAAGGTGAAACGAATGCGGCGCCAATCGCCTTGCTTGTGGCGGACACGGAGCTCCATGGAAGCAACGGTCTGCTTCCCGGCAAGAATGTCCTTGCGGATGGATGTGGCTGCCGGCAAATCCTCCGGATGGGTGCGGCCGCCGAACTCCATGTATTGCGCTTCCTCAAGCGAGTAGCCCAGCACGTCCTTACAGCGCGGGCTGATGAAGGTGTAATGGGAGTCGGCGTCGAGTACGAGGATCAGGTCGGGGAAATTGTCGACCAGGCGGCGTGCGAATTCCTGCTGTCGATGGAGGCGGTGCTCCATCTCGCGGCGTTCGGTGATGTCCATGACCGCGCCCTGGTAGCGAACCACTTTGCCGGTGTTGTCGCGAACGGCGGCGGCGCTGTTGATGCAAACGATGGAAGTGCCGTCCTTGCGCAGAAGCGTGATTTCGCGGCCTTGCACCATGGGCTGAGTCTCGACTTGGTGCTTCAGTGCTTTGCGCTCTGCGGGATCGACGAGGATTTCGGAGACTTGCCGTTTGAGCAAGTCCTCTTTGGATTCGTAGCCCAGCATGCGCACCAGCGCGGGGTTGGCGTCGAGGATGCGGCCTTCGGGCGTGGTGATGTAGATACCTTCCTGGAGGGTTTCGAAAAGTTCGGTGAAGCGCGTTTCGTTGCGGCGAAGAGCGGAAACGTCGCGCGCAAGAACGGTGATGCCATTGATGGTGTCGCCGCGCATCATGGCGTGGGCCACGCAATCGAAATAAAACGGCGCGGATTGATTCTTCAGCCGAACCTGAACGACACCGGTCCAATGACGGCGTTCCATGAAGCGCGGCCTGGCCCGCTCGAGGAGATCGGTTTCCTGCTGGGAACCGGCCTGAACAAATTCAGCAAGCGGGCTGCCGATGACTTGCTGGAATGGCGTGTCAACCAGATCGGTAAAGATGCGGTTAACGGCGCGAATCCTGCCGTCCATGGTGACGGCCATCAAAATGTCGTCGAAGGAGTCGATTAAATCGCGGTAGCCCTGCTGCGAGCTGGAAATGATGTCGAAGAGCTGGTCTAACTGCTTGTCGCTGGGCGGCTGCGTGTCGCGCTCTTCCAGGCCGCGCAAGAGCCCGCGAAGCTCGGAAATTTCGCGGGTCTTCTTCCACATGTAAGCGCCGAAGAGAAGCACGAGAACGACCAGGCCGACCGGCAGAGCCTCGAAGCGGTGCGTCAGGGAGCGAAGCGAGCCCCAGGAAGTCCAGGCGTAAGCGAGACCCAAGAGAAAGAGAATAAGATAGGTGAGCCGCCAAAGCTCATTCTGGCGTTTTTCGAACTGCTCGAAGCTCGAGGAAAGGGCGGAGCGGCGGGCCTCTTTGGACGAAGAGCTCTTCTTGCCGCCCTGCGCGTTTTGGTTTTTATCGTTCATTAAAAGGGACGAAGGGCCCTTGAATCGGCCAACCGCCGGCCATGCGAGTCCACTTCATTGTATGGACTCAACGAACCGGCCTTCAACAAAAGCGCAATGCAGGAGTTCCTGTAAGGCAACGGTCTATACGTCTTGAACCAGAAAGGGCGCCGGGAAAAAGAAACGGGGCCCCAACTGGTGGTGGGGCCCCGCTTGAACCCAGTTGCCCGGTTTGGCCTTCAAGGCCAAAAGCAAGTCAGGTTTTATGCCGATCGAGTTCACCCAGAGAAGCGAGGTTAGCCCTCGGTGGCGGCGTCGGCTTCGGTGTCTTTCTGGAGGAAATCGAGCGCAGCCGCTTCTTCAGCGGTGAGCTCGGCAGCTTCCGGAATTTCCTCGACCGGAACAGGAGCGGGCATTTCCGTCAACAACTGAATGTTGCGGTAATGCTCGAGGCCCGTGCCGGCAGGAATGAGCCGGCCCATGATGACGTTTTCCTTGAGGCCGCGGAGATAGTCCACCTTGCCGGCAACGGCCGCTTCGGTAAGCACGCGCGTGGTTTCCTGGAAGCTCGCGGCGGAGATAAACGAATCCGTCGAGAGCGACGCCTTGGTGATGCCCAAGAGCAGCGGGCGGCCCGTAGCAGGACGACCGCCGCGCTTGATGGCTTCGTCGTTCTCCTCGCGGAATCGGAACTTGTCCACCTGCTCTTCGAGGAGGAAGTTGGTGTCGCCAACGTCTTCGACCTTGACCCAGCGCATCATCTGGCGCGCGATCACTTCGATGTGCTTGTCGTTGATGTTGACGCCCTGGAGGCGGTAGACCTCCTGAATGGCGTTGACCAAATAAGCCTGGGTGAACTTCTCGCCGAGAACGGCGAGCAGGTCATGAAGGTTGAGCGGACCGTCAATCAATGCCTCGCCGGCCTTGACGTGATCGCCTTCCTGCACGTTGATGTGCACGCCGCGCGGGATGGAGTATTCCTTGGTGGTCTTGCCATCCTCGCTCTCGACGTAGATCTTGCGCATGCCCTTGGCGATTTCGCCGTAGCGGACGACGCCGTCAATTTCGCTGATGACGGCGGGATCCTTGGGCTTGCGAGTCTCGAAGAGTTCGACGACGCGAGGCAGACCGCCGGTGATGTCCTTGGTCTTGGTGGTTTCGCGTGGAATCTTCGCGAGCACGTCGCCGGCCTGAACATCGTCGCCGTCGCGCACCATCAAGTGGGCGCGCGAAGGCATGAGGTATTTCTTGCGGACTTTGCCGGAAGAGTCGCGAATCAGAATTGCGGGCTGATGCTTTTCATCGCCCGGCGGCAGAGTCACGACGTCCTGAGAAAGGCCGGTGACTTCGTCGACCTGCTCTTCAATGGTGACGCCGGTCTTCAAGTCATCGAATTTCACCGTGCCGGAGGTTTCCGTCAGAATCGAGAAGGTAAACGGATCCCACTCGGCGAGAACCTGGCCGTGGGTGACGTGTTCACCGTCCTGAACGCGGAGGCGCGCGCCGTAAACGACGTGGTAGCGCTCCTTCTCGCGGTTCTTTTCGTCCACGATGGCGATGAGGCCGGAGCGGTTCATGGCGATGAGCGTACCGCCGCGACCTTCGACGTGCTTAAGGTCCACGAACTTGACGACGCCGTTGTTGCGGGCTTCGAGAGTAGAGCGCTCGGAAACGCGCGTAGCGGTTCCGCCGATGTGGAACGTGCGCATGGTGAGCTGCGTGCCGGGCTCGCCGATGGACTGCGCGGCGATGACGCCGACGGCTTCGCCAAGTTCCACCATGCGGCCGGTGGCCAGGTTGCGGCCGTAGCAAAGCGCGCAAACACCGCGACGCGATTCGCAAGTGAGCACAGAACGGATGCGGACGCGGTCGATACCCGCGCCCTGGATGGCGTTAGCCAGCTCTTCGTTGATTTCCTGGTTGACGTCAACGATGACGTTGCCCTCGAAGTCCTTGATCTTGTCGAGAGAAACGCGGCCCACAACGCGGTCGCGAAGAGGCTCGACTTCCACGCCCGCCTCGATGATGGGTTCGACGTAGATGCCATCGGTGGTACCGCAGTCGTACTCGTTGATGATCACGTCCTGCGCCACGTCCACGAGGCGGCGAGTCAAGTAGCCGGAGTCGGCGGTTTTGAGCGCCGTGTCGGCGAGACCTTTGCGCGCGCCGTGCGTGGAGATGAAATATTCCAGCACGGTGAGGCCTTCGCGGAAGTTGGAAGTGATGGGCGTCTCGATGACTTCGCCGGAAGGCTTGGCCATCAAGCCGCGCATTCCGGAGAGCTGGCGAATCTGCTGTTTCGAACCGCGCGCGCCGGAGTCGGCCATGACGTAGACAGGGTTGATGTTGCCTTCCTTGTCCTGGCCTTCGAGGGCCTTGAACATTTCGTCGGCAACTTTTTCGGTGACGTCGCCCCAGATGGCGATGACTTTGTTGTAGCGCTCGCCGTTGGTGATGGCGCCGTCGAGGTACTGTTGCTGGACTTTGACGCCTTCTTTTTCGGCCGTGTCAACGAGCCTGTATTTATCGCCGGGAATGAACATGTCATCGATGCCGATAGAGATGCCGGAGCGCGTGGCGTAAGTGAAGCCCAGCGCCTTGAGGTGATCGAGCAGAACGACCGTGTCAGCAAGGCCGAAGCGCAAGTAGGCGTAATAGACGAGCTGCTGAACGCCCTTCTTTTTGAGAAGCCCGTTCACGAACGGGAATTTTTCGGGCAAGTGCGAGTTGAAGATGACGCGACCGACGGTGGTCTGGATGAACTGACGTTCCATCTTCACTGGCTCGGTGTGCGTCACGTCCTGGTTATCGTAGGCCGTGGTGAGGTCAATGACTTCGCCGGTGTAGCGCAAGCGAATTGGCGTGAGCAGTTCCACTTCGCCGGCTTCGAGCGCGAGGATGACGTCTTCGGTGGAACCGAAAACGCGGCCTTCGCCCTTGGCGCCGGGCTTGGACTTGGTCAGGTAATAGATGCCCAGAACCATGTCCTGCGAGGGCACGGCGAGAGGCAGTCCGTGCGCGGGCGAAAGAATGTTGCGCGAGCTGAGCATCAGTACGGACGCTTCGACCTGCGATTCCGGCGAAAGCGGAATGTGCACGGCCATCTGGTCGCCGTCAAAGTCCGCGTTGAACGCTGTGCAAACCAGCGGGTGAATGCGGATGGCCTTGCCCTCAACGAGCGTCGGCTCGAAGGCCTGAATGCCGAGGCGGTGCAGCGTCGGAGCACGGTTCAGAAGAACGGGATGCTCGCGAATCACGTCTTCCAGGATGTCCCAAACGACGGACTCCTGCTGCTCCACCATTTCCTTGGCCTGCTTGATGGTGGTGCAGTGGCCCTGGGCTTCAAGCTTGTGATAGATGAACGGCTTGAAGAGCTCGAGCGCCATTTTCTTCGGCAGACCGCACTGGTTGAGCTTGAGTTCCGGGCCGACGACGATGACCGAACGGCCCGAATAGTCCACGCGCTTGCCAAGAAGGTTCTGTCGGAAGCGCCCTTGCTTGCCTTTTAGCGTGTCACTCAAGGACTTGAGCGGGCGGTTGTTCGTGCCGCGCAGCACGCGACCACGGCGGCCGTTGTCGAAGAGAGCGTCGACGGCTTCCTGCAGCATGCGCTTTTCGTTGCGGACAATGACGTCCGGCGCGTGCAATTCCATCAGCTTCTTCAACCGGTTGTTGCGGTTGATGACGCGGCGATAGAGGTCGTTGAGATCGGAAGTGGCGAAGCGTCCCCCGTCCAGAGGCACCAGCGGGCGCAGCTCCGGCGGAAGCACCGGAATCACGTCGAGAATCATCCATTCCGGCTTGTTACCGCTCTTGCGGAAAGCTTCGAGCACTTTTAGGCGCTTGGCATACTTGATGCGCTTCTGGAGCGAAGGATCGGCCTTCATCTTCTCGCGGAGCTCGTCAGCAAGCTTGTCGACTTCGACGCGGCGGAGCAGTTCCTTGATTGCTTCCGCGCCCATCTTGGCGGTGAACTGGCCAGGGTATTCTTTCTGGAGTTCGCGATACTTTTCCTCGGGCAGAACTTCGCGCTCGCGAAGGACAGCGACTTCGCCGGGATCCACAACGACGAACGCTTCGAAGTAAAGGATGCGCTCGAGGTCACGCATGGAAATGTCCAGCAAATAGCCGATGCGGCTGGGCAAGCCCTTGAAAAACCACACGTGCGAGCAGGGCGAAGCCAGCTCGATGTGGCCAAGGCGCTCGCGGCGGACTTTGCTGAGCGTAACTTCGACGCCGCACTTGTCGCAGATGACTCCGCGGTGCTTCATCCGCTTGTACTTGCCGCACAGACATTCCCAGTCGGTGACGGGGCCGAAAATCTTCGCGCAAAACAGGCCGTCACGCTCGGGCTTAAACGTGCGGTAGTTGATGGTCTCCGGCTTGGTGACTTCGCCATGCGACCACGAACGAATTTTTTCCGGACTTGCCAGACTGATGCGGATGGAATCGAAATCAGCAATGAGGCTGGCGCGATCATACGGGCTGCTGCGATACAAGGTTGTTTCCTCCCTCCCTGACTTTCATCAGGGCCGCGGTCGAATGTTTCTGGAACATCCGACCGGCTGAGAACCCCTTACAAAACTGCAGGTCCAAATCGTCCGCTCCGCAGGGGGCACGATAAAATCGTCCCCCCACGGGAGCTTTTTAGTCCGCGGCTTTCTCGACCGGCGGCTTCTGCCGCTTCATCAACTCGACGTCGAGACAGAGCGACTGCAACTCGCGCACGAGCACGTTGAACGACTCCGGCACGCCCGGCTCGATGCCCGCCTCGCCTTTGACGATGGCCTCGTAAATTTTGGCGCGGCCGTAAACGTCGTCGGACTTCGCCGTGAGCAGCTCCTGCAGGATGTGCGCGGCGCCGTAGGCTTCGAGCGCCCAAACTTCCATTTCGCCGAAGCGCTGTCCGCCGAACTGCGCTTTGCCGCCGAGAGGCTGCTGCGTAATCAGCGAATACGGGCCGATGGAGCGCGCGTGAATCTTGTCGTCTACAAGGTGCGACAGCTTGAGCATGTAGATGTAGCCGACCGTAACCGGCTGGTCGAACTGGTCACCGGTCATGCCGTCGAAAAGGTTGATCTTGCCGAGGTTCGGCAAGCCGGCAACTTCCAGCAGGTGGCGGATTTCCGGTTCGCGTGCGCCGTCGAACACGGGCGTGGCGAAGGGGATGCCGTCCTTGAAGCCTTCGGCGTATTCGATCAGGTCGTCGTCCTGGAGCTTCGCGAGCGACTTCCAAATCGCGGTTTCGCCGAAAACTTCCTTGAACCAGCGGCGCAAAGATTCGGCTTTGACTTCCTTGCTGAACAGGCGCTTCAAGCTGTTTCCTAGCTCCTTGGAAGCCCAGCCTAGGTGCGTCTCAAGAATCTGGCCGACGTTCATACGCGAAGGAACGCCGAGCGGGTTGAGAACGATTTCGACCGGCGTGCCGTCGGGAAGGTACGGCATATCTTCCTGCGGAACGATGCGGGCGATGACGCCCTTGTTGCCGTGACGGCCGGCCATTTTGTCGCCGATGGAGAGCTTGCGCTTCATGGCGATGTAGACTTTGACCAGCTTGATGACGCCCGGAGGCAGTTCGTCGCCCTTCTTGAGCTTTTCCTTGCGCTCTTCGGTGATCTTGCGGAGCACGTCGATCTGGCGCGAAGTCATCTCCTCGATTTCTTCGATCTTCTCGATGAGAAGAGGATCCTTTTCGTTGAGCTTCAGGCGCTTGAGGTTGCGCGTGGAGATTTTCTCGATGAGCTCGCGCGTCAGCTCGGTGCCCTTGGTCAACAGGCGCTTGTTGGTCTTTTCGTCGTGCAAGTCGGCCTGCAGCACCTTCCCGCCCAACAGGTCACCAAGACGCTTGAGGCGCTCGTCGGTGAGGATGCGAATTTCGTCGGCCAGGTTCTTTTCCAGCTTAAAGACCTGGTTGGCTTCGATGGCCTTGTGGCGCTCGTCCTTTTCTCCGCCCTTGCGGGTGAAGATCTTGACGTCCACGATGGTGCCCTCGATGCCCGGCGGGCAGTACAGCGAAGCGTCGCGCACGTCGCCAGCCTTTTCGCCGAAGATGGCGCGCAGCAGCTTCTCTTCCGGAGTGAGCGTGGTTTCGCCCTTAGGCGTGACCTTGCCGACGAGGATGTCGCCCGGCTTGATGACCGCGCCGATGCGGATAACCCCGCTTTCATCGAGGTTGCGCAGGAACGATTCGCCGATGTTGGGAATATCGCGCGTGACTTCCTCGGGACCAAGCTTCGTGTCACGCGCTTCGATCTCGTACTCCTCGATGTGGATCGAAGTGTAGTAGTCGTCCTTGACCAGCTTTTCGCTGACGAGGATGGCGTCTTCGAAGTTGTAGCCGCGCCACGGGAGGAAGGCCACGAGCACATTGCGTCCCAGGGCGAGTTCGCCGCGGTCGGTGCACGGGCCATCGGCGAGAACCTGACCTTTCTTGACGCGATCGCCGACGCGAACCAGCGGCTTCTGGTTGATGCAGGTGTTCTGGTTCGAACGCTTGAATTTGATAAGCTGATAGATGTCCGCGCCCACCTCGCGGCTGAGAACGCCGGAGTGGTCGGATTCGACGCGAACGATGATGCGCTCGGAGTCAACCTGGTCCACGATGCCATCGCGCTTGCAGAGCACGACGGCGCCGGAATCGCGCGCGGTGACGCGTTCCATACCGGTGCCGACCAGCGGAGCCTCGCCCTTGATGAGCGGCACGGCCTGGCGCTGCATGTTCGAACCCATCAGCGCGCGGTTGGCGTCGTCGTTCTCGAGGAACGGAATCAAGCTGGCGGCCACGGAGACGAGTTGCTTGGGCGAAACGTCGACGTAGTCGACTTCTTCGCGGTTCTTGAGCACGAAGTTGCCGGCCTGGCGGCAGTTGACGAGTTCGGTGGTGATGCGCTGCTTTTCGTCGAGCGCCACGTTGGCTTGAGCGATGACGTACTTGTCTTCTTCCCAGGCGGAAAGATAGAAACAGTACGGCTCGTAGACTACTTTGCGGCGCTTCAGCTCTTCGTTGAGCTCTTCGACTTTGTCGCGCTCGACGATTTCGCCGGCTTTGAATTCGCTGTCGCCGGCGTTGACGATTTGCACGTAGTCGATGATGCGGCCGCCCTTGACCTTGCGGTAAGGCGATTCGATGAAGCCGTAATCATTGATGCGCGCGAAGCAGCTTAGCGAGCTGATGAGGCCGATATTCGGACCTTCCGGCGTTTCAATCGGGCAGATGCGGCCGTAGTGGGTCGGATGCACGTCGCGAACTTCGAAACCGGCGCGCTCGCGCGAGAGACCGCCGGGGCCGAGAGCCGAGAGGCGCCGCTTGTGCGTGATTTCGCTGAGCGGGTTGGTCTGGTCCATGAACTGGCTCAACTGCGAAGAACCGAAGAATTCGCGAATCGCCGCCATGACGGGCTTGGCGTTGACCAGGTCGTGCGGCATGGCCGTGGACATTTCCTGGTACACGCTCATCTTTTCCTTGATGGCGCGCTCCATGCGGACCAGGCCGATGCGGAACTGGTTTTCGAGCAGCTCGCCGACCGCGCGGACGCGGCGGTTGCCGAGATGGTCGATGTCATCGACCAGGCCGATGTTCTTGCGCAGCTTGAAGAGATACTTGATGGCGGCGACGAAATCGGGCGTGTCGAGCGTGCGATTGTCGAGCGGCGTGTCCAGCCCCATCTTGATGTTGAACTTCAGGCGGCCGACGCGGCTGAAATCGTATTTGCGCGGATCGAAGAACATGCCGCGGAAAAGGTTTGTGGCGGTTTCGAGCGTCGGCGGATCGCCCGGACGCAGCTTGCGGTAAATCTCGATGAGCGCTTCTTTTGAGGAGCGAATCGCATCTTTGTCTAGCGTGCGCGAGAGCACCATGCCGATGTCGTCGCGCTCGGGGAAGAACACGTCGGCTTCGGTGATGCCGGCCTCGGCGAAGGCTTGCCAGAGTTCGGCGGTGAGCGGCTTGTTGGCTTCCAGCATGATTTCGCCAGTCTGGCGGTTGACGACGTCAGCGACGGAGTAAGCACCCTCGAGGTCTTGAAGCGAGGCGCGTACCTGCGAAATTCTTGCCTTAATCAATTCCTTGAATAGCGTTTCGGTGATGCGCTTGTGCGCGCCGACAATCACTTCATCGGTTTTGGGATTGCGGATTTCGTGAGCCATCTTGCGGTCCACGATGCCCGGCGAAACGTTCCAGAAAAGCTCCTTGTCACGCAGCGAGATGCGCTCAACCTGATAGAAAGTGCGCAGGATTTCCTCGTTGGACTTCATGCCCAGCGCGCGCAGGAAGATGGAGCCGAGGAATTTGCGCTTGCGGTCGATGCGCACATAAAGAATGTTCTTGGTGTCGTACTCGAATTCGACCCACGAACCGCGGTACGGAATGATTTTTCCCAGGAAGTAGGTGCGGTTGTTGGCGCTCTCGAAGAAAACGCCCGGCGAACGGTGCAACTGCGAAACGATAACGCGCTCGGTGCCGTTGATGATAAAGGTGCCGTTCTCGGTCATCAGCGGAATGTCGCCGTAGAAAACTTCCTGTTCCTTGATGTCGCGGATGGTTTTCGCGCCGGAGTCGGGATCCTTGTCGTAAATGGTCAGACGAATGGTGACGCGCAGAGGCGCGGAGTAAGTCATGCCGCGCTCCTGGCATTCGTTCACGTCGTACTTCAACTGCATGGCCACCGGGTCGCCGCACTTGTTGCAGAAAGTCGGGGTGTTCTTATTGAAGGTGCCGCACTTGTGGCAAATGACGTCGCCGGTCTGATACGGATTGGTGACCACAGAAGCGCCGCAATTGCGGCAGGTGGCGCGCAAGTGATGCAGACCCTTCAGGTTGCCGCACTTGCACTCCCAGTTGCCGATCGAGTAGTCCACGAACTCGAGCTGCGACATTTCGCGGAAATCCTTGATTGGAAACACGGACGTGAACACCGACTGAAGACCGCCGTCCTCGCGCTCGCTTGGCAGCAGATCCATCTGCAGGAAGCGCTGATAGGACTTCATCTGGACTTCAATCAGGTTGGGAATCTGGATCGAGCCCTGGATTTTCGCGAAATCCAGCCGCTGATGTTCCCTGGCGTGCTGATTGGTGTTCGGCATGCTTAGTCTACCTCATCCCTTTCGGGCAACCTGCGGAATAGTCGAAGCAGACACGCAGCCGCCGCGCAGCAGGACTTGCCCGAAGTCCGTGCGCAGACCGCTAACGGCGTTCCCAGCGGAACGCTTGGAGTGGTTGTAATGCCCAGCCTCAACGTGCGTAGCCGATGCCCTCTGGCACGGCCCCTCGCCCGAAAGGCCGCGCCGGTCCGGAAACCTGGTCGAAGGCGAAAACTACTTGATCTCCACCTTGGCGCCCGCTTCCTCGAACTTCTTTTTGATGGCCGCGGCTTCTTCCTTGTTGACGCCTTCCTTGACGGTCTTGGGCGCGCCGTCCACCAGGTCCTTGGCTTCTTTCAGGCCCAGACTGGTGACTTCGCGGACCGCCTTGATGACGTTGATCTTGTTGCCGCCGACTTCGGTGAGCACGACGGAGAATTCCGTCTTCTCTTCGGCCGGTGGGGCGCCGCCAGCTGCCGCCGCCCCACCACCCGCCGCAACGACCGTCGCCGCAGCCGCAGAGACGCCGAAGGCCTCTTCCATTTTCTTTACCAGTTCGGACGCCTCGAGCAACGTCAGCCCCTTGATTTCCTCCAGGATCGTATCGACTTTGGCCATGACTCTTTCTTCTCCTCTCAAAACTATAAATTTGAACTTATTGAGCTCACTGGGCCGCTTCGGGAGCGGGTGCAGCGCCGCCTCCGGCAGACCCAAACTTGTTGGCCTTGATGGCTTCGTTCACGGTGACCGCCAGGTTGCGCGGCAACGCGTTCAGCGCGACGGCCATGCGCTGCGCCGGAGCATTCAGCAGGAACATGATCTTGCTGATGAGCTCTTCCTTGGACGGCAGGTTCGCGAGCTGCTTGATGTCCGCGATGGATACCACGCGTCCTTCCACCACGCCGGACTTGAACTGAAATGCCGGAACGTCTTTGGCAATCTTGGTAATGGCCTTTGCCAGCGCCACCGGGTCGGCTTCGGTGTAGGCAATCGAATTTGTGCCGGTCAGGTTCTTGAGCAGGTTCTCGGCTGGCGTGCTGGCGCCGGCGCGCTCCGCAAGAGTGTTCTTTACCACCTTGTATTTGCCGCCGGCGGCCTGCACGGCCCGGCGAAGCTTGGTGTCCTCATCCACCTTGATGCCCTGAAAGGTGGTGAGAATCACGGTCGAGACTTTGGCCAGCTCGGACTTCAACTTGTCGAGGTCTGCTTGTTTTTCGCTGCGCTTCTTCATAGATTTGCTCCGCTGCGCTCCAACGCCATCAGGCGGCTGTTGCCAGCGCCTCCGCTTCGGCCAAGTCGACGGTGATTCCCGGACCCATCGTCGAGGTCAGTGTAATTTTCTTGACGTACTTGCCTTTGGCCGCCGCCGGCTTGGCTTTGACCACGGCTTCGAGCACGGCATGGGCGTTGGCCGCCAGCTTGGGCGGGTCAAACTGAATTTTTCCAATCGCGCAATGGACAATGCCCGCCTTGTCAACCCGAAATTCCACTTTGCCGGCTTTGACTTCCTTGATGGCCTTGGCCACTTCAAACGTGACAGTGCCGGTTTTGGGGTTGGGCATCAGGCCGCGAGGGCCAAGTACCTTGCCGAGTTTTCCCGCCGAGCGCATCATGTCCGGCGTGGCAATCACGGCGTCGAAATCGGTCCAGCCTCCCATGATTTTCTCCACCATGTCCTCGCCACCGACGAAATCCGCGCCCGCTTCTTGCGCTTCGCGGACTTTTTCGCCGCCCGCGATCACCAGAACGCGCACGGTTTTGCCCAGGCCATTGGGCAAGCCCACGGTACCGCGCACCACCTGGTCAGAGTGCTTGGGATCCACACCCAGATTGATGGCCAGCTCTACGGTTTCGTTAAACTTCGTGTGATGCAGCTTCTTCAGCAGTTCAGCGGCGTCGCCGAGCTTGTACGGACGCGCTTCGACTTGCTTGCGCGCATTCTCCACGTGCTTTCCTGACTTCTTCATTTGGCTACCTCGTTCGGCCCCTAGCGCCTGAACTTCTAGGCTTCCACAACTTCCAGACCCATGTTGCGCGCCGTGCCCATCACGGTGCGCATCGCGGACTCCAGATTGGTGGTGTTGAGATCGACAAGCTTAATCTTGGCAATCTCTTCCACTTGCTTCTTGGTCACTTTGCCGACTTTGTTGCGGTTCGGTTCAGCAGAACCCTTGGCGATGTTGGCGGCGCGCTTCAGCAGCACCGATGCCGGCGGCGTCTTCAGAACGAAGGTGAAGGTGCGGTCGCTGTACACCGTCACCAAAACCGGGAAAATCATTCCGTCGGGTTCCTTCGCCGTTTTGGCGTTGAACTGCTTGCAGAAATCCATGATGTTCAGGCCGTGCGGGCCGAGCGCCGTGCCGACTGGCGGAGCAGGCGTGGCCTTGCCCGCCGGCAATTGCAGCTTAATCGTCGTCTGGATTTTCTTCGCCATCTTGGTTGGTCCTCAATCTTTCAATGGTGCTCGCCAATGCCATCCCCAGAGTCGGGATCAGCTTCTTAAACAATCCCACCTTCTTACCGCCTCAAGCTTGTCTAGCCCAGCTTTTCCACGCTGGCGAAATCCAGTTCCACGGGCGTCGAGCGGCCAAAAATCGTGACCGAAACCTTCAACCGGCTGTGGTCGCTGTCGATTTCCTCGACGCTGCCGTTGAAATTCGCGAACGGGCCGTCCACGATACGAACCTGCTCGTTGCGCTCGAAGACCACTTTTGGCTTCGGACGGTCCGTCGGAACATGGACGCGGTTGATGATGGCGTCCACTTCCGCTTCGCTGAGCGGGGAGGGCGAAGTGGCCGAACCGACAAAGCCAGTGACTCGCGGAGTCGAGCGCACGATGTGCCAGGTGTTTTCATCCAAGTCCATCTCCACCAGCACGTAGCCGGGATACGACATTTTTGGCGAAACCACTTTTTTGCCCCCGCGGACCTCCACCACTTCCTCCATGGGAATCATCACGCGGCCGATCTTGTCCTGAAGACTGAATGCCGCAACGCGGCTCTCCAGGCTCTCTTTCACTTTCTTTTCAAAGCCCGAGTAGGTATGGATGATGTACCACTGCATTCCCATCGGCTGCTCTTCCCCTTCACAAACCAAATTTCTTGAAAATCGCCTGAACAGCGCGTTGCACGCCCAAGTCGACTAACCAGAGAAAAACTCCAAAGAAAGCCACGGTGGCCATGACCACCCAGGTGGTTGACACCACGTCTTCGCGCGTTGGCCAAGTGACCTGCTTCAATTCCACGCGGGTGTCGTGGAGAAATTCCTTTACCTCGGCCAGCGAACCGCTGACTTTCTCGCCTACACCGGACGCTACTCCGGCGATGGCGCTGCCCTGTGATTCACTGGTCTTTACTTTTACCGCGTCCGTCGCCATCTTTACCTCATTCACTTCCGCGGAAGCCATTGCCCTACCGCTTGCAACGGTGTTCCGTTTCCCCGGAACGCCCAACTCTGGCAGGGGAGGAGGGATTCGAACCCCCATACCCGGTTTTGGAGACCGGAGTCCTAACCGTTGGACGACTCCCCTAAATGCAAATCCGGTCTGCCTTTAGACCCTCCGAGCAAGAACTATTTCACTTCTTTGTGCGCCGTCTGTTTGCGGCACGTATTGCAGAATTTCTTTGTTTCCAGACGCTCGCTGTGCTTCTTCTTGTTCTTCGTCGTCGTATAATTGCGGTTTTTGCATTCGCCGCACTGCAATGTAATCGTCTCGCGCATCGTTTTCCTGCCCTAGTGAACCAAGCCCTCAGTTCTGATCTCCCCGGCACTCACATCCATGGCTAAAACGTAGTCCCAACCGATCAACAGTAGATGCCCTCCATTCTGGTACTCCCTGCGCACCACAAGCCACCGTCATTTGACTCCGGAACATGGTCATGTCAACCCACCTGTGTCCGGTTCAGCTTGAACAGCAAGCATCGTCTGTAAGTTTTGCTCCATCCGCTGTCCGGCATCGGCAAACACGGAAAAGCACCCCTTGCAGCTTGTTTTCGCTCCTGCCCGCCCGCTGGCCATCCCCCAATAATGATTTCCATACTGCCGCGTAAATCTCCTAAGCAATCGCCGACTTCGCCTGATCGCTCAGATTCAGGAGCTGGCGCACCACAGATTCTGTAAAAGGCCATACTTGCGTTTCTTCCCAGCGCTGATTCCCTTTATCATAGCGGCACCATCCGCCGGGCCATCGTCCCAGCCGCTCTTCCGCACTGGTGAGCGCTTCCTGTATTTTGACTCCCCATACAAGATCGCGCTCTGTTTCTGGCCCCATTTCCTTTGGGCTGCAAATCGTAAACCGGAGAAACTGATGACTTTTCCAAACCTGCAGGCCTTCTCCGTACAACCCTTCGGGCGTGGTTTTTACCTTTAGTCCCCACGCCTGTCCCCAGCTTTTCAACTGCCCGCCTAAAGCTTTCAAGTCGTCCCGCAACAGCGAATAGTTGCGCTGCTCCTGTTTGTTCATAGCGACTGCTCCCCGGTCTCCGCGACGGTCCCCTGGCTGGGGCAGGGCCAGCCGCTGACGTTCTTACTCCAGAACTTCGGTGACGGCGCCGGCGCCGACGGTGTGGCCGCCTTCGCGAATCGCGAAGCGCAAGCCTTTCTCGAGCGCCACCGGCGTGATCAGCTGCACTTCGCAGCTCACGTTGTCGCCCGGCA
>Ga0209804_1000043_pt1 | contig 101908 bp, 87 predicted proteins | sample GraSoiAngelo_139_FD_185896 | JGI IMG/M metagenome (GOLD analysis project Ga0209804, IMG submission 185896) | Grasslands soil microbial communities from the Angelo Coastal Reserve, California, USA - 14_0929_12_20cm (SPAdes) (version 2) | ecosystem: Environmental > Terrestrial > Soil > Grasslands... | reverse complement strand
GGCCAAGAGCATCGCGGAGACCGCCTCTCACACGGATGGAATCATTTTTCATTTGTGGTGGCCGGACAACACGAAGGCTCCCGAAGGCACGGTCAAGACCCGCAGTCCGTGGGTCATAAGGAACCCACCGCTTGCGGAGTTCAGCGCCAAGTGAAGAGATTTTACGCGTTTCCAAAATCTGTGTCCCCCGAATCAACGGGCCTATAATCTCGGGCATTGGATTGCTTGCTTCTAAGCAACGGGAGGGAGTCATGAGCCATCGCGCGCGAGTCAGTTTTTTGCTTGCCGCCCTTTTACTCGCAAGAACAGCCCACGCGCAGCCCGCCAACCGCGTCACGATTCTGTACGACTCCTTCGGCAAAAATCCCGCCTTGACCATGGATTGGGGATTCGCAGCTCTGGTGGAGTATAGGGGCACGCGCATCCTGTTCGACACGGGCAACAACGCCAAGATCTTCGAGCACAACGTGAAGGCGCTGGGAGTCGACTTGCGGAACATCGATTTTGCCGTCATCTCGCACCGCCACGCCGATCACACTAGCGGCATCCCCTATTTGTTGGCGGTGAACCCTAGGGTCAAGATTTATGTCCCCGACGAACTCTGGGGCTTGTTCGCCCACGGACCAAAAAACGATTTCTACCGCAAAGATCCGTCGCTCCCTTCAGAGATGCGCTACTACGGAGGCCATCCGCCGGAAAACCTGGAGGGAGGCACGCCCTGGCCTGGCGCTAACTTCATCCCCGTCAGCCAAAAGACCGAAGTAGCGCCAGGAATCTTCATCCTCCCCGACGTGTCAACGACTCCGGGAACGCTGGAGTTAAGAGAGTTGTCCCTGGCCCTGAAAAGTCCGGAGGGAATCATCCTGATTGCCGGCTGCTCGCATCCCGGCGTGGAGCACATCCTGCAGGAAGCCACAGCGATCGATTCTCACATCACAATTCTGTTCGGCGGGCTGCACCAGATCCAAACGCCGGATCCCGAGGTCGAGCGTATCGCCAGAGTGTTGCACGACGAGTTTAAACTTGATAGGGTGGCGCCGGGCCACTGCACGGGAGAGCCTATGTTTGCGACACTCCGCAAAGTGTTTGGAGACCACTATGTCTACGCTGGCCTAGGTACCGTCCTCAATATCCCTTGAAAGAGAAAGACTTCGCGCTATCTGCTGTATCGCCTTACCGCGCTTTTTCAAAGCCTTGCTCGCTCCCACGCATTCGCATAGCATTAATAGTGAAAATGTCCTTCCAAGTTTGTTCTTATGCCCACGGGGAGACCAGCGAATGAGCGATAAGCCAAAAGGCACGACGCAGACCCTGAGTCCTGAAGAAACTTCGGCTGCGCATCGCCAACCTTCAGCCAAAGAACTCGCATGGGAAAAGAGCACGCTTCAGCCATCCTTGGAGAAAAGCCCCGAAAGAGCCTGTGACTTCACAACGACTTCGGGTCATCCCATCCGCCGCCTGTATACCGAAGCGGACCTGTTGGATTGGGATGCTCAGCGAGACCTAGGGCTGCCGGGCGCCTCACCTTATACCCGCGGAATCCATCCCACGATGTACCGCACGCGCCTCTGGACCATGCGCCAGTTTGCAGGCTTCGGCACCGCGGAAGACACAAACGCCCGGTTCCGTTATCTACTCTCGCAAGGTCAGACCGGTCTTTCGACAGCCTTCGATTTGCCAACCCTAATGGGCTATGACTCCGACCACCCGCTTTCGGAAGGCGAGGTCGGCAAATGCGGCGTAGCCATCAGTTCCCTAGCGGACATGGAAGTTCTTTTCGACAAGATTCCGCTCGCCAACGTCACGACTTCCATGACCATCAACTCGCCGGCCGCGGCGATTTGGGCGATGTACCTGGCGGTGGCGGAAAAGCAGGGTGCGGATTGGAAAAAAATCTCGGGCACCCTGCAGAACGACATCCTGAAGGAGTACATCGCGCAGAAGGAATACATCTATCCACCCGAGCCTTCGATGCGGCTCGTGATTGATACTTTTGAATTTGGCGTCAAGAACACCCCGAAGTTCAACACGATTTCCATCAGCGGGTATCACATTCGTGAGGCCGGCTCGACGGCCATTCAGGAATTGGCGTTTACCTTGCGCGATGGGCTCGAGTACGTCGAATGGGGCATGCGCCGCGGCTTGGATGTAGATCAATTCGTGCCGCAACTTTCGTTTTTCTTCAACGCGCACAATGATTTCTTCGAAGAGATTGCTAAGTATCGAGCGGCGCGCCGCATTTGGCACAAGGCCATGGCCGCGCGTTACAAATCCAAGAACCCGCGTTCGTGGGTTCTGCGCTTCCACACGCAGACCGCGGGCTGCTCGCTGACCGCACAGCAGCCCTACAACAATGTCGTGCGCACCGCGATTCAGGCGTTGGCGGCGGTCATGGGTGGCACGCAATCGTTGCACACCAATTCCCTTGATGAGGCCTGGGCTTTGCCAACGGAATTCGCGGCGACGATCGCTTTGCGCACGCAGCAAATCATCGCGCATGAAACGGGCGTGACGAACACAGTCGATCCCCTTGGCGGATCGTACTTCGTGGAAACGCTCACCAACGAAGTCGAGCGTGGCGCGTGGGACTACATCGAGAAAATTGACGCGATGGGCGGAATGGTTGCGGCCATCGAGCGCGGCTATCCACAGCGCGAAATCGCGGAAGCTTCTTACCGTTACCAGGTGGCCGTGGACAAAAAGGAAAAAATCATTGTTGGCGTGAATGACTTCGTCTCCCAAGAAAAGCCGCTGGATATTTTGCAGATTGACGAAACGGTGGCGCACCGCCAGGCCGAACGGCTCCGCAAACTTCGCGCCGAGCGTTCTCAGGCGGAAGTGGATCGCCGGCTCTCCGCATTGCGCAAGGCCGCCAGGGGCAACGAGAATCTGATGCCGTTCATTTATGATGCGGTGAAGTCCTACGCGACGCTGGGAGAAATTTGCGACGCCATGCGCCACGTCTTCGGCACCTACGAAGAAGTCGCCATCACTTGATTTCTCGCTTTTCTTCTCGGTGTCCTCAGCGTGTTGGGCTTAGGTCTCTTTGCGAGTCTTTGCCTACCCTGCGCCTCTGCGTTATCGTTTCTCTGGCCTATTGACCATGCGAGATCTTGAGCTGACTCACGCCATTCACCGTACTCTATACGAGCGGCAAAAACCTGTCCCCTTGGTTTACAGGGACCTCAAGCTCGACTGCGGGTACCGTCCCGGTTCTCTCGTTGGCAAACGGATAGTCGTCGAAATTAAGTCCATCGAAGCAATCGCGCCGCTTCGTGAAACCGTCATGCTTGCCTACCTGAGGTTGTCCGAGATTCCCCTAGGACTGCTGATTCATTTCAATATGCCTTTCTTCAAAGACGGGATTCGACGTTATGTGTGGCCTGACAAAGAAAAGGACAACGCCGAGGCTCGCAGAGAGACCTAGATCGAGGAAATACGGCTTAAACAAGGAAAAGAGATCTAAGAGGATCATGCCGGAGAAGAAAATCAGAGTGTTGATTGCGAAGCCGGGGCTGGATGGGCACGACCGCGGTGCCAAGGTCATTGCGCGTGCGCTTCGCGATGCAGGCATGGAAGTGATTTACACGGGGCTGCGGCAGACGCCGGAGATGATTGCCTCCGCCGCGCTCCAGGAAGACGTCGACGTGATTGGCCTCTCTATTCTCTCCGGCGCGCACAACACGATTTGCCCGCAACTGATGCACTTGCTGCGCGAAAAGGGCATGACCGATGTCATCGTGCTAGTCGGCGGCATCATCCCGGAAGCGGACATCCCCGCTCTAAAGAAAGCAGGCATCGCGGAGATTTTCCTTCCGGGCACATCCACGCAGGAAATAGTGGATTTTATCCACAAGCGAGTTTCGCACGCTTAGCCTTTTTCCCTGTCGCGATACATTTTGCGCACGCTGCGCAGGAGCTGTTTCAGGCGCTGCTTTTCATTGCGCCTGGCTTCGGGGTCGATTTTTCGGCGAAGAAATTCCTGCTCCCGTTGGAGTTTGCGCCAGTTTGCGAGCCGATCCTCATCTAGGGCCCCCGAACGGATAGCTTTCCAAACGGCGCATCCGGGCTCGGTTTCATGACCGCAATTGGTGAATCGGCACTGCGCCGCAAATGCATCGATGTCCGCAAAAGCGTGCGAGATGCCTTCGTCGGCATCCCAGAGCTGCAATTCGCGCAGCCCGGGCGTATCCATCAGCAGCGGGCCGCCAGGCAAAACGAAAATCTGCCTTGCCGTGGTGGTGTGACGTCCGCGGCTGTCCGATTCGCGCACTTCCTCGACTTCTTGAATCGCATGGCCCATCAAGCGATTCAGGATGGTCGACTTCCCCACCCCAGAGGAACCGAGCAGCACAAGCGTTTGCCCTGGCGCAAAGTGGGCTTCCAGTTCGCTGAATCCCTGCCCGGTTTTCGCGCTGATAAGGCAAACGGGCACGCCCATCGCAACGTTCTCCGTTTGCTCCTCCTTTTCACGCAAATTTTCGCAGGCGTCCGCCTTGTTCAAGACAATTACGGGCTTCGCGCCGGATTGCCAACACTGCGCCAGGTACCTCTCGACGCGCCGTGGATTGAAATCGCCATCGAGCGCAGACACCAGCACCGCCGTGTCTACGTTGGCTGCGATCACCTGTTCCACAAGCTTCTTGCCCGCCATCTTACGTAGGAAACAGCTGCGGCGCGGCAGAACTTCTTGAATCACGGCAGCGCTGCCTCCGTCTCGCAGCTCTACTGCCACCCAATCACCAACGGCAGGCCAATCCCCGCCTTCGTCGGCGGCTAGGCGCAGTTTTCCCGACACCTCCGCCGAGCGTTCTTCGAAATCACCCTCAACGCGCCAAATTCCGCGGCCTTGCGCCACGACGCGTGCAGGCACGGTGTTTGCGCGCTCTGCATCTTTCCAAATTGCTTCGCAATACGCGTTCCATCCCCAACGAAGAATCGACACGAGAAGATCTCCCGCGGCCGTGACGAAACACACGGCCGCCGCTAGCGTCCAAAACAAAACTTCATGGAATGAAGGAAATGGTAAACGCGGGAGGGAGTGACGCGGCTAGCTTAGAGGAGCTGCGGAGGCACACCCGCCCGCGCAAACTTTGGTGAGCGTTCGCACAGGCGCCTCCTTGGCGAGATTGAGCCAACCTGCGCACTCGCGCAAGTTAGGCCCAGTTCGAATGCTAACCGGAGCGCCTTCTCCGGTCAATGGTCCCAGGTCTTTGAGGAGTCTTTGAGGACCCCGACTCATAGCAGGGGAATTTCGGTAGGCACAGGAGCGGTGCGAGCCATAAAAAAAAGTGGTAGTAGAGCCGCGCTTCGCTCAGGGTAAACGGCACTCCCCAGGATTCCGCCACAATGCGGCTTGCCCAGATGGGCACAAGAGGCATGACAAGCGATTCGAGCACGCATCAAGCGCTAGGGACAGGCTCCAGCTCCTGCAGAACTGCGCTAGCGAACGATTTTCCCTTCGGTATCGCGGATTTCCACTTTGCCGAGGTTGAGTTTTTTCATTTCGTCTTCGATTTTCGCGCGGTCACCGACGGTCAGCACGACAATTTTTTCGGGGTGAAGATACTTTTGGGCCATCGCCTGAGCCTGCTCCGGAGTCACGGAGTCGACCGCGTCCGGGAGTTTCGAAAAGTAATCCAGCGGCAAGTCGTAGATGAACAGTTCGGCAAAGTTTCCCGCGGCGTCGGTTCCGCGTTCGAAGCGCCCAGGCATGGAGCGCGTGATGGAGTCTTTCGAGAGCTTTATCTCCTCGGCAGTCATTTGCGTGTCACGCATCCTGCGAAGTTCGTTGAGCATTTCGGTCGTCGCGGGCGCGGTAACGTCTGTGCGCACGGCGGAATAGGCGACAAACGGTCCCGGTCTACGATGATACGCAAACGTTGACCCTGCTCCGTAGGTGTATCCATGAGCCTCGCGCAGATTCATGTTGATGCGGCTGGAGAACAATCCTCCCAGTTCTGTGTTCATCACTTCCAGCGGAACATAGTCGGGAGTTGAGCGGGAGGCGCCAAGTTCAAAACACTCGAGGGCCGTTTGCGGCGCGCCCGGGCGGTCAACGAAGATGAGGCGCGCATCCGTGCTTTCGGGCCCTCCCATGGCTGAGGCCGCCAGCCTTCCTTCCTTCCACGCGCCGAACGCTTTCTCCAACAAAGGCTTCAGTGTAGTTAGTTTGATGTTTCCCGCGACGATCAACGCCGCGTCATTGGGGAAATAATGCTCTTGCCAGAATTTCACCAAGTCTTCCCGCGAAATGGTTTTGAGCGAATCGGCCGTCCCCATGTCCGGATATCCGTAAGAACTGTGCGGACCGTAGAGCGCGGTGCGCAACACGCGCGTAGCAACGGAAAATGGATCATCCTTTTCCTGTACAAGAGCTGCTTCCCTTTCTCTCCGAACGCGCTCGATCTCCTGCTTTGGGAAACTCGGGTGCAGCGCAATATCCGCCAACAGGTCCAAGGCATCGGGGAAACTTCGTGTCAGCGCGCGCGTGCCAATCATGGAACTATCAATGGAGGATCGAGACCAAAGTTCAGCTCCCAAGTCGGCCGCGTGATCGGCGATTTGCAATGCGCTGCGCGTCGTTGTTCCTTGCTGGAGCATTCGTGACGTAAAGCTCGCGAGGCCAGGCTTGTCGGCCGGATTCGCGCCGCTTCCCGAACGCAGCACCAAGGCCGCCGCCACAAGGGGCAGGCCGGGACGTTCGTTGTAAAGCACGGTCAACCCGTTGGAAAGCTTGAACTCCTGCGGAACCGGCAGATGCAGCGGACTCGACGGGCCCGGCTTGGGAGGATCCTTGCGCCATTCTGCGTCCGCATTGACGGGCTCGCCGTCCATTTTTGCGGTGTCCTTTACTTCGGCCTTTGGAGTCGGCACCTCAGGGCCCAGATCCGGTTTGCCGGGCACGCCGTAGACCACAACGCGCTGATTGTTGCCGAGTTGCGTCTGCGCAAATGCTTTTAACGATTCGACGGATGCGTTTTCATAGCGCGCAATGTCGGCTGCGAGAAAATCCGGCGTTCCAAGATAATGGTTATAGCTGTTCAAGCGATCCGCGACGCCTCCAAATCCGCCAAGCGTCTCCAATCCCGAGATAATTCGCGATTCCAACACGTTGCATGCGCGGGTCAATTCTTCTTCCGTTGGACCGCTGGCGCGGAACGCGTCCAGCTCCGCATTGACGGCTTTCTCCAGGTCCTCGGGCTTCACACCAGGACGAGCCGTTGCCTGCACCAGAAACTCCGACCCCAGCATAAGGGATTGCTGACCTGCCACCACCTCCAACGCTATCTGTTTTTCATAGACAAGCTTCTTGTATAGGCGGCTGGACTTCCCGCCGCCCAGAACCGTAGCGGTGAGATCGGCTTCCGCGTCGCCCGGTTTGAAAATCGGGGAAGTCAGCCACGCTTCATATACCCGTGGCAGTTGCACGTTGTCTTGAATCACGGCACGCTTTTCCGTGGTGATCGGCGGAGTCTTTGCGGTAATTTTTGGCACCTCTTCACCGCGCTTCAGCGGGCCAAAATATTTCTCGACCAACTGCTTGGCGTGTTCAGGCTCGAAGTCTCCGACTATCGCCAGGCTGGCATTGTTCGGCGCGTAGTACAGCTTGAAAAAATTCCTTATGTCTTCGAGCTTCGCCGATTGAATGTCCTCGTGCGAACCCATGACGTCGGCGTAGTAGGGATGGCCCTTGGGATAGAGCAAGTGGAAGATTCCTTCTTCGACGATTCCGTAGGGCGCGTTCTCCATGTTTTGGCGCCGCTCGTTGCGAACAACGTCCTGCTGATTGGAAAGATTGGCTTGGTCCAGCTTGTCTGGGAGGTAACCCATGCGGTCGGATTCGAGCCATAGCGCAAGTTCCAATTGATTCGCAGGAAGTGTCTCGAAATAATTCGTGCGATCGAAATCCGTAGTCCCGTTGATGTCGGTGGCTCCGGCAGCCTCCAGCAGATGGAAGTGCGCGTTCCCCCGGACGTGGCGCGAGCCTTCGAACATCATGTGCTCGAAGAGATGGGCAAAGCCGGTTCGCGCTGGCGTTTCATAGGCGGGGCCCACATGGTACCAAAGACTCACCGCCACCATGGGCAAGCGGTGATCTTCGGAAAGGATTACGACTAGACCGTTTTGCAGTTTGTATTTTTCGAATTTGAGTTGCGGCACCTCGAGCGGCGCTCGTCTGGGCGAAGACTTCTGGGTTTGTGTCGCAGCGGGAGCTTTCTTCGCGCCTTGGGGCGACGCCTGCGGAGCAGTCCCTTGCTGGCCAGACGAAGCGACCGCAAAAATCAAAAATATTCCTGCTCTGAGCATCACGACACTCTTGTAATGCACCTTCATCCAAGTTTCCTTTCAGATCGGTACAGATTGATTCTAACCGCCGGACACGCTCGCAGGCTGCCTGAAGAACCCGCAAATAGCTTACCTGGCGGGCAATGAAGCGCAAGCGTTTTGGTTCAGACGATACTCTTGACGACCCAAACGGTAAGACGACTTTCCGTATCGAGCTTCCGCCTACATCTTCACTTCACTGATTTGGATAACTGGCTGGATGTTGGTGTAATTCGGAATGTCCGCCATGATTTCCTGTGCGTGCGGTCCGAAACTCGCCTGAAACACTTCGACCGAATCGAATTGCAGCTGTCCAATGGCCAGATAAGGAGCGGGAGAGCCGGGCGTCCCGCCGGAGATGCCCTGCTCGACCGCAACGCCTTTTAGCGCTGCTCCGAGCAGCCGCCGAACCAGCGGGATGTGCGTCTTGCAGTAATAAGCCATGTCAAATCGGCTTCCCGCGGTGTGGGGATACACGACTGTGACTTTGACCATTTTCGTTCTCCCCGCCAAGTGATCTCCGGTTTAGGGCAGCCATTAAACTGCCCGCAAATACCAGCCGTCAAGCACAACGGCGTGCCGCTGCTCAACTTATTTGCCAGAGGTTCGCGCAACTCGCATAAACCTCGTATACTGTGGACTGTGGCTGGCCAATGGTTTCTTTCCACCGAGAAAAGCGGCAGCTGGGCTGCCGCGCTCCAAATGAGCATGATTGATTATGACGATTTCGTGAGGGCCTAGCGTGTCCGCTTCCGTCCTGAAAACTGCCACAAACCGCAAATCTCCCGAATTCGAAAAGAACACACGCCGCATGATCGATCTCCTCACGGAAATTAAGAACGAAGAGGAACAAATTCGCCAAGGCGGCGGCGCGAAAGCGATGGAGTCGCAGCATCAAAAGGGCCGGCTGACGGCGCGCGAGCGCATCACCAAGCTCATCGATTCCGGATCACAATTCTTTGAGCTTGGGATTTATGCCGCGTTCGAAATGTACGAAGAATGGGGTGGCGCACCTTGCGCTGGCACGATCACGGGCCTCGCCACGGTTTGCGGCCGCACCTTCATGCTTATTGCTAACGACGCAACAGTGAAAGCCGGCGCGTTCTTCCCCATGACGGCAAAAAAAGTGATTCGGGCGCAGAATATCGCCATCGAGAATCACATTCCGACGATCTATTTGGTGGATTCGGCGGGCGTTTTTCTCCCTCTCCAGGAAGACGTTTTTCCGGACACCGACGACTTCGGCCGGGTTTTTCGCAATAACGCGGTCATGAGCGCCATGGGCATTCCGCAGATTACCGCCATCATGGGAATGTGCGTGGCAGGGGGCGCGTATCTGCCCGTGATGTGCGATCACATTCTCATGACGGAAGGCTCGGGACTATTCCTGGCCGGGCCCGCGCTCGTGCAGGCGGCCATTGGACAGAAGTCTTCCGCAGAAGAATTGGGCGGCGCGAAGGTGCACGCGCAAATCAGCGGCACGGTGGATTTTCGCGAACCGGATGATGAGGCGTGTCTCCACCGCATTCGCGCGTTGGTAGACAAGATGGGCGCACCCAGACCCTCGCCCTTCAGCCATGCCAAGCCGCGGGAGCCTCTTTTTCCCGCGGACGAAATCTACGGAATCTTTTCCAGCGACCCGGCCAAACAATATGACATGCGCGAAATCATCGCACGCATCGTGGATGCGGGCGAACTCGAGGAATATCGCTCGGAATACGGGAAAACGTTGCTCTGCGGCTATGCGCGGATCGAGGGATGGGCTGTGGGCATCGTTGCGAATCAGAAAAAACATGTACAGACGCTGGCCCGCGGCTCGGATCAGAAGCGCATCGAATTTGGAGGCGTAATTTACACCGAGTCTGCAGAAAAGGCAGCCCGCTTTATTTTGGATTGCAACCAGAACCGGATCCCGTTGGTGTTCCTGCACGACGTGAACGGTTTCATGGTGGGCAAAGACGCGGAGTGGAGCGGCATTATCCGCGCCGGCGCAAAAATGGTCAATGCCGTCGCTAACAGCGTGGTCCCTAAGATTTCCGTCGTTTGCGGGGGCAGCTTCGGCGCGGGTCATTACGCAATGTGCGGCAAGGCGTACGACCCGCGATTTATTTTTGCGTGGCCCACTGCAAGGTATGCCGTGATGAGCGGCGATTCTGCCGCGGCAACGCTGGTGGAAATTAAACTGAAGCAACTCGAGCGCGAAGGCAAAAAGGTCGACGAAAAGCAGAAGAAAGAATTATACGAGGCGGTTCGCGCAACCTATGAGCATCAAACCGATCCGCGTTACGCCGCTGCGCGCTTGTGGGTCGATGCCATCATCGATCCGGCCCATACGCGCGAGGCACTCAGGTGGGCGCTTGTGGCGGCGGCTTTGAATCCCGACGTCCCCGAATTCAAAACCGGGGTCCTGCAGACTTAACATGGAAACCGTAAAAGTGATCGAGTGCCCTCGAGATGCGTGGCAGGGATTGCAGGAATTCATTCCTACGGAGTACAAGGCAGAGTATCTCAAGCAACTTGCGCTTGCCGGATTCCGCCACATTGACGCGGTGAGTTTTGTTTCGCCAAAGCACGTCAAGCAGATGGCTGACAGCGAAGAAGTAATGGCAAAACTGAATGCTGCACTGCCTTCTTTGAGCCCCGAGCACCGGAATCGTGGGCAAGACACCGGCGCCACAATAGAACCGCTAGAAATCATCGGAATTGTTGTGAACGAAAAAGGATTGGAGCGCGCCCTGGCCACCCCGGGAGTGACAACCATCGGCTATCCGTACTCCATCTCGGCGTATTTTCGCCGCGCCAACGCCAATATGACGCGCGAGGAAACGCGTCAGCTCGTTGAGAAATTGAAGAAGCAAACCGCTGCGGCAAATCGGGGCCTGGTAGTTTATATTTCGATGGCCTTTGGAAACCCTTATGACGAACCCTGGGGACCGGAGATTGTCACCGATGCATTGGAGTGGCTCAAGGATATCCGGGTGCGGACGGTCTCCTTGGCCGACACCGTGGGCACAGCCACGCCCGAACTCGTTGGCAATTTGTACCGCGAGGTTAAAGACCACGTCGCCGGGATTGCGCTGGGCGTTCATCTGCACAGCCGCCCGGAGAATGCGGAAGAGAAAATTCTTGCCGCTTATGAAGCCGGATGCCGCCGATTTGACAGCGCACTCACCGGCCTTGGCGGTTGTCCTTTTGCTGGAGACAATCTGGTTGGCAATATCGCAACCGAAAACGTGCTGGCGGCGCTGGAAAAAGCCGGGGGCGACCCGGGGATCGACCCCGCACGGTTAGCCAAGACACTCGAAATGACCAACGAAATTCGCGCAAAATATGCTCATGCTCCACTCGTGAATTGAGAGGAGATTTGAATCATGTATTCGACGTTGATTCTTGAGACCACCGGGCAAATCACCACCATCACGCTGAACCGCCCGGACAAACGCAACGCGATGTCCGCGGCCATGATTGCCGAAATTCAGACGGCGCTCGACGAAATTGAAAAGAGTCATACGCGCGTGGTCATACTTACCGGCGCGGGCCGAGCGTTCTGCTCCGGCATGGACTTGGAAATGCTCGCCGCCATGGCGCAGCAATCCCCCGCCGAGAATCAAGAGGATTCACGCCGCATGGCGAAAATGTTCCGCCGGATCTGGAGTTTCTCTCGGCCCATGATTGCCGCGGTAAACGGCGCCGCGCTCGCGGGCGGCTGCGGGATTGCCACGTTGTGCGATTTCACGCTCGCGGCTCCCGAAGCCAAGTTCGGTTACACGGAAGTGAAAATCGGGTTTCTGCCGGCGCTTGTTTCCGTCTTTCTGGTTCGACAAATCGGGGAAAAGCGGACCCGGGATCTCTTGCTGACCGGACGGATCATAGAAGCGGCGGAAGCCAAGGAGATGGGACTCGTTAACGAAATCGTCTCCGTGGAGAGTCTCCTAGCCCGCGCAAAGGAGCTCGCTGAGGTTCTGATTGCCGCGAGCCCGGCAAGCCTGGCGCGCGCGAAACGGCTGCTGACTTCGGCGGCGGCCGCCAGCGTGGATGCGGATTTGGAGCGCGCCATCCTGGAAAACGCTCGCATTCGCTGCACCTCCGACTTCAAGGAAGGCCTTGCTTCTTTCCTTGAAAAGCGCACACCCGTTTGGCAGGGCAAGCCGGAATAAACAGAGGATTGGAATGCTCGAATATCACGATGCAAACGTGCGCGTCCGCTACGCGGAGACGGACCAAATGGGCGTGGTATATCACGCGAACTTTTTTGTGTGGTTCGAAGTGGGCCGCGTGGAATTGATGCGTGCGCTGGGCCTGGAATATAAGAAGATGGAAAAAGAGGACGACTGCCACATTGTGGTAGCCGACGCGCGCTGCCGGTACCACCACTCGGCGCGCTACGACGAAGAGCTGCGCATCCGCACGCGTATTACCGAGTCTAAAAATCGCGTCGTGGTGTTTTCCTATGAGGTGATTCGCGATTCAGACGGAAAAGTCCTTGCGAACGGCGAAACGACGCACGTAATTTGCGGAGGCAACGGCCACCCGAAATTGCTGCCCGAAAAATACCGCAGGATTATGGTCGCAGCCGGCGTGCCCGAACCGCAACGGAGCCGCGCATGAGCGTTCTTCTGACAGGCAACGACCTCACCTTCGCGCAACTGGACGGCGTGGCGCTGCGAGGGGAGAGTGCAGGCCTGGCTCCGGTGGCGGTCGAAAGAATGAATGCTTCTCGCCGCATTGTGGAACACCTTGTGGCATCTGGATCGGCAGCTTATGGAATCAACACGGGCTTTGGCAAGCTGGCTTCGGTGCGCATTTCCCCCGAGCAGGTTCGGCAACTGCAACTGAATCTCGTGCGCTCGCACGCCAGCGGAGTCGGTGCCCCGCTAAGCGAAACTGAGACTCGCGCAATGATGCTGTTGCGCGCGAATGCGCTGGCAAAGGGACTAAGCGGTGTGCGGCCTGGCGTGGTGGAAACGCTGTGCCAGATGCTAAATGCAAGAGTACATCCTGTGATTCCCTCACAAGGGTCGGTCGGTGCATCTGGCGATCTTGCGCCGCTGGCGCACCTGGCGCAGGTGATGATCGGCGAGGGTCAAGCGATTTTTCACGGTGAAGCTTTGTCGGGCCGCGAAGCGATGAAGGGCGCGGGCATCGCTCCACTTGAGCTGGAAGCCAAAGAAGGGCTTTCGCTTCTGAACGGCACGCAAGCAATGCTGGCGCTGCTCAGCCTTGCGTTGCGCGAAGCCGACATTCTTGTGGACACCGCCGACGTTGCCGCTGCGCTCTCGCTGGATGCGCTGCGCGGCAGCCCCGGCGCTCTCGATGCGCGAATCATGCATGCGCGCGCCTATCCGGGTGCCGCGACGACCGCGCGCAACCTCGCACACCTGAACGATGGCAGCCAGATTCGCGAGTCGCACCGCGCTGCGGAGAAAGATCCGCGTGTGCAGGATGCTTACAGCCTACGCTGCACACCTCAAGTGCACGGCGCGGTGCGCGGTGCGCTGGCCCAAGCGCGAGAAATCGCTGCGGTCGAGTTGAACAGCGCAACCGACAATCCGCTGGTGTTCGTGCGCGATGGGGCGAACGGTGACATTGTCAGCGGCGGAAATTTTCACGGCCAGCCTTTGGCGATGGCAGCGGACCAAGTCGCCATTGCCTTGGCTTCGCTCGGCGGCATCGTCGAGCGGCGCGTGGAGCAGATGACCAATCCGCTGACCAGCATGCTGCCTGCGTTTCTCACGCCTGAACCAGGATTGAACTCGGGATTTATGATCGCGCAAGTCACCGCGGCCGCGCTGACCGGCGAGAACAAAGCGCTCGCGACGCCGCATTCCGTGGATTCGATTTCCACTTCCGGGAACCAGGAAGATTACGTCTCCATGGGAATGAGTGGAGCGCGGCGGCTTGATCGGATGCTGAAGAATCTGCGAAATACGATCGCCATTGAGTTGCTTTGCGCGTGCCAGGGGATTGATCTGCTTGCGCCGTTGAAGACGGGAAAGCTGGCCGCGAAAGCCTATGAAGCGGTCCGCGCAAAATCGCGCATGCTGTCGGTGGACCGGCCGCTCGCAGGGGATATAGAAGCGGTCTCCGCTTTGATCGCAGATGGAACGATTTCGACGATCCTGCATTGAAAAATAGTTACCCGGACTTGGCAGTGAGAAGCTCGAGTTCGTCGAGCGTGCGCGGCCAGTCCTCCCGGAGAAGGCGGGAGAGAGCGCGGTCGGCAAGGAGTTTCCCGCCCGTCTGGCAGGTTGGGCAATAGTTGGTTTCGTTCGAAGCGTAACGGATGCGCTGAATTTTCGCGCCACAGCGGGGGCAAGGCTGTTTGTAGCGCCCGTGAACGGCCATGCCTTCGCGGAACGCAGTCACGTTCTCGGGGAACTTGTTCCCGGCTTCGGCGCGCAGGTGCTCGATCCAATGGGTAAGGGTTGCGCGCGTCGCTTCGAAAAGACGATGAATCTCCGGCACACCGAGTTTTTGCGTAAGAGCAAGCGGCGAAAGCTTTGCTTGGAATAGGATTTCGTCAGAGTAGGCATTGCCGATGCCGCTAAAAAGGCGAGGATCGGTGAGAGCGCGCTTCAGCGTATGATTCGCGGAGAGAAGAGCCGCAGAAAAGCTGGACGCATCGGCTTCCATAACTTCCATGCCGCCGGGATCCAATTCACAAAGACCAGCTTCACCGGCGACTACATGGAGCGAGGCGCGCTTTTGCGAGCCCGCTTCGGTCCAAAGAAGCGAGCCACTTGGAAAATCGAACGCCGCGAGGCCGCGCGGCGGAGAAACCTTCACGCCGCGAGCACGCCAATGGAGGCGGCCGGCAATCATTAAGTGCAAGACAAGCCAAAGATCGTCTTCCAGGCCAATGCAGATGCGTTTGCCGAGGCGCCGCAAGCGAAAAACTTTTCTGCCGCCAGCCTCTGATACCGGCGGGGTCGCGGTGCGCAGCAGAAACGGGCTAACAATGCGGAGGCCTTCGAGCACTTGACCGAGAACACGTTTCTCGAGCGCTTCGATGTAAACCGTAATGTCTGGCAACTCCGGCATACATCCAGATTACCACTGGCGTTTTTCGATGCGGGGACGTTCGGCGCGACTCATGGCTTTGCGGGCGATCGCGGGATGTTTGAGGTCGCGCAGCTCATTTATGTTTTCACACACTTTGAGGACTGCGTTGGCAATGTCGTCTGCGTCTTTGCGCGACCCGAGGAAAAGATGGTGCGGGAGCCAGACCGCTTCTTCATAGGCGGCCCGCTCGGAGACAGGAGAGTGATAGAGCGATTTCAGGTTTAGCGGCTCGGGGCGGCCCCAACTCAGCGCGGGAAAATCGGTGGGGTCCACAGGAAAGAGCGCACTGCGATAGACGGGCTCGTAGAAGAGCCCGTCGCAAGGGATACCCTCCATTTCCAAAGCGCCGAGGAAGGCAGCACGGGGAATGCCGCCGAAGTTCTCAGGTACGTACTTGAAGACGTATTGATAGGCCGCGAGGCGCGTCACACGCTTATCGCGTTTCAGGAACGCTAGGCCGGGCGTGCCTCTTATACGCTTCTCGAAATGCTCCATGTTGGCTTGACGCGTCTTGGCCTGCTTGGGCATGCGTTCTAATTGCACCTCGAGGATCGCCGCTTGAAATTCTGTGATGCGATAGTTGAAACCGATGAGGCGATGACGGAACTCGTCGCTGACGCTGGCGCGACCGCAGTTCACATAGGACTGGGCGCACTCGTAGAATTCGAGGTTGCTGGTGATTACAGCGCCTCCCTCGCCGGCGGTGATGATCTTGCTGGACTGAAAACTGAAGCACCCAAGGTCCCCCGAGGCTCCCGCGCCCTTGCCGCGCCATTGACCGCCGTGAGCGTGCGCGCAGTCTTCGATGACGGCAATGTTTCGCGCGCGAGCAACGCGAAGAATTTCATCGAGGTCCGCGAAGTTCATGGCCAAGTGCACGGGAAGAATGGCGCGCGTTTTCGGAGTGATGGCCTTTTCAATGCGTCGTGCGTCGAGGCAATACGTGTGGGGATCAACGTCAACGAACACCGGGACAGCATTCAGCAACAGAACGGGGCCGACCGTGCCTTCCCAGGTGTAGGCGGGAACGATGACTTCGTCGCCCGGCTTGATGCCAATGGCTTTGAGAGCGACTTCGATGGCCACCGTACCATTGGCTAAGGCGATTCCATACTTCGCGCCGTGAGCTTTTGCAAATCTAGCAGCGAACGTGCTGGCGTGCGCGTTGGGAAATGGATAGCCTCCCCAGTTGCGGGAGCGTAGAACCCGCAAGAGCGCTCGGGCTTCCTGATTGGAATACGCGGGCCAAGCCGGGAAAGGCTTCCGCCGAACCGGCTTCCCTCCGACAATTGCGAGTTTGGCCATACGCCAAATTCCCTTCACACGGCCGAGCGATTCACCAGCTGATCCGTACGATGTTCGAATAAGCGGATTCGCCAGCGTCGTTAAAGGCGCGAACTCGATAACCCAAGGATTTTCCGCGCGGAGCGCTGGAATCGGTATATTCGGTGGCTGTCGCAGGAAGCTTCACAAGCCGCTGCCAATCTCTGCCGGAGCTGTCGAGAATTTGGCGCTCCACGATAATACCCTTACTCTGTTCGTGAACCTCCCAGGTAAGCCTCAGCGAATTGACGTTCGAAACGACGTTGAGGGAGCTAGGAGTTTCCGGAAGCACAGCCCAATCAAAATAGCTCTGGTCGGCGATAGCCATCACGCTATCGCGCATGGGGATCTCCCCGAGCGTGTCCGTTGTTCCTTTCGTCCACGCGAGGGGCTTGATCTCTCCCGAGACCACATCGATCAGGACCGGGTGCTCGATGCCCGAGTTCTTCAGCCTAACCGCTGAAGAAACCTGAGGAAACACATTGCCGGGAGAACTCTGGCCAGCAAGCCAGTACGCCACGATGGCTTTCCCGGAGTTGGAGCGAAAGCCGTAGGCAAGGAAAGGGTAATCGCCGCGCAAGCGCCCGGGTGGTTCGACGTGCGTCACCTCGATCTTAGGATCGAACTGCGTATCGGAAAAAAGAGCGTTTGTATTCTGGAGTGCCGCAAAGACGGGGCGCGGCATGAAATCATTTTCGTGATTCGTCAATCCGTGGACGATTCCGAAGTCGTCATATTCGTTGCCATCGGTTCCGGCCGTAAGGAGCCAAACAAAAGTCTTGACACCAGCCGCAAAATTGTAAAGCACGCCTCGAGGGACATACTTGGCCTGCACGGATTCGTCGGAACCCTTCCAAGACGGGATGGCATTGAACTCATCGTCAAAGAACGGAGTGTCGGCGCGAATTGCCGCATAATTTTTGACCAACTGCCGCAAGGCTCTGGGAGATTCCTTCTGATAGGCGCCGGAATCCATCGTCTCGGGATGCAAGTTCCTGCCGTAACCGGGATACGTGTGATAGGCATAGACGTCGATGCCAGAAGCGCATTGACAACTGTCCAGCGCTCGCTGAGTAAAGTCTCTGCTCGGATCCGCTTGCGCTCCATAGATGACTCTAGCTTGCTGATCCGTTTCATGTACAGTCTGCACAAAGGATTTCAGCAGCCGGCCATATTCTTCGGCGTTTGGAACAGGATTCCAATAATCGATGTCCTGTTCATTCCAAAGGGCCCAGTAGGAAACGCGCCCGCGAAAATGCTTCACCATCCATTGAGCGTATCGGTTGAACGCGGCGATTTGCTGCGGTGTCTTGGGAGGCCAAAAGATCGAATAGAGGCTACGGTCGGGGTTGTGAAAAGAACCCGGAGCGGGAACACTGACGTCCGGCAGTTTCCCCGAAGGCGAGGTATACATAGCATTGCCGTACAAGAGCTGCACCTGGATGAGAACGCCGTTATCAACCAGCGAGTCCACGTAGTCATCGACTTGCTGCGGCACAGAGAAGACGCCGCGCTTTTGCTCGACCCAATCCCAACTCGTCCAGTCGGAGCTGTTCTCGTATTGCCCGATGCGGACCCATTTAAAGCCTGCATCAAACAGCCGCGTCCACCAGCGCCGATTCCAAGGCAGGTACGGATCGCGGGGAAGGTCGGAGTTGATCCCAAAGCCATCTCCAATTTGCGAAGAACGCTTGGGAGGGACGTGCGACGGCAAGGAGCGCCTTTCCTCGTTAGCGGAAACCGCACCAGGGATTACGAGAGCTGCGAATACAAGGAACAACCAAAGAAGACCACGACGCAGCCGGCTATCACCAGCCCGACCCAATCCTAAAAAGCTCTTGCACGTGGCATCAAGCAAAGAGCCCATGGGAATCTCAAGCAGAGCCAAAGAATCGCGCGTATCCTATCACGAATCTCGCGCATGGCGCGTCACTGGCGGCGTTTCGCCCGGAAGTGCGGGAGAACCTTTTCGCCGAACAGGCGGGCTTGCTGGAGGCGATCGTCGCCCCATAGTTCCAGCATCATCTGCGTGCAACCCGCGGAGTGATATTCCTCGAGTCTTTCGATGCACTGCTTGGGAGAGCCAGCGACGGGGCAGACTTTGTCGAGCGTGGCATCGGAAACTGCGCGCGCCGCACCCTTGCGGCCGCTTTTTTCCATGGCGTCGGCGATGGGCTGAATTTCCTCGCGTGTCAGGCCGGCGCATTCGAGAAGCGTGTCCGCCGAACCCTTGATGTTCTGCACCTTGTTGGCGAGATACATGGCGGCCATTTCGCGCGCGCCTTCGCGAGACGTTCTTGGATCTTCACCAACGCTGCCAACGACTACGCACCCGAGATCGAGTTGCGAACCGGCTCGCCCCGCCTTTGTCGCTCCTTCTTCCATGACTCGGCGCGAATAAGTCGCAAATTTTGGAGTACTGATGCTGGCTGTGAGCAAGCCTTGGGTCATCGCTCCGGCAAGCCGTTGCAAGACGGGACCTGTCGCGCCAATGTAGATTGGCGGCTGCCATCTCGGCGCGTGAGCGTCGGACTTCAGGGCGGGAGCGAAAGCTTGAAACGCTTTGCCTTCATATTTCACCTCGTCGCCTGACAGCATGGCCTTGATGATTTCTATGCTTTCGCGCATCACCGTTGCGGGGCCGATTTCCCTGCCCTTCTCGCCTTCGCCGATTTCCTTCATGAAGATTTTGGACGCGCCGAGACCGAGAAGGAAGCGCCCTTCCCCGGCAGCCTCTTGAAGAATTCGAGCTTCCATAGCGATCTGTACAGGATGACGCGTGTAAGGCGAGATGATGCCCCAGCCAACCGCAATCCTTTTTGTTTCGCGAGCGATGATGGCCGTCGCCGCAGTGGAGGAGCGCGCTTCCATCGACTGCTTGCGCCACCATGGATAAGCCTCTGCCAGCCAATAGACATCGAAGCCCGCAGCATCGCATGCTTGTGCCATGTGCACGGTCTGGTTGAGCGGCTCCATGCTCAATTGCAGAACGCCGATCTTGAAGGGCAGTGTCATAGATTTGAGTTTCTCTGACTGCGGACCGTCTGGAAGGTTATGCGAGATATGCTCACGACGGATCGGTCCAAGAATGTTCGAGCCCTTTAATCAACTGCCACATCGCTCGATTGAGTGGGGTAGGCACGCCGGTCTTTTTTCCCCATTCCACGATTGCGCCATTCATGAAATCTACTTCGGTCTGGCGCTTGGCCAGCACGTCCTGCAACATACTGGCGTTGTGCTTGCCCGGGGCGTTGGCGCCTTTTTCAACGAGCACCCTGGGATCCCCGTGCAGCTGGATACCCAGCGCTTTGGCCACGGCTTCGCCTTCCGCGATGAGATCGTTGAACAGCGCCCCCGTCTGAGCAAGGCGCGTGGCCGCGCGATGGTCGAGCAGCGTCAGCGCGCCCACTGGATTCGTCGAAGCATTGAAGATGAGTTTCGTCCACTGCGCCCCGCGCGCATCTTTGAGCGGGATCACGCGCATCCCGCTGCGATTGAGTAGCACGGAGAGTCTTTCAACAAACTCATAGGGAGTGTTTGTTGGTTCGAACGGGCCAATCCACGTGTCGCCGTTGATGTCAAAGCCGACGTGTCCTGGCTCGATCAGATGGCCGGCAGGAAACGTTGTCCCGCGAATGACGTAGTTCACGTGCCCGGCGAGGATTTCCTCGTTCCCAACGCCGTTTTGAACGGAACAAACGGCGCTTGTGGCGCTGAAGATGTGCTTTGTTTGCTCGATGGCGGGGCTCGTGTGCGTGCTTTTTGTCGCGACAATCCCAAAATCGCATGCTGGAATCTGCGAGGCGTCTGAAGTCGCATGCAGGCGCGCGGTGAAGTCCGCTGCGCCGCTGATCCTCAATCCGCGTTCCCTGACGGCGCGAACGTGATCTCTGGAAACGTCGTAAGCGTGAACCTCCACGTCCTCCAGCCGCGCCAGATGGGCGGCAAAAATACTTCCGATTGCGCCGCAGCCCACAATGCATACCTTCACACTCATGCCGTCTTACTTGCCTCCGCGCCGGAGTAAAACTTCCACGGCAAGCTAGCCAGGCACTCGCCTTGTTTCCTGCCAATGCGGTAGGTGTCCTGGGTGTAGAGACACACTTGGCCGTCTTGATCGACGACTTGCGGATGGAAGCTGACGACCATGTTCTCCTTCAGCTCAATCTGCGTGTTTGCGCCGATGGCCGGGTGCTCGATCATCGTCAAACCGATGGAGTGACCGGTAAGATGGCCGAGAGCAAATCCGGCGCGTTGAAAAACATCCGCGGCGGCTTTGTGAACATCGCAAGCAAGGGCGCCCTCCCTCATTTTGAGCCGCGCCGCTTCCATCGCTTCAGGATAAACATCGCTCATCGCCAGCGTGCGGGCGCTCGGCTTTCCCTGGATGAGCGCGCGAGAGAATTCGACCCAGTAGCCCGCTTCGCCTGTGACTTCCAGGGAATAGAGCAACAGATCATCGGCGGCGACTCGGCGCAGAGAAGGAACTTTGAAATGTGCCTCGGCTTCGCCGTGCGTGCCGCTAAGGACAATGTTCATCATCCGCGGGCCTGCACCCCGCGCGAAAAAACGCTCCACGGCCGGAGCCATGATTTCAGCTTCGGTCTTTCCGGGACGATAAGCGCTCAAAAGCGCATCGAAGCCATCGAGGATGATGTCCATCGCGTCGCGCACGCCCGTCAGTTCTTCTTCGCTTTTCACCGCGCGTGCCATGTCGAACTGAAAATCAAACGGCACAAGATCGAAGGAGCCATGTTGCAATTCCCGGTAGTCGCGCACGGCCATAATGAAGTCCAGTCCATAGACGGCGACGCGTTTCCATTTTTTCTCTTCCATCTTCTCGCGCAGCCATTTTCCCGGAATTTCCGCCCACACCTGATCCCGCACCCAAGGCGCTTTCTTGTCGCCAATCCAGCGTGCTTCGCGAGGAAACACGAGCGTTGGCTCACCTGAGAGCGGAATCAGGACATAAACATAGCGATGCACGATTTCGAAGCCAGACACGTAGCGGATCGCGCCTTCGAAACCCGCATATTGATTGCCACCAACGATAAGACCGTCAATATTGTTGGCCGTCATCGCCGCGCGAATGTTGGTGTAACGGCGATCAATCTCTTTTTGCGTGGGCATCTTGTGCCTCTTCCATAGGTCGCTATCCGTGGTCTCCGCAGATTTCAGCGGCGGCTAGAGCATAAATTTTTGTGGTGTTGAGGAGCGTCTCGATGGCCACTTTCTCGCCCTCAGCATCGCGGGGACCGCTGGACGGACCATAGTTCAGCGTGTCGATGCCAAAGCGCGCCATGACGGAAGCGTCGGAATCCCACAAAACGGTCGCATGTTTCGCAGGCGTCCCCAGAACCTTGTGGTGACAGGCCTCCACCGTCTTGACTAGCGGATGGTCTTTCGAGATTTCCGCGCCGGGAACGGAAACAAAAGTTTCGTATTCCACGCCGTAGTCCGGATGCTTTTTGCGAAGCTCAAGAACGAGTTTCTTGACCGCAACCCGCACTTCCTTAAGTGGCATGGTGGGCGGCACGCGAACATCCAGGAAAACATCTGTGCGCTCAGGTGTCCGGCTAACGCGCCACGGAAAGCCGCCACGAATGCAGCCAACGTTAACGACCCCAGGCAAGCCGTCGTAGGTCGCTTTCTTTTCCCAGGCAGCGATCCAATCGTAAATCGCGGGCAGAATTTCTTTCATCCTGAAGACCGAACTCAAGTCCTGTTTGCCGCGCGTGAACCCCGTATGCACGTAGTGGCCATGCACAGACAAACGCACCCACACTGTGCCGTAATGTCCGAGGACCAACTGTAAGTCCGTGGGCTCGCCGAGAATGCACATGTCGGGCAAGACGCCGTGGTTGACGAGATGGTGCGTGCCCACGCCATAGCCGCGAAACTCCCTGCCCACAAATTCGTCGCTCCACTGCGTTTTTTCGATTTCACCAACGACCGCGGCAATCATCAGCTCACCTTCTAACTTCACGCCCGCGCGCTTCAGCGCTTTCACCGCCTGCGTGTAGCAGACCAGCGCACCCTTCATGTTGTAGATGCCGAGCCCGTAGATCAGCCCGTTCTTGACCATCGCTCTCGGCTTGTAGCCGATCCCCGTAAGAAATTCCTCGCGACCGGTGTTGGACGTGTCCATGTGGCCGTTGAACATCAAGCTTTTGCCGTTTCCTTCGCCTTCCCAGAGCCCCACGACATTCGCGCGGCCTTCCTCAACTTCCTGCCGGGAAACCGATAGGCCGATTTCTTCCAAAGCGCGCCGCATGTAGCCGCCCATTTCCAGCTCTTCGCCGGTGGGACTGGGGATGTTCACAACGTCGCAGCACATCGCCACCAATTCGTCTTCGCGAATCTGCGAAAGGATGGCCCTGGCCAAATCTTCCTTCATAGACTCACTCTGCCCTCGCGTTGACGGGGTTGCCATTTCGCCTCAAAAGCGAAAATCGTCCGGATAAGTGCAAAGCTTTTCGCAGCCGCTCTCGGTCACCAGAAAATTGTCTTCCAGGCGCAGCCCCCCACCGCCTTCCCAGTACACGCCTGGCTCGATGGCGAGTACCATCCCGGAGCGCATCCTACCCGGAGCGGCCTGATGAGAATACGGCGGTTCGTGCGCGCGAGCGCCCACGCCGTGCGCTACCGGGTGCGATGGCTGGCCGGGATACCCTGCAACGTCAATCCCCTTTCGCAGGATGCGGTCAATCTCCGCGAGAGGCGCGCCATCGTGAACGCACGCGACGCCGTCAGAGAAAATCTTCAGCAGTTGATCCAAAAGCCGGTTGTATTCGGGAGTCAGGCGGCCGGGGCAGATATTTTTCGTAAGGTCCGTCCAGTACCCGTCCGCACAAACCCAAATCTCAACCAGCGTCGGTTCGTTTTCAATCACCGGGCGATGACTTGTCGCTGTAAACGTTGCAATCCCCTTTCCCGACCAAACCAGAGTGAACGCGCGCGCCATTTCAACTTTGTCCCTGTAACCAACACCCGCAGCATGGATGTGGCCTTCAATCATGGCCGCGACTTCGCTTTCTTTCATCCCGGGTTTGACATTTTTGCGCGCATACTCCATACCGATCGCCGCCAATTCGTTCGCGAGCCGCATGCGTTCGATTTCCTGCTCTGTCTTGATCATGCGCACTTCCGCCAGCAGCGGCGCGGCGTCAACGACTTCCTGGCAGCTCGAGCGAAACGCGTCGTAATACCCTTGCCAGTAAACCGTCGGCTCTCCCACCATGCGATCGCAAATCTGCGAAAACTGCGAGAGTTCAACGCCCACACGGCCATCCAATTTTCGTTCGCGCAAAACGTCAACGGCCATTTCGGTCGAGCGCACCATTGGTGGGCGCGGATCTTTTGCGTCGTAGAAACGAAAGTAGCGGACGTCCTTGTTCCAAGCCGTGCGCTGCGCCTCGCGAAATTGTGGCTCGATAACCAAAAGCGTCGTCTCGCCTTCTCGGGGAAAAAGGACGAGGTCATAGCCTTTCATCGTCCAATAGTTCGTCAAGTACAGGATATTGTCGGGCGCACGGGCGACTAAAACATCGAGATGATGGCGCTCCATGATTTCGCGCACGCGTTCGAGCTTCTTCTCGTCGACCGGATAGCTCACTTGGCAACCGCCTTTTCCCGGCCTTGGTACGTCCACGAAGCCTCTTTGGCCTTGATCAGACGATAGAGCGCAGTGTGAAGTGGCGCCGGGAGGCCCGCGCGTTGGGCTTCGCGGGCAATTGCTCCACCGAGAAAATCAACTTCAGTTTCGAGTTTGTGGCGGATGTCGTAAAGCATCGAAGGCGGATGATCCGTTTGCGCGCCGATCTTGTTCATCTCCCAGGGATCTTCGTAAAGCTTCACGCCGAGACCTTCCGCGACTCTCTTCCCTTCCTCGATCAAGGCATGCAGCAAATGACCAAGATCGCTGAATTGCTTTTCTTCCGCAAAATGAAAACTGTGCGGAAGCTCCGTAAGAGCTGCCACGGCGTTGACCGATGCGTTGAAGATGAGCTTCGACCATTGCGCCGGGCGTGCATCTTCGAGAGCCATCGCTTTGAGGCCCGAGGAGCTGATCAACGCGGCAGCCTCCTGTACCAGAGCGAATGGTGTCCTCGTCGGTTCGAACGGGCCCATCCACGTCGCGGTGTCGAGTTCATAGCGCACCTGCGTGTCGGCGACACGCGTGCCGCTCATGAACGTGGTTCCGCGCATGACGTAAGTGTCTGCAATTTCGGCGATGATTTCTTCGCTTCCCAGACCGTTTTGCGAAGACAAAATGGCGCCATTCTTGAAAAGATGCGCGACCGGAGCGACGGCGTCCGGTGTTTGCGTGGCCTTGCAGGAAACGATTCCGAAATCGAACTGTGGTAAAGCCGAAGGATCATTCGTGGCGCGCAGATTCGCGTGGAAATCATGCGTTCCGGAGACTCGGAGCCCCTGTTCATTGAGCGCCCGAGCGTGATCCGCGCGCCGCACGAACGCCCATACTTCCGCCACCCGCGCGAGATGCGCCGCATACAAGCTGCCGATGGACCCGCACCCGATGATGCAAACGCGCTTCATCTAAGCTTTCCTGACATTGCGGAGGCGATGGCGAATGGACTCGCTACCTGGCGGCACGGCGATGTTCGACACGCACCATTCCCTTATACGCGCCGCTCTCCGCCTTTTGCATCGCGTGGAACAGCGAGTCGCCGGTGTTGTGCGAATCATCGATGATTACCCCGCTCGAATACAGCGCATCCTGGAGCGCCGCGCAAATCGTGTGCACTGGAGCCGCCCCGCCTTCGCCCATGCCCTTCGCTCCGTTCAGCGTAAACGGCGAAGGGGATTCCATGTGCCCGTACAAAAGCTCCGGGATATTCACGGCCGTGATTGGCGTGTAATCGCTGAACGTTGCCGCGAGCAGGTTGCCGTCCGAATCGTACCCACAATTCTCTAGCAGCGCCGCGCCAATCCCGTGCGCCGCAGCTCCGTGCACCTGGCCTTCCACGATGCGCGGGTTCACCGCTTTCCCGCAATCATCCACGCAAGCGTAAGCGAGAATCTTTGGTTGAAATGTTTCGCGGTCCACCTCAACGACAGCAGCGTGAATTTGTGCGGCGTAGGTCAGCGTTAAGTTGCCGTACTTCCGCTTGACGTCGGGAATCTGAAAATTTGCATGAAACACGTGCCTGCAGTTCAAGGTGATGTCCCAAAGCGATTCCGGCATTCCGGCATTGTTCACGTTTACCAAATTCGCCAGCGCCCAATAATTGATCGCTTTCTGCCTCCCTTTGACGCGTACCTCCGGCCCTTGCGCGCCCACGCCAAACTCCAAATCCTTCTCCTTGGCTTGCAGTTTCCACGCGGCGAGGCGGCTCAATTCTTTGCGCAGCTTTATCGCCGCGCCGTGAATCGCCGACAGCCCCGTCACCGCAAACTGGCTCGCATACGTCCCCGTGTGTCCCGTGTACGCGTTGTGCGCCGTATCGAAGCCCGGCCGCACGTTTACAAGATCTGGCGTGATGTTGAGCGCATCGGCAACGACCTGCGCCGCCGCCGTCTCATGCCCCTGGCCCTGCGGCACAGAGCCCATGCTGACCACCACTTCGCCGTAGATATCCAGCTTCACGATGCCGACTTTGGATTGTCCGGAGAACGGCGCATCAGGATTAATAATCCGCGCTTGTCCAAAATTATTCGTTCCGGAGTCGAGCGTCGAGCCAATCCCCAGTCCAATCCAGCGTCCTTCTTTGCGCGCCGCGGCCTGCTTCTTCTTCCACTCGTCCCAGCCAACCAGTTTCTTCGCCATCGCCAGCATGCTCGCGTAATCGCCGGAGTCGTAGACGCACCCGTTCGGGGTTTTGTACGGCATCTCGTTTTTGCGAATGTAATTACGCACGCGCATCTCATCAGCCGGAATCCCCAGAGCTTGCCCGCAAATATCCATCACCCGTTCCATAAACCACAGGTGCTGCATCCGGGAGTAACCGCGATTCGGGCCAACGGGACACTTGTTGGTCACCACTTGGCGCATAGCAATGCGAATATTTTTCACACGATACGTCGCGGGAAGCACCTGCGCCCAGATCACGCACCCCAGCGGTTCGTACCGCGGAAACGCCCCGCAATCGTCCACATGTTTCGAATCGATTGCCAGAATGACGCCATTCTTGTCCAGCGCCACGCGCGTGTCCAGGAACGTGCGTTCGTTACCGTGGGCGCTCGCTTGCATATGTTCGATGCGCGTCTCGACCCATTTCACCGCGCGCCCGCCCGCCTTGCGCGAAGCCAGCGCGCACGCCGCCATGTACGGATAGCTTGTAATCTTGATCCCGAAGCCGCCGCCAATGTCGAAACTCTTCATGTGAATTTGATCGATGCGCACGCCCAGCGCCGGCGCCAGGAACTGCGACGCGAACGAAGGAAAAGTATTGTTGCAGTGATATTCGATGTCGCCCGAACGCGGATCCCAATTCGCCAAAATCACATTGCATTCCAGCGGCGTGCTCGAAAACCGATGAAAATGCAATCGTCCAATGTGCACGACGTGCGCCGCTTGTTGGAAAGCCTTTTCCACGTCGCCATATTCAAACACACCGTGCCAATTCCGGTTCGTGCCCATCGCGGGATGCAAAAGGCTTTCATCTTTCAGCGCGTCTTCCGCCGTAACCACCGGTGGCAAGGGCTCGTAGTCTGCCTCCACAAGTTCCGCGGCATCCTCGGCGGCAAACCTCGTTTCCGCAACGACCGCGGCGACCGGCTCACCCTGAAAAACAACTTTGTCCACGGCCATCGGGTAGTCAGCAATTTTCTGCGCGCCCCCCGGCCCAATCTCGATAAACGGCTGCACTTGCTTCTTGATTTCCGCGCCAGTCAGTGTGCAAACAACTCCAGGAAACTTTCCCGCCTTCGAAACATCAATCCGCGCGATCTTGGCGTGTGCGTAGGAAGACCGCACGAACCGAATGTGCAGCATCCCCGGCATCTTTTCGTCGTCGACGAAGATGCCCTTCCCGCTCACCAGCCGGTTCTCTTCTTTGCGGCGAATGGGTTGGCCCACCCATTTTGCAGCCGACGCTCTCGCTCCATTTGCGGAAAGCCTCGAAGAACCGCGCCCCGCCGCCTTCTTCCTCGTCACTTTGGTAATGGATTTTCCAGCCATCCGACCTATCTCATCTCTAGGCAAGCGCCTTCTGCAGCCCGTCAATCAGCTTCTGCACATTCTTTATCCCCAGCGGTTCGAGCAAGCCGCCGGCCAGAGAAATCACGCGTCCCAGCACCCTCGACTGGCCCGACCATGTAACGTTCGTCCCTCCGCCCGGCAATTCCTCAAGTTCAAACTGCGCGCGAATCGTGGCCGATCCTCCCGGAACTTCGCCTTTCCCCTCGTACACCGCTTTCCGCGCACGCTGATCCTCAACCAGCGTCATTTTCACCGCCGCCGTTCCCCGAATGTGCGAAATGCCCACGCTCAGCTTCACCAAGAAATTCTTCGGATCCAAAATCTCCATGCCCTGAAAGTCCGGCAGCAGCGGGCAAAACCGTTTTGGGTCCACCAGGAAGCTGTACACCTCCTCAGGCGACTTCTTCACCGTGAAATCGCCGGACAGCTTGATCTCCATCGCCTACCGCTTCTCCATTTCCGCAGACGCCATGCGAATGGACTTGAAAACATTTTGATAGCCGGTACACCGGCACGTGTTCCCCGCGATGCCCTTGCGGATCTGCGCATCCGTTGGCCGCGGATGTTTCCTCAGCAGTTGCAGCGTGGCAAGCAAAAGCCCTGGCGTGCAATAGCCGCACTGCAACCCGTGACACTCCGCAAAGGCTTCCTGAATCGCATGCAGCTTGCCGCCTTTCGCAAGTCCTTCGACAGTCGTGATTTCTCCTCCCTCGGCCATCGGCGCAAACAGCGTGCACGACTTCACCGTGCGGCCATTCAGGATCACCGTGCACGCGCCACAGTAGGACGTATCGCAGCCCACATGCGTGCCGGTCAGGTTCAGATGCTCGCGAAGGAACTCCACCAGCAGCGTCCGCGGCTCCACTTCCGCTTCCCGCGCCTCTCCATTCACGCGGGCACGCACAAGAATCTTCTTAGCGTCCGACATACTCATGCCCTGCTTCCACCGATTCACCCCGCGCCCTCCGTGCGGCGATCCCGATGGCGCGCTTCACCAGAGCGCCCGCCAGCATGCGCTTGTAATCCGCTGAGCCGCGCATGTCGCTCTGCGGATCCGCCGCGGCCCTCGCTGCTTCCACGGCAGCCCGGATATTCTTTTCGTCCAGCAATTTCCCTCGCAGCGCCGCTTCGGCTTCCTTCGCGCGAATCGCCGTCAACCCCACGCAGCCCAAAACGATGCGCACCTCTTTGCACCGGTTGTGATCTTCCAGTGTGAGCTGCGCCGACGCGCTCGCCGTCGGATACACCGGAGCGCTGCGCTTGAACGCCAGGTGCGCGCCCGCGCTGCCCTTTGGCGGCACCTTCACGTGCACTGCCGTCACAATCTCGTCGTGCGCCAGCGCGGTCGTGAACGCATCCTGGATGAACTCTTCCAGCGGCACGGTTCGCTGCCCGTCGGGTCCAAAGCAAACCACGGAAGTCTCGAGCGCCAGCAGCGCGGTCCCCCAATCGCCGCTCGGGTCCGCCTCGGCCAGCGAACCGCCAATCGTTCCCTGATCACGCACTTGCACATCCGCAATTCCGGCCGCGCAATCATGAATGATCGGCACAGTCGCGCCCGCCGCGGAGTGCTCCAGGTCGGCGTGCCGCACCAGCGCGCCAAACCGCAGCTCTCCTTTGGAGGTCTCAATTTCCCTCAGGCTGGAAATGGGATTGATGTCGACGAGAGCTGTCGGCCGCGCCATGCGCATTTTCATCAGCGGAATCAAGCTCTGCCCGCCAGCGATGACGCGGGCCTCTTCGCCTAGCTCCTGGAGCAGCTTCACCGCCTCCTGAACTGAGGTGGCCCGATGATAAGAAAACGGCGCCGCGTACACTTTAAATTCCGCTCTTCCTTCGACACCTGCTTCGGAACAATCGCGAAGCTAGCCGCAAGCTGCGCAGGCAGATGGCCAATTCCCGCGCCGTCATTCTAGTTCCCCCGAAACCTTGGAGCAAGGGAGCAAGTCCATCCAAACCTTTCGCTTTCGTTTTTCTTTTAAACTGCCCCGGCCGCCTACAAGTCTTCAGTCGCCCGTCCGAGCCCGCGCAAAACCCAGCGTCATTCCCGCTAGCGACACAATGACCAGCGCCGACCCCGCCACCGCCAGCGCCCGCGGCCCGGGCCCGTTGTTTAGCGTCTGCATCAGTACTCCCAGCGGAAAAAGCAGCGATCCCGCCATCAACCCAGCGGCTAGGAGCATTTGGACGCGCTCATCGAACGCGCGATCGATCGCCAATCCCAGGACAATCAGAATCATCGCGAGTCCGATCCAGTGTCCGTGCACGTCCACGTGCCGGTCGTAGGCGTACTTCAGTTCTTTGTATTCCTTTAAGGCCTCGCCGGCCGCCAGCGAATCTCGTTTTGCTGTCGCGCTGAAGCTCGTCGCGAGAGATTTGCCCATCCCGTCGAGTTCCTGATGTTCCGCAAAAACGGCGTACCACACGCCATAGATCATGCCCAGCAACGCCAGGCCGATTCCGCCGATGATAAGCAAGCGCCGCGCAGAGCTCATCCGCTTTTTCCTTCTTCCAAGAGCGCCATGGCGTCAAGCTCGCCGGTGTATCGCACGATCCCGATCCACATCGCCACCAACGCCACAATCACCAGCAACCCGCAAACGTCCGCGATCCCGCCCGCTACAAGCCCGAGCTTCAGCTCCAACAAAACGAACACCGGCAGCCCCAGCGAGCCCAGCAGAAGCGCCCACGCCCAATTTCGCTTCCACGAATGGCGCAGGCTCACGTAGGGCTGGAAAAACCCCACCAGTATCGCCAGCAGGCCAAACTCGATCGAGTGTGCGTGCGCCGCAATGTGCACCGCTTTTTCCCCTGCCAGTTGTCCATACTCGCCGAGAGCTGCATCAACCACCGCCGCATTCTTCGCCGTGGCCGCGATGCTCATCTCCGAAAGGAGCGCATAGTCGAGCGCCTCATGGCGATAGAGATCAGCTCCCGCGTAGTAGGCGCCGTGAAAAAAGCCCAGAAGCACCAGGGCCAGCCCGCCCGCCAATAAAATCCGGCCTGCGCTGCTACGGTCTTTGAGCAGGCTGTCTTCCATCTGAGCACGCCCGGGCTGCCGAAGGTGCCGCGCAATTCCAAGCAAATACAGAAGCGTGGCCGCGACCACCAGCGTGCCGCCGAAATCAGCACAAATGCTGGCCCACCCAATCGCCTCGAGCGGGCTGTAAGCCAGCCCCACGTAATGAATCAGAAAGACGCCAACGGGCAGAAGCCACGATCCGATAAGAAAAGTCCAAGCCACTTTTTTTCTCGTGCCCTCGCTGAGCGCCACCCACGGCTGCACAATCGCAAGCATCAGCGCCAGGTAACCAAACGCGATCATGTGGACGTGAGTGTCCACTTTCGTTCCGCGGTTCTCCAAAAAACTCCCGACGGCTTTAAAACTGCGGGCGACCGCATTCGCGTCTCCTGAGACTGCGGCGTGCGCGGCCCCCGACAAGCTCTCCCCCACCTTCGCCGCGTTCTGGTGCAAAACAAAAACCGCAAAAAGATCCCCTACCAGCATCCCCACCAGAATCAGCCCGATTCCGCCGAGCGCCAGCAACCTTCGCGCGCTCATCGCCGCAAACCCAGCTCCGGCCGCGCTTATCGACCTCGCGTTGCTAGTCGATTGGATGTCCGTCATCTGAAAAAATCCTTCGTTTTGCTGCCCCTCTCCGAAGAACGTCCGGCCCCGGTGCACTGGAGTTTCCGGACCAGCGAACGAGCCAGAGCCCCCCCTCACCTGGACACTTTAGGGGGTCGGAGCTTTAGATCCGACATTAAGTCCGTTTTTTTTCAAGAGGCTTCAGCCCCTGAAGCCTCGTTCTTTTTGCCGCGAACTAGCGGCCTAGGACACTAGAAATTGAACTTCAACGCTAGCTGAATCTGCCGCGGGTTGTTGACCGCTCTCGGTGTCCCATAGAGCGGGTTCGGTGAGCCCTCGCGGAATCCCGACGGAACCGCGGGGCACCCAAACGCCGTGGGCGTGCTGTTAAATGGACAAAAGTCCGCTGCGCCATACACGGTGTTAAAGAAGCGCACGTTCAACGTATTCGAAAGGTTGAAGGCCTCGGCAAAAAACTCCGCGCTGCGCTTTTCCTGGAACCTAAACTTCCGCCCCACGCGCAGGTCGACCGACCGGAAATTGTCCCCCACGAAAGTATTGCGCGGCTCGATGCCCACCCGGTCGTTGTTGCCAAAAATGTCCCCGTTGGCGTCGAACCCGGCAAACTTGGAAAACCGCTGCGGCGATTGAATGGTGGCAATCAGCCCCAGTTCATAGTCGCGGGCATAAATATTCCAGCCGCTCGGCGTGGTTACCGTTCCGTTCAGCACCAGGCGGTTCCGCACGTCATCCGAAGACAGCGCACGTTCTTCCCGGAAATTCCCGCTGTCCTGTGGAATCAGCACGAAGCTCGGATTCGGGCCGTCGTCAGTCGTTTTCGACCACGTGTAGCTCAGGCCATAGGAGATATTCCGCGTCAACCGTTTGTTCAAATTGATCAGCAAGCCGTCATACTGCGAATCCCACCGCGACGTCGCCTCGAAATAAACCGCAATCGGAAATGTGCGCACGCCGGGGCTGTAAGGGCATGGCAAAGCCGAGCAGTAGATATTCTTCGGTCCCGCGCGTCCCTGCGAATCGTGGAGCATCTGTGGCCCAAGAACCGTGTTGGGATCGGGCTGATTCACGTTGAAAAAGCTTCCCAAATGCACGCCGCGAACGTGCAGTCCGCTGATGCTCACTGTCGCATCGGGCAGCGGCTCGAATTCCAAAGCAAGGCTGGCCTGAATCCCATACGGATTCTGATGATTTTGCACGAACCGCACAATCACGGAAGGGCCGAAGAATCCGCACTGTGCCAACGTTGTCTCACCTGGGAAGCAAACGTTGGGAAAAGGAACGGCATCCGGATAAGTGCCGTTTGTTAGGAGCTGATTGAGCGCGAAGGCAGTGATACCGGTACCGCTCGCAAACGCAAACAGCTCCGTCTTGGCATTCAAACTGTCCTCGAACGGCCGCCCAGGATATTTGCCGTTATTGAGCTGAGAAATGTTGGGCGTGCCCCCGCAGGACGGAATCTGGCACGCCAGCAAAGGCGCCGGAATAATCCCGTGGAAGAGTCCGAACCCGCCGCGCAGCACCACATTTTTCCTGGTCCCGACTTTGTAAGCCGTGCCAAGCCGCGGATCAAAGTTCTTCCACTGCGTGTTCAACGCGTTGCTCGGCCACGTCTCCCATTCCCAGCGAATCCCGCCGTTCAGCGTGAGATTGCTTGTAACTCGCCATTTATCTTCAATATAGAGGCCGTCGTAGGTGTGATTCATGGATCCCTCGGCCGCATTGCGAATCGCCGAGCTGATGCGTCCTCCCGCATAAATAGAAGCAAAATTGGCCAGGGCTGGTTCATTGTAATTCGGCGCCTGGAAGCGCTCGAAGAAAACCACGTTCGGATACTGGCATCCCGCCGGCCCCGGCCCGCCGGGATCGCCCGCCGGCGAAACGCAGTTCGCCCCATTCGTGCGGTCATTTCCAAGATAAGCGCCCAGGCTCGGAAAATCCGCTTCGAACGGATAAAAAAGCGGGAACGATTCGGTCGTCTTCACAAAGTTGTAGTTCCCGCCAAAGCTCACCGTGTGCTTGTCCAGGTTGTGCGTCACGTTGTCCACCAACTCAAACCGCGATTCCCGGTAAAAATCCGGATTGCCGCGATTCACGCCCAGCGTGAAGGTATTCGAAAGTTCCAGGTGCGGCTGTGTCGTCACCGTCGGAAAATCGAATGACCGCCGTGCGAATTGCATGCGCAATTCGTTCACCAGCTTCGGATGGATTACCGAAGCCAGCGTGCTCGCAACCGACTGGTCCCGGTAAAAGTTGTTCTTAAACGCCGACGGCAGGTCGAATCCGTCATTTAACGGCGACTGGTTCAGCAAACGTCCGTCGTTGATGAAGTAGCGCACAAACAACTGCTGGTTGGCATTGAAGCTGTGGTCCACGCGCACAAATCCGTTGTCCGTATCGTTGGTTCGCAAAACTCCACCGAGACTCGGCTCTGCCGGTAGGCCGTACACGTTGGTCTTCAACTCGTTGATGAACTTGATGTTCGCCAGCACCGCGGAATTGTAAAAGGGGGACTCCCCGCGCCGCTGCACCTCGTAATTGCCGTACAAAAAGGTTTTGTCTTTTTCGATCGGCCCGCCCATCGTCCCGCCGAATTGATTTTGCCGCAGCGTGTGCGCGCCGGTGGCTTGCAGCAAATTGATCGCATCCATTCTGTCGTTGCGGAAATATTCGTACAAACTTCCGTGCCAGTCGTTTGTGCCGCTGCGCGTGATGATGTTTACGATCCCGCCCACCGCGCGGCCGAATTCCGTCGAGTAATCCGTGTTAATCACGCGGAATTCCTGCACCGATTCCTGCGGCGGCGTTCCGCGCTGGATTCCTGACGCCGTCGAAACGTCGTCCGCGCCATCCACCGCGATAAAGTTGTAGTGAATGTTTTGCCCCGCGAACGAAAGTTTTGTCACTGGTTCCACGATGACGTCCGTGCTGCCCGACGTCGTGTCTCCGATTTGCACCGCCGGCGACAGCAGCGCGAAATCAATGAACTCGCGACCGTTCACGGGCAAGTCCACGATCTGGTTCTGCGTGATCACCGTGCTGACCTGCGTTCGGGTCGGCTCCTGCAGCTCCGAAGTCGCCTCCACTTCCACTTTTTCCGCGACGCTTCCCGGCGTGAGGCTGAAATCCAATTCCGCGGCTTGCCCGACTTGCAGGGTGATGGCCTTGGTCTGCTTGCCGAATCCCGTGAAAATCGCGGCTACGGCGTACTCACCCGCGGGCAGCGCGGGAATCGTGTACTCGCCGCCGTCGGACGCCTGCACGGAACGCGAGAATCCTGTCGCCGTGTTCGTCGCCGTCACTGCGGCCTTGGCAATGCTTCCGCCAGATGCGTCGACAATTTTTCCGGAAAGCGTGGCATTCACGGCCTGCCCGTGGGCATTCGAAGCAGGGAAGAACGCGAAACTCAAAACCACGAAGGCAAACAAAGCCTGCAGACAGACGAATTGTTTCCTACTCACTCCACACCCCCTGCGGAAGGAAAGCCTGCGTGCAGCCTATTCCGTGCGAGAGGTCGTGTCAAGACATTGGCGCTTGCAAAGCGTGCCGCCTCAAGAATCTCCGCTTCAAAAAATCAGCCAGACCCACTAGATTGTGAGCTGTTCCCCTTTGGCGTGCAGTGGTAGGGGCCGCTTTCGCGTTTTTTGCCCCCGGTGCTTTCCACCGGGAAGCGCGTCCCCATTCAACACGTGCCCGCTCGTGTGCAACACCAGCCATCAGCGGAGATGGATGAACCATGAGCAGAAAAATTGGAATTCTCGGCGGGACCGGCCCGGAAGGTTCGGGGCTCGCAGCGCGTTGGGCCGCTGCCGGCGAGCAAATCGTCATCGGTTCGCGCGACACGAACCGCGCCGCCGAAACCGCGAAAATTCTTCGCGCGCGCCTCGGTTCCAACGCAAAGATTGAAGGCGCGGACAACGCCTCCGCCCTCGCGCAGTGCGAAGTCATCGTACTGACAGTTCCCTTTTCCGGTCAGGCGGCGCTCCTGAAACAACTCAAGCCGCACTGGAAGCCGGGACAAATCCTCATTGACACGACCGTGCCCCTCGCCGCAGCCGTCGGCGGCGCGCCATCGCGGATGCTCCACGTTTGGCAAGGTTCCGCGGCACAGCAGGCGCGCGAACTTGTCCCGGCATCCGTGGTAGTCGCGGCGGCGTTTCACAACCTGGGCGCCGAATTGCTCGCGCAAACGGGGCCGGTCGACTGCGATATCCTGGTCTGCAGCGATGATGACGAAGCAAAACGCGTCGCCACCGAATTAGCCGGAAAAATTCCCGGCGCGCGCGCGCTCAACGGCGGAAAACTCGAAAACGCGCGCATCGTCGAATCCATCACCGCGCTGCTGATTGGCCTCAACGCGCGCTACAAAGTTCACACCGCCGGCATCCGCTTCACCGGTTTACCCTTAGCCTCGAAGGGCCCGCCAATAAAGTAAGTGTGGTCCGCCCGCAATTCAGAACAAATATCCTCGTTCAAAACGATCGACCATAGTCATCCCGAGCGAAGCGAGGGTTCTGCGTTTCGTCGCCCGAAGCAAAAGCACATTCCTCGTCGCCCCGCTCCTTGGAATGACAGATTCAAGGCGCTTCGACTCCTCCTCGGCTTGCGAAGCCGTCGGCGGCGGCGAGGGCGCCGATTTTTCCGCGGACGCGCGGCGAAACAAATTTGTCGCGCGCAACAAACTCCGGATAGATCGCGAGCCTTTCGCGCAATAGGAAGCCGCGGGCTTCAGTTTCTTTCTGCAGACGCGAAATTTGCGGCCACGCCGCTTCCGGATTAATAAAATCTTTAGTCACCGGAGAGATTCCGCCCCAATCGTTGATGCCCGCATCCAGCAGGCGCGGAAAATCGTCATAACTCAGATTTGGCGGCGCCTGCAGATTCACGCGCGCGCCCAGAATCAGCCGCGCCACGGCAAGCGTCCGCAGCATTTCTTCAAGCGAAGGTTCGGCGTGATGCGCCATCGGAATGTCCGGCTTGGCGCGAAAATTCTGCACAATCACTTCCTGGATGTGCCCGTATTTTTCGTGCATCGCGCGGATCGCCAGCAGCGAATCGACGCGCTCTTCCATCGTTTCGCCAATGCCGATCAAGATGCCGGTAGTAAACGCCATCGAGCGCTTCCCCGCTTCTTCCATCGTGCGCAGGCGCAACGCGGGAACTTTGTCCGGTGCGTTCGCGTGCGGCAAGCCTTCGCGCATCAGCCGCACACTGACGTTTTCCAGCATCAGCCCGACGCTGGCGTTCGACCCTTTCAGCTTGTCGAGCAGCGCGCCGTCCATCACGCCGGGATTCGCGTGCGGCAGAAGACCCGTGCGCTCCAGCACCAACTCGCACATCGCCGCAAGATAATCCAGCGTGCACGCGTAACCTTGCCGGCGCAGAAATTCCCGCGCTTCCGGAAAAATCCGTTCCGGCTGATCGCCCAGGCTAAACAGCGCTTCCTTGCAGCCGGCGCGGCGTCCCTGTTCCGCCAGCGCCAGCACTTCGTCCGGCGTCATGAAGTGCGCGCCAGGCTGTCCCGGATCTTTACGAAACGTGCAGTAGGAGCAATAGTCGCGGCACAGCGTCGTCAGCGGAATAAAAACCTTCTTCGAGAAGGTGACCGTCTTGCCCTTTCCCTGCTGGCGCACCTGGCTCGCTGCTCCCAGCAATTCGTCGAGCGGCACTGGCTCTGGCTGCCCGTTGCGGCAAGCCAGCACCAGCGCCTCTTCGCGACTCATACGCTGCCCTCGCCCCGCCTGTTCCAACGCCGTCTCGGCCTTTGTGCTGGCAATCCTTTTCCTCATCTCAGATCCCGATTATACTGGAGCGGGATGCGTAGGCCACCCGCCAAATCAAGCGGCATTCTGTAGCTGGGAGCCTTGCTTCCCAAGTAGGCAACCATTAGCGAGGCTATCAGTGTGATCCAGTATTTTTGATTCTCAGTCATGCTAATAGTGTAATTTCCTCCAGCGACCAGACGTGATCGGATAGGCCAGCGGCCATCGCGGGCGTGATCCTGAGCGTCTTGTGAATTCTGGCGAAATTGTAGTACAGGAAATGAATCGCCACCATTGCCGCGTGATTCTCGACTTTCTTAGAAAAGGCATTAGTTAGCCGCGTGAATCGGCGCATGCCCATTCTCATTGTTAGATTCTGACGCTCGACAAAGCTAGTGCTTACGTGCTTTGGGTCGGGGTCGCCGCTGACTACTTTCAGGTCACAGCCAATGCATTGTGCCGGGGAATAGCGGGTAACGTTTTCCTCGACAGCGCCGTAAATCTTCTGCAATTGCGCGTAGTCCCCATCTGCTCCGAAAGCATCCTCGACGGCATCCATATAAACGCGATGGCCGTCCGTAGGAATTTGGATGCGCTCCTTCACGCGCTTGGCGCAGTCATTCATAAACTCTCGCGCCCACCATCCATCACGTCCACCAACCAAATAGCTGCACAAAGAAGAAGGCAGAAAGAGGAAAAGAAAGAAGGCCTCTGCGGCTAATCCAGTTCGGAGAGCGCTGCGGTTAGGACGGTTCGGTGAGGGATTGGAGGGGGACGAGGGCGGTTTTGCCGTAATGCTCGCCTTCGAGAATGCGCACCAGACAACGGGAAACCGTTTCGTGGACTTCGAGTATCCTCACCGGGGTTCCGTCTGCAACTAGAAAGAGCTTTTGGGCCGCGATGAGGAGCGACAATCCGACGTCGTCATTGGCGGCATCGAGCTTTTCTCTTTCCGCCGCGGAGGCTTGGTCGGCAGAGACCAGAGCGAAGTCACTTTGGCCGTCAGCAGAGAGTTTGGCGACGCGCCCAACCCAGGAGGACGCCGGCTTTGTTGGGGACGGGCTTGTGAGCCGGGCTGAAGCCCGGCCTCTGCAGGGGGATTCGCGCGTGGCCGCCACTGGCAGGTTCGCGGTCTCCTGCAGTGTGCCGATGAAACGGTAACCGCGCTTGGGTAGCGTTTCGATGAATCGCGGATTCTTCTTGTCGTCGGACAGCGCCAGGCGCAGCTTCTTGATCGCGGTGTTCAGGCTGTGGTCGAAGTCCACAAAGGTGTCCGCGGGCCAGAGCCGTCGCTGGAGGTCTTCGCGGGCGACGACTTCGCCGGGATGCTCCAGGAGCATCGCAAGAACATGAAAGGGCTGGAGTTGCAGCTTGATCTTGCGGCCGGCCCGGTAGAGTTCTCCGCCGCGCAGATGCACTTCGTAGCTGCCAAACCGCACAACATCCGAGGACTGGCCGCCCTGGGTCATCCCAATCCCTCTGCTTGGGACGAATATACCACTAGGATGCACGGCCGGGCCTTCCGCTCGAGTAGGTCCGCCTTCCCTCATGATTGTGTAGTGTCGTCGGTCGCTCGTTCGCTACAGAGAAATGTGGGTTCCGGGGTGAAGATCCAGATTTCAAAAAACGAAACCTGGGCACTCATAGGTCCCTCCGGCCTGAGCTACAGCACGGGGTAATACCTAACGGCGCTCTTCGCCGAGCTGCTAAGTCGGCCTTCGTCGGGCGACTTGGCAGTTCACTTAAAGTGGGTTTTCAGTTCACCTGCTGTGCATTGTCATTGCTCTAGGAATGCGCGAGAGTGCGGGACAACAGCGCGGCTCAAGTGAAAGGGGCGCAAGCTGGGTGATCTTGAACGGCGCTGAAATTGGCAAACTGGAGGATTCCATGAACAAAGCCCTTTTCCGAATCACAATGACAGGAATGTTTGCGCTGGCGATGCTCGCAGTGAGCCAGCCAGTGAGAGCGCAGGAACGCCTGATCGCGGATATTCCCTTTGTGTTTACCGCAGGGAAAATGACGCTTCCGGCAGGCGAGTACCGCGTGGAGAAACTGGCAGATGACTCTGCCGCCTTGCTGATCCAACGAACGGACGGAAGCGCAGCGATGGCGGTGATCACGTTCACCGCGTCGTCCAACGCACCGCAAGCCAAATCGAAGCTGGTCTTCCACCGCTATGCCGACCGCTATTTCCTGTCGCAGATCTGGGTAGCGGGGAATACGCGCGGCAGGCAGCTCCAGAAATCACCGCAAGAAAAGGAGCAAACCTCCTTGTTAGCGCGCAACGGGAAGCCGGACCAGGTTACGATAGTTGCCAGCCTCTATTCGCCCAAGCCCTAGCGCACCCCGCCACTTCCGAGGTGGCAACCCCGCGGGAACCCGGAGAGCCCCCTCCGGGTTTCCGCCGTTTTTTTTTGTGAGCTTCTCCCGGAAAGTTTGAATCTGCCGCGGCCGACAACCGGGCTGGAGTTCGGTAAATTACCCGCAGGGGGTTTGCAGTCTCCCACGGCTTTTCAGCGGAAGCAGGAAAGTGGTAACCACCACTGTGGTCTCCAGCACGTAGCACACGGGAACGAGGTGGTCTTCCGAAGGTGGCAAATCATCCACTGGCGCACACCTTTCCCCAGCACCGTAACCTCCATGTCAAATGGGCGATCTGAAAGGCGAATCGCAAGAACGGTAAAGCTCGAGGTTTCCCTGCTCGACAATCCAACGCAGAAGGAAAGGACGCGGACTGAAAACGTGAGCGCCCACGGCGCCCGGGTGCTGATGCAGCGCAAGCTGCAGCCACTTCAGCAAGCTGTGGTTACCTCTCCCAATGAAGGGCTATGGGCGTCGGCCAGGGTGATTTACTGCCAGCCTGTGGGCGATAATAGCTTCGCTGTCGGCTTGGAACTTGCGAGCAGGGTGGATTCCTGGTCTGGGCCCTACTAACTGGAAAACCCAGTGGATCCCCAAAAAACTCCTGCGAATAAAAACGGGTCAGGCCTCTGCCTTCCTCTCTAACTCGTTCGAGGCCCCTTCATTCGTCCAGCTGGCGACGCATTCAGGGCATTTCCAGAGCCGATAACTTTTGGTCCTGGTTTGAGATTCGGCAAGGTACATGGGGCTTTTGTCCACAGAACAGCTAACGCGCGGCAGGATTTCTTGTTCCAAAGTTGTCTTATCCTGAGTGTCGAGGAAGTAGCCCTGCGAAGTGTCGTAACGGATCAGGCAGCCCGGCTCACAGCAACGAAATGGCGCGTTCTCCGACCCACTCTGGAATTCCAGACTCATCTTCCGATGATGTTGATAGCAAAGTACGTGAAGGTCTTTTCTCGTACTCGAACCCACGACCGTCCCTCCTGATTTGCCTCATGCGGTGTAAGGAGAATGTAAAGAGAAAATTTCCGCGTAACGTCTTTGAGCAAATTGCTGTCCAACAAGTTCACGATGCTATCTTGCTTATGACACAGCACTTAGCGAGTTCAGGAAAGGGTTGGCCATTAGTCGCTATCCAGAATATTGCCAAAGTCAGGAAGCGGCCTTCTCTTGCACTCGCCATTCTGCTTTCCTAGATACGGTCTCCTTCACTTCACCGTGGATCTTTTTCCAGCGTGTGTCGGTTCCCAAGTCCCACAATTCGTGAACTCCAGCTTCCCAGGGAATCCTCGGAGGCGTAAGCTGTGGCCTCACAAATGGATAAAGGGAGAGATTCCTTACGTCCGCCGGCCGACGCATTCGCGGGAGCGAACGCGGGGAGAAACGTCGGCCTGCTCCGTTCGGAATGACCGTTGGTTGCATGGCTGGGAGGTAGTTATGAACCGAAATTGGAGGACGATTCTTGGTATCGGCGCAGTTGGGGCATTCGTTGCGGTATGTGCAGCAGGGGTGGTCATTGCCTCGCGAAGCGCACAAGGGATTCAAGCGCAACAGTTGGGGGCAAGACCTGCTTCGGAGCCGAGCAAGAACTTTCCGCCGGAGCTGGCCGTAAGCGACTTGCACGCGAGCATCAAGGAGTGGGACGTGCCGACAAAGGGCGCGCATCCGCATGACCCAGCCGTGGGCCTGGACGGTGCGCTATGGTTCACCGAACAGATGCAAAACAAGATTGGACGCGTGGACCCGTCCACGGGCTCCTTCAAAGAGTTTCCGCTGAAGGTCGACGATTCCGGCCCCCACGGGCTGGTGGCGGACTCCGAGGGAAATATCTGGTTCACGGGGAATTTCCGGGGATACATCGGCAAGCTCGACGTGAAGACGGGCGAGGTGAAGGAATACAAGATGCCGGACGCAAAAGCCGAAGATCCACATTCGCTGGTGTTTGACACGGATGGCATGTTGTGGTTCACCGTGCAAGTGGGTAACTACGTCGGACGGCTGGATCCCCGGAACGGCCACATAGACCTGCGCCGGGTTGGGCAAGTCCATGCGCATCCCTATGGCATACAAGTCAACAGCCAGGGAGCGCCTTTCTTTTGCATGTTTTTCACCAATAAGCTGGGAAGCATTAATCCTAAAACCATGGACATCCAAGAGTATCTCCTGCCGACCGGCGTGCGCCCTCGGCGGCTGGCGATCGATGGGCATGACCTGGTGTACTTCACCGACTTTGAGGGCGGCAACCTCGGCCGGCTCGATCCAAAAACCGGCGAAGTGAAGGTGTGGCCGTCGCCCGGAGGCGCGAAATCCCAGCCGTACGGCATGGCCATCACGCCGGACGGGATGGTGTGGTACAGCGAGTCCGGCGTGATGCCGAACACGCTGGTGCGCTTTGATCCCAAGACGGAGGCCATGGCGCGCGAAAATATTCCTTCCGGAGGCGGAACCGTGCGCAATATGGCTGCAACGGCGGACGGACGGGTGTATATTGCGTGCAGCGGAGTGAACAAAGTGGGTGTCGTGGTACCTGCCCGCTGACCCCCTTCCAAGGCAGCAACGCAGTTGCCGAGGAGGAACCGATGTCCGGACCAGCCGTCAAGCCTCAAGAACAAACATGCCAGGGAGTCTCGCGCATGGATGAACCCTGCGATAAAGGCGCTCAGCAGTATTGCGAGCGCTGCGGGCAGTGGTTCTGCCGCGGGCATTACCCCGACCCGGAATGGCATGCCTGCGCCCCCGAGCAGGGCCACGTCTGAAGATCCCACGGATTTGCTGGCACGCCACCGACGTTTGCGGATTGCACAGCAGAGACTGTGTGAATTCTTGACGGAGACGCTTGCCTCCGTTAGCGTCAGAAGACGCGGTGCGAGCGCGCTCCGCGTGCGCAGACTGCACTTTTTTTGCAGGGGTGGTCTTGCGCAACTTTCGCTGACCAGAGAGAGACTTGGCCAACGCGATCATTACGCTCACGACGGACTACGGCACGAACGACCACCTGGTCGGGACGCTGAAGGGTGTCATTCTGAAGATCAATCCCGACGTGACCATCGTGGACATCACGCACAACGTCACGCCGTTTGATTTGCTGGATGGCGCGCTGGCCATTGGTTCGGCGTATTCTTATTTTCCGCCGAAGACGGTTCATGTCGTAGTGGTGGATCCCGGAGTGGGCACCGAGCGGCGGCCATTGCTGGTGAGTGCGGGCAATCAATATTTTGTCGCGCCGGACAATGGCCTGCTTTCGGTAGTGTACGAGCGCGAAGCCGAGAGCCTCATGGTGCGGCACGCCAATGCGGAACACTATTACTTGCAGCCGGTTAGCAAGACATTTCATGGCCGGGACATCTTTGCGCCGATCGCCGCTTGGTTTACGAAGAGTTGGCAGAGTTCCGGCTTCGGTGACCAAATTGAGGACTTCAAGCGGTTCGCGCTTCCCCGCCCCAAGGAAGCCGACGGCGTGGTCAAGGGAGTGATTCTGAGGGCGGATTCGTTTGGCAACTTGATTACAAATTTCCGCCAGGAAGATTTGCCGGAAGGCGTTGCGAAAGACGGCGCGATCCAGCTGCAAGTCGGAACGCAGTCCGTGACGCGGTTTGTGGAAACGTTCGCGCAGGGGAATGGCGCGGAGCCGTTTGCCTATGTGGGCTCGAGCGGCTTCTTGGAAATTGGCGTGAACAAGGGCAGCGCAGCGCGCACTCTCGGACTGAATCGGGGGACCGCTGTCGTCCTCACGAAGGAGCCCGGGTAGCTTTCGCCGCCCCCGAGATGCTTCTGCCCAAGTTGCCAAATCTCAGAAGCAATTTCCTGGTATCGATCTGCTGAACCGGCAGCGGCGAGGTCAAACCAGCGAACAAATTCTTCGTACACTACGTTGTGGACATCGTCGGCCGAGCGGCAACTTCGCAATCGCGGCAAAATGGTTTCAGCCTCGGGCTTGTACTCATCCGGGTCGTCTTCAAAATTCATTCCCATTGGGTCATGTCGAGGAGCGCGGAGACGGAGTCGAACAATGCCCATGCTCCGCTCTGAGGCGACGGCCGTTTTCGAAGATTTCATCTGGTGTTTTGGACATGCCTTCAGGCTGACGGGTGCTTGAGAATTTCTGCCAAGGCGTGCAGGCGTGTCGCATCCGCATGGCTCTTCGCTGTGGTGGCGCTTTGTTCGAGCGACGGGGCCATGGTCTTCAGCTTTGCCACTTTGCCCTTGTTCATGCGAGAAGATTCTGCATCCTGGATCGCCTTTCGCAGAGCGGAGATACGTTCGGCGGGCAAGGCCTGCGCGCGCTCTAACTGGTCGAGGTACGCCTTCGCGACGGCCAATTTTGCGGGCCACTCTATTTTTTGCTGATTTTGCACATTCAGCTCGGGGAGGTGAACGGTTTTCGCGGCGTCGATTTCGTTCTGCGTTAGAAATTTGGTCGGGGTCAGTTCGAACACGTCCAAGCCGCGCGCAATTTCCGAGCCGTAAATGTAGCCGTTGTACCAGTAGGCCGACCACTCGCCGCCGAGCACGAGCAACTTCGGATCGATGGGCCCGCGGTCGAAGTAAGCAATCTCTACAGGACGGTCTGCGTCGGTGAAGTCCATCACGGAGACGCCGCCCTGATACCAGGCCTGCACTTCGATGTCGCGGCCAGGAACGGGAACCAGCGAGCCGTTGTGCGCCACGCAGTTTTCCGTGTCACCCTGCGCGGCGGGCATTTTGTAATAATTTGCGAACCTCAGCTTGTTGTCATTCAGGTGGAAGATGGCGTCCGCGCCCCACTTGTTCGGGTCATTCGGACGGCAGCGCGCGCCCAGGCCCCCACCCCACTCGTCGGTGAACACAACTTTGTCGCCATTGTTCGAAAACGAAGCGGAGTGCCAATAGGAATAGTTGGGATCATTCACCGCATCGAGACGCTTTGGATGCACCGGGTCTTTGACGTCTAGGATAATTCCATTTCCAGAGCACGCGCCCGCGGCCAGCCCGATCGCCGAGTAGACCGTGATGTCGTGACACTGGTCCGATTCCTTCGGCTTCTCCGAGCCTTTCTTGCCGTGGGTGCCGCCGTTGGTCAGGCTGTTTAGTGCGCCAGTTCGCGGATCGATGAATAAGCGCGGGCTGGACACGATCTTTGCGTCCTGCGGCGCAGCCAAGGAAACTTGGATCACTTCGATACGAAACAGCGCGGTGTTCGGGTCCTTGTCCGGCGCTTCGCCTGAGCATCCGGGGAGTTCTTCCGGCTGACGGACAAACGATGTGCCCGAGACGTAGATGTAGGCGTTGTCCTTGTCGTTGGGATCGAGCACCAGAGTGTGCGTGTGCGAGCCGCGGCAGGTCTGCACCGCGGCAACTTGCTTCGGATTCTTGATGTCAGCAATGTCGAAGATTCGCACCCCGCGGAAACGGTCTTTTTGTGCTGCTGGTATGCGGCGTTTTTTCTCTTTGTCTTTCTCCTGGTCTGCGGGCGCGGGAGGCTCCGCAGGAAATCCTTGCGTGCCGCAGTCCAAGCGCCCATTCGGCATCTCGACGGACATGAACATCAGATTCTTGTACACCGACACGTCGCCCTGTCCGCCGGGGCAGACCATCGAAGTCAGCAATTTGGCGTTCGCGGGATTGGAGATGTCAAAGATATTCACGCCATAAAAATTTCCCAGGAACAGGTGATTGCCCTGGAACGCCATGTCCGAGTCCGCGAAACCTAGCTGCGCGATCGCTACATGCAGCTCCTTCGGAAGCTTTGCCGCCATGTTGCCGATGCCGAGCTGGCCAATGGCCTTCTGCACTTTTGGATCATCGGGATCCGAAGCACCCAATTGAAATGCGCCGGGCTTCTTGACCAGAGCGATATGCTTGATGCCCATCGCCGCTTCGCCCGCGTCATATAGACCGGGCGTCAGCTTGGCGCGCGGATCGTTTGGATCTGAACCCGTCATTCCCGGAGGAAGCGCCGTCGCGGGCTCCGGGGCAAAGGGATTCGAATCCTCGTCGTCCTTCTCTTTGTCCACGTCCGCATTCGTCGCCTTGTCCTTGTCCGCGGCTTGCAGCGCTCCTGTCTGAGCAGGCGGAGGCGTTGCAGGCGTTTGTGCTGGTGCCTGGGCATTCACGCGGCTCACTCCAAAACACAGAAATAACGCTGCTACGACGATACCTAAAGCAAAATCGGCCACTCGCTTCATGGCTTGTCCTCTTTCGTGTTTCCTGGCGCTTCTTTCTCCGACATTCCTTGCATGATCCTGATCTCGGCCCGTTGCCCCGTGTCCACATCCGTTGCGAAGCTGAAAAGTTCGGCATCCTGCCCCGCGCCCGCCGTAGCGAACAAATCCTTCACCATGATCAGCGCGCCATGGTGGTGCTGAATCATTCCGGTCAGAAACAAACGGTCGAACTCGGCACCGTTGGCGTTGCGCAGCGCTTCCATCTGCTCGGGAGTGAGCATCCCGGGCATAAGATGCATCGGTTCGTGCGACATATCCATGGGGTGGTCCAGGTCCGCCATTTTCGGCTCAGACATGGAAATCGGCTCTCCCCTTGCGGCCAGCCACCGCTTCATAAACCTGATTTCGTCGGATTGCGAGTGGCTAATGCGCGCCCCGAGCAAGCGGAGCTCCTTGTTTTTCGTGTGCGAGGCAATCAGCGCCGTCATCTCGACCGCTTGAGCATGATGCATGATCATGCCCTGCATGAACTCCACGTCCGCCCGGGACCGCGGCGGCAGCGCACCCTTCGTCGACGGTGGCAGCGTCCGGCTCGGATTGCCGGGCGCGCCGGGCTGCACCACAATCGGCTTCGACCGATCTGTCCGCTGCGCGTGCACCCCATGCCCCCAAAGCATGGCCGCAGACAAAAAGCCGCCCACGTGGAGGAGAGTGGGGCGAACGAGTCCGGCATTGCGGAAAAATGCGGTTGTCAGCTTCACGACTGGTATGGACGCAGCATAGACCAGGAACGCGGGTAATAGCAACGTTGGACCGATGTATCTGGTTCCCGCGTCTGCCTCTGGTGGGGAGAGGTCGGCTCGGTTTACTTGACCTCGGTGAGGAGTCGGATAATTTGATAATCAGATTATGAAAAAAACGAGTATAAAGCGTAACCGAAGCGGCGCCCAATTTCTCCGATTGCATCAATCGGGTCAATCGCGTGCACGATCAAAACATGACGTTTGAGCTTCTGAAGAACGGGCAACCCTTTGCTTGCCTGGTGCCGGCGAAAAAGAAAATTTGCCGCGGCCACGACTTGGCGGAAGCCCTGGCTAAAACCGAGTTACCAGAGCAAGAAGCAAAAGCGTGGTGCCGCGATCGGCGAAAGGCACGCCAAAATTCAACAAACGGCGGTTCTCTCGAAGCAAAGGGCAGCGTCGTAGAACCAACGTAGTTCCCTCGCAAAGGCCACGCCTGCCGCGCGGAGTCAGCGGGAGAGGTGGGCGACTTCGAGTTCAGCGCGGGTGCGCGGGTCGAGCCAGTCGCGCCAGGCGTCGCCGAGCAAGTTGAAGGAAAGAACGGCGACCATGACCGCGAGCGCGGGAAAAACGACCATGTGCGGCGCGTCGAAGAGGTGCCCACGGGCATCGTTGAGCATGGCGCCCCAACTAGGTACGGGCGCGAGGACGCCGAGGCCCAGGAAACTCAGCGTGGATTCGGCAAGAATTGCGCCGGCAATGCCGATGGCGGCCTGAATGAGCACGGGCTGCACAATGTTCGGGAGCAGGTGGCGCAGCAGGATGCGCAAACGCGAGGCGCCAAGCGACTGCGCCGCCAGAATGAATTCCAGCTCCTTGACCTTGAGCACTTGCGCGCGGGCCAAGCGCGCGTAGCCAGCCCAGCCGGTGATGATGAGCGCGAGAATCACCTTGCCGATGCCGGGACCGAAGAAGGCCGCAAAGGCAATCGCGAGCAGAATTCCCGGAAAAGAGAGAAAGGCGTTGATGAGCAGCAGGTTGATCACGCCATCGAACCAGCCACCAAGGTAGCCCGCCAGCATTCCCAGTGTGAGGCCGATGAGGCCGCAGCCGCAAACGACGCAGACGGAGACGGTTAACGAGACGCGCGCGCCGTAGAGGGTGCGCGAGAGGAGGTCGCGGCCAAGCTCGTCGGTGCCCATCCAATGCGCGAATGAAGGAGGGGCGAGGCGGGCGGGCAGATTTTGCGCGGCGGGGTCGGCGGGAGCAATCCAGGGAGCTAGAAGCGCGGCGAGCAAGAGGATGAATGCGCTGGCGAAGCCAATTTTGGCAAGCCAACTTTGTTTTAGGAAATCACCAAGCGGACCGAGAGAGGTCATGACAACCTCACACGCGGGTCAATGACGGAATAGAGCAGGTCCGTGAGCAAGTTGACGGCCACATAAGAGATGACGATGACGAGAATGCAGCCTTGGAGCAGAGGATAGTCGCGGGCGGAGATGGCCTGGACGGTGAGGCGGCCGATGCCGGGCCAGGAAAAAATGGTTTCGGTCACAATGGTCCCGGCGAGTAGCGTGCCGAATTGCAGGCCGAGGATGGTGATGATAGGAATGAGCGCGTTGCGAAAAGCGTGGCGGAGGAGAACGGCGCGTGTCGAAAGTCCTTTCGCGCGAGCCGTGCGGACATAGTCGCTCGAGAGTTCTTCAAGCATGGCGCCGCGCACCATGCGCGTGAGAATCGCGGCGAGCGCCGCGCCGAGCGTGGCGGCGGGCAAAAGGTAGTTGAGCGGGCCGCCGCGGCCGGAAACGGGCAAGAGGCCGAGTTCGATGGAAAAGACGAGAATCAGAACCGGACCAAGAGCGAAATTTGGAAAGGCCAAGCCGAAGAGCGTGAAAAGGCCGACGGCGCGGTCGGGTGACTGACCGCGGCGATAGGCCGCGAGCATGCCTGACGGGATGGCGATGGCCGCGCAAACGACGAGCGCAAGAAAAGCAAGCTGCAACGTAGCGGGGTAGCGCTCGAAGATGACGCGGCCGACCGGTGCCTGAAACTTGAAGGACTGACCCAAATCGCCGTGGGCGAGAAGCCAGAAATAACGCGCGTATTGTTTGTGCCACGGGCGGTCCAAGCCGAGTGCGTGACGCAGTTGCGCCGCTTGGCCGGGAGCGGCGCCTTCGCCGAGCATCTGCTCGACGGGGTCGCCGGGGACGATGTGGATCATCAGGAAAACGAGCGTGAGAACGAGCCAGAGCGCGGGAAGGGCAAGCAGGATGCGTTTGAGAATGTAGCGCGTCATGGAATGGGAAGGGACAAGAGAATGGTGGATTGCAGGCGACAATTCTGTTTGAGAGAGCTGCCTGCGTTGAAATCTTGCCCGGTTTCCTCGCTTCGCTCGGAATGACAATTCTTCAGAGTTTTAGCCAATTACTAAGAATCTCCCCGTGAGGATTTGGAGCCTTTGGCCAGCTGGACCATGGCATCGACGGCGTTTGAAGGCTTGCCATCTGTTTTAAGTTCTGCTTCCGGCGGGCGCACCCGCTGAATTTTTACGCGGGCAACGCGCTTGCCATCCATTTCGATGACTGTGAAATGATAATTGCCAAAGTCAAAACTTTCGCCGCCTTTGGGAATGAAGCCGAGTTGATCGAGAACAAAACCGCCGACGGTGGCATAAGCGGGATCTTCCGGCAAGGTTATGTTGTACTGCGCGTCGAGGTCGCGGACGTTGGAGGCGCCATCAAAAATCATGGCGCCATCGGCGAGCGGGAGCGGTTTTTCGACGACGTCAAATTCGTCGTGAATCTCGCCGACCATTTGTTCGACGATGTCTTCGATGGTCACAAGACCGAGAATGCTGCCGAATTCGTCGAGCACCATGGCCAAGCCGACACGGCGGGTGCGGAGTTCCAGGAGCAATTCGCTGGCGGGCTTGGTTTCAGGGACGATGAGAACTTCGCGCAACACGCGACGAAGATCAAAGGGCGGTGCGGGCACGTTTTCTTCGAGACGGCGCTCGCGATCGAGAAGGACCCACATCATGTCTTTGATATGCACGAAACCAACAACGTGATCCAGGGAGCCGCGATAAACCGGGAGCCGCGAGCGTTGCGTCGTGGCGAAGGCGCGCATCACGTCATCGAGGCTGGACTCGATGGGAAGCGTATGCATGTCCGGGCGAGGGACCATGATTTCCCGGACTTGGATTTGCGAAAGTTCGATGGCGCTGAGGATGAATTTCTCTTCGCCGGGCGCGAGCAGGCCGCGTTCGCGCGCCTGCTGAATCTGGATTTGCAGCTCTTCGGTGGAATGCGCGACGCCGTGCGTTGGCGCAACGGAAACTCCGAGAGCTTTGACGATGGCGCTCGACGCGCCGTCGAGGACGTTGATCGCCAGGCGGAAAGTGTTGAGGAACCAGCGGAACGGGACGGCCACCAACAAGGCGATGCGCTCGGGGCGGGCGAGGCTGATGGTTTTGGGAACGAGTTCGCCAATGACCACGTGCAGCGCGCTCAGCAGAGCGAGGGCGCAGGCCAAGGCGATTCCGTGAATCAGAAAAACGGCGCGCATCCCGGAGTGGGCGGGCAACAGGGATTGGATGGCCTTCGCGAGAGTGACTTCGCCGAGAGCGCCGATGGCCAGGCTGGTGAGCGTAATGCCTAGCTGAACGCCGGAGACGACACGGTGCAAGTCGCCGAGCAAACCTTCGACGACGCGGGCGCGTACGCTGCCTTTCGCCACGAGTTGGCGGATGCGCGACAAGCGCACCGCGACGAGCGAGAATTCCGTCGCGGCGAAGAAACCGTTGAGCGCGACCAGCGCCAACACGCCAATGAGACGCACTACGAACATGGCTCAGCTTCTCTTCCTGACTCCTTGTGGCCCCTGCTGCGATTGTAGCAGGACAAGCGGGGGATACTTGCCCAGCGTGTCGCCAGAGAAACTGGACACGAAAACCCGCAAGGTTTTCGCAGGCAGCTTTTTCCAGAAAAACGCAATCAGAGAGAATGAGGGAAAATGAGGAGGGTTGACAGGCGGCTTGCCAAGTTCTTAGGATTATGGTTTCACTGCAACGCAATCAGTGAAAGCACTCGGCCGTTTCGGGTTTTGACGTTTTCTCCAAATTGAAAAAATTATGATCAAAGTCAGCGAGCTTACAAAGAAGTACGCACGCACTACGGCTGTGGATCACATCTCGTTTGAGGTGGAGAAAGGCCAGATCGTGGGCTTTCTCGGGCCAAACGGCGCGGGAAAGACAACCACGATGCGCATGCTGACCTGCTTTCTCCCGCCCACGTCAGGGACAGCGACAGTGGCGGGGTTCGACGTACTCGAACAGCCGATGGAAGTGAAAAAGCGCATCGGCTATTTGCCGGAAATGCCGCCCCTGTACCAAGAGATGCGTGCGACGGAATACTTGATGTTTGTGGGGAAGCTAAAAGGCTTGTCAGGAGCGGAACTCAAGCAGCGGGTGGACACGGCGTGCGAACGCTGCGCGATTACCGACGTGAAAAACAGGTTGCTGGGAAAGCTTTCCAAAGGCTACCGCCAGCGCGTGGGCCTGGCGCAGGCGATGCTGCACAATCCGGATGTGCTGATTCTGGACGAACCGACGGCCGGACTGGACCCCAAGCAAATCAACGAGACGCGCGACCTGATCAAGAGCCTTGCGGGCGATCACACCATTATTTTGAGCACGCACATCCTGCCGGAAGTGGAACAAACTTGCGAACAAGTCATCATCATCAGCAAAGGGAAAGTGGTGGCGACGGACTCGGTGAGTAATCTGCGAGCGCGCGGGCGAGGCGCGGAGTCGATGCTGGTGGAAGTGGCGTCGCGAGACGGCGCGCTCGATACGGCGGCGGTGCGGGAACGGCTCGAAAACGTTGCCGGGGTGAGCCGAGTCACGTTCAAAGAAAAACGGCAGAACGGAAGCGCTTTTGAAGTGGAGAACCGCAGGGGCAATTTCGTGCGCGGGGACCTGGCGCGCGCCGTAGTGCAGGCGGGCTGGGACTTGAATGAAATGCGGCCAGCGTCGGTGAGTTTGGAGGAGATTTTCTTGCAACTTACAGGCGGTCAAGCGGAAGCTGCGACGGAAACGCCAAAAGTAAAGGAAGCGGCGCAATGAGAAATATTTGGATCATTTGCCAGAAAGAGCTACGGAGTTATTTCGTTTCGCCGATTGCGTACATCCTGTTCATCATCTACGCGGTGATTTTTGGCTTCTTCTTCTGGAACATGGTGGGAGCGTTCATTTACTACAGCATGGAAGCGCAAATGCGAGGGGACATGTTCCCGATGAACATTAACGACCAGGTTGTGCGGCAGTTGTTTGGCAACATCAATGTCATCAACCTGCTATTGATCCCCCTTATTTCCATGCGGCTTTTTGCCGAAGAAAAACGCAATGGAACGATCGAATTGCTTGCCACGTCACCCATCCGGGACGGGGAGGTCATTCTTGGAAAGTGGCTGGCTTCCCTCCTTGTCTATGCGGCCATGCTGCTGATCGCGTGCCTGAACTTTCTTTTTCTGTTCAAGTATGGGAACCCGGATTGGAAGCCGATGGCCATTGCCTGTTTGGGTGTGCTTCTGCAGGCGGCTGCTTTGCTGGCGATTGGCATTTTCATTTCCACGTTTACGAAGAACCAGATCATCGCCGGCGCGGTCACCTTTGCGGTGTGCCTGCTCATCTTCGTGTTGGGATGGGTGGGCAGCTTTCAGTATTCCACGTGGGCCCGGGTGATGACCTACATTTCGACAACCACGCACATGGAATCGTTCCTTAAAGGGGTGATCGATACGAAAGACGCGATTTATTACCTGAGCGCGATTTTTCTGGGGCTTTTTTTAACGGCACGCTCGCTCGAATCTCTGCGGTGGAGGGCGTAAATGAAGCTTCCACTGCTGCTCAAAGCCAGGCAAACAAAGTACGCGGCCTATGTGACCCTCTACATGGCCGTGGTGCTTGCCGTAATCACGGTGGCCAATGTGCTGGGCGATCGATACAACAAGACGTATGACTCGACCGCCAACAAGCGCTACAGCCTCTCCGACCAGACTGCAAAAATCGTGAAGGGCCTCAAAGCACCGGCGACGATTTACTATTACGACCGGCCGACCGGATTCAAGCAAGCCCAAGACACCCTGGATCAATACGTCAATCTCTCTCCTAAGGTCCGCGTGGAGTATGTGGACTTGGAGAAGAATCCGCTGGCCGCGCGGGAAGCCGGCGTCAAAAGCCTTGGTACCGCCATCGTGCAGATTGGAACGAGAAAAGAAGAAGCCAAGAGCTTGACGGAAGAAGGTATCACGGGAGCGTTTATTCGGGACCTGAAGTCGAACACGCGTACGGTGTGTTTCGTCACGGGAAGCGGCGAACATCAGGTTGACGAGACGGGCGGCGACGGACTATCGCGATTTAAGAGCTTGCTCGAGAAAGATGGGTACGAAAGCAAGTCCATTGACCTGCTGATGAAGGCAGAGATCCCGAGCGATTGCACCGTGGTCGCGGTCGCCGGTCCGAAGGGCGATTACCAACAACCGGAAGTGGATGCGATCAAGAAATACGTTGAGGACGGCGGGCGAGCACTGTTTTTGCTCAATCCTCCATTGAAGATGGGCCGGGAGGAAATTGCGGATAACGAGGCGCTCTCGAAGCTCCTGGAAGCTTGGGGAGTCACGCCGGACAAGGATTTGATCCTGGATCTGAACCCCATTGGACAACTCGCTGGGCTTGGCTACCAGGACGCACTGGTGACGCGGTACGACTCGCACCAAATCGTCAATGAAATGAAGGGTACGGCCACGGCATTCCCCTATTCGCGTTCGCTCGAAATCAAGAACGCTGACAAAACGACCGTCGACAAGTTGTTCGAATCCTCCGCGTCCAGCCTCGCAACCGAAAAGCTGGATACTCCGCGCATCAACGCGAACGACCCGAAGAACAAAAAGGGACCATTGACGATGGCTGCCGCCGGCACTTACAGGACCGGGAAAGAAAATACGCAGGGGCGGTTTGTCGTAGTTGGCAGCTCGGACTGGGTTGCCAATGGGTTCATTCCATTCAACGGGAATCGCGACCTGGCAATGAACGCCATCAACTGGCTGGCCTCGGATGAAGAACTGATTTCCATCCGCCCAAAGGATCGCGACGACCGGCGAATTACCATGACCCGCGCGCAACTGAATTGGTTAGGCATCACGAGTCTTGGCATTCTGCCCCTCGCGGTGGTGCTTGCTGGCGTGACGGTGTGGTGGCGGCGAAGATAAGCCGCGCCACTTCGCGCGCTTGAAAACTCCGAGGAAGATCCTTATGAAAGGCAGAGGACTGCTTGTTGCTGCGATGGTGCTCGCGGTTTTGACCGGAACGCTGTATTGGTCTAACCATCGGAAACCGGCGGCCAGTACCACGCTTTCGCCGGCGGAAACGTCTCCGAAGATTTTGGACTTAAAGCCCGCTGACGCGACCAGGATCGAGATTTCCAAACGAGGCGCCGAGGATTTGAAACTCGGCAAAAACGATGCCGGTAAGTGGCAAATCACGTCGCCAAAGCCGTTACCCGCGGACCAGGATTCCGTTTCGAGCCTGCTTTCGACGCTTTCGCCGCTCGACTCCGACCGCGTGGTTGAAGATAAGGCGGCCAACTTGGGGACGTATGGCTTAGCGAAACCGTCGCTAGAAATCAGCATCGCAGAGAAGAACCAAAAAACTGAGGTGGTGCTTCTGGGTGATGACACGCCGACTAGCTCCGGCGTGTACGCCGCCGTGAAGGGCGACCCGCGGGTGTTTGTCGTTGCGAGCTATCACAAATCCAGCCTGGACAAGGGTTTGAATGATTTGCGGGACAAGCGGCTGCTCACATTTGACTCGGAAAAGCTGAGCCGCGTGGAACTGACGGCCAAAAAGCAGACCATCGAGTTTGGGCGCAACAAAGACCAGTGGCAAATCCTGAAGCCCAAGCCGGCGCGGGCGGACCAGTCCGCGGTGGAAGACCTGGTGCGCTCGCTGCGCGACGCGAAAATGGAGCTGAGTGCAACCGAAGACGAGAAAAAGGACATGAGCGCGTTCAATTCTGGCACGCCGGTTGCAACCGCGAAGCTAACCGATGTTGCCAGCGCGCAAGAGCTGCAGGTACGGAAGAACAAAGACGATTATTACGCAAAATCAAGCGCCGTCGCTGGCGTGTACAAGGTCTTGTCCTCCGTCGGCACTTCGATGAACAAGGGCCTCGACGATTTTCGCAACAAGAAGCTGTTCGATTTCGGATTTGCCGATCCGGACAAAATCGAAATTCACGATGGAGCGAAGAGCACGTTCCTTACGCGCAGCGGTTCGGATTGGTGGTCGAACGGCGTGAAAATGGACGAAGGAAACCTGAGCACCTTGGTGGCGGACATCCGCGGGTTAACCGCGACAAAATTTCCGGACAGCGGCTTCACCACGCCCGCGATGGAGATAACGGTTACCTCGGATGACGGGAAGCGCGTGGAGAAAGTGCTCGTCGCCAAGAAGGGCGACGATTACTTTGCCAAACGTGAAAACGAGCCTGCGCTCTATGAGTTGAGTTCCTCCGCGATTACGGACCTGCAAAGCGCCGAGGCTGGCCTCAAGCCTGCCCCTCCGCCTGCACCAGCGCCCAAGAAAAAATAGACAGCCCTTTTTGGCAAGAGCGACCGGCTAATCCCGCTACCGCCTTGGCAGTACGTTACAACGCTTTGCCGCGCGGTTGCACGGGCGCAATGGCTCCTCTAAACTGATTTTTTCACTTTGCCCAGGAGTGCCATTGCCAACCTTCGTCCGAGTCTTCTTCTGGATTCTTGGGTTCCTTATTGTTTTTGCCGGGGCAATGGTTTGGTGGTTCGTTTACCGCCCTTTGCCGCAGCTTGATGGAACCATTTCCCTTCCCGGCCTCGAGCAACCAGTCATGGTGGATCGCGACGGCTGGGGTGTACCGCACATCCGGGCTGCCTCGGAGGAAGACCTCGCCGAGGCGCAAGGATACGCCATGGCACAGGACCGGCTGTGGCAAATGGATTTGCTGCGGCGGGTGGCGCGAGGGCAGCTCTCGGAGATTCTGGGAGCGCGGACGCTGCAAATTGATAAGGACTTTCGAACGCTGGGACTTGGCCGAGTGGCGGAGGGAGAGGCTGCAGCTCTTGAGCCAGAGCCGCGCCAGATTCTCGAAGCTTATGCACGGGGCGTGAATCGGTTCATCGAGCAACACGCGAGCAACCTGCCGGTTGAATTCTCGCTCCTTCGTTATAAGCCGCAGCCGTGGCAGCCAGGGGATACGCTGGCGATTTCCGGCTACATGTACCGGACTTTGGCGGATACGCGCGAGCGCGAGTTGAACCGCGCTAAAGTTACGGAACGCGCGGGGCCAGAGCGCGCCAAGGATTTGTTTTCTCCCGAATCACCGTTGGATCACTTTGTCGTGGGCGACCCCAACGTGCCCAACGACAGCTCGCAACGAACTGCAAGCGATCCGCACGAGGAGGACGATGATGATGACGACATGCAGCCAGACTCGGTTCTCAAGGCTGACTTGGCGGGAGCGAAGGGTGGCGTTTCGGAAGGAGACGCGGCTGACTTGACATCGGCGCTAGCTCTATCGGTTCAGAAGTTTCTCACTGCATCGCGTGCTGAAATTCGCGCAGGACTCGGCAGCAACGATTGGGTCGTCAGCGGCGTGCATACGGCCACAGGAAAACCTCTTCTGGCGAACGACACCCATCTCGAGCTGATGATGCCTTCCATCTGGTATGAAGTGCACCTCACGGCCCCCGGATGGAACGTCAAAGGTCTGACCTTGCCTGGCGCGCCGATGGTGATTATCGGCCACAACGACCGCATTGCGTGGGGATTCACCAACAACGGCGCGGACGTGCAGGACCTTTACATCGAGACGTTCAATCCGGCGGCTCCCGATGAGTATCGCGTCAAGCGGAAGTGGGTGAAGGCGCAAACCATAGACGAGACCATACGTGTCAAGGGGCGTCCTGACGAACATCTGCCAGTCACCATCACGCGCCACGGCCCCGTCGTGCGTCGCCAAGGAGATAAGGGCTACGCGATGCGCTGGACAGCCACGGAACCCGGCGCGTTGGTCAACAGCTACAACTGGCTTGGCAAAGCGCGCAACTGGAAAGAGTTTCGCGAGACGATCAAGCGCGTTTGGGGACCCGCACAGAACGCGGTTTATGCCGACGTTGAGGGAAACATCGGCTACATGATGGCGGCGCGCGTGCCGATTCGAAAGAAGGGCCACGGCGAAGTGCCCGTTCCCGGAGACACCGACGATTACGAGTGGACGGGCTATCTTCCCTTTGAGCAACTGCCGCAAGCTCTCAATCCCGATAGCGGATTCATCGCCACGGCGAACGCGCGCGTAGTGGGACCAAATTACAAGCCCTATTTGACGGACCGCTGGGAAGAGCCGTATCGCACCGCGCGCATTTACGATTTGCTGCATGACCGCCGCGATTTGCGTGTCGAAGACATGCTGAAGGTGCAGACCGATACGTACAGCTACCCGCACGTGTTTCTTTCCGACCAACTTTTGGCCGCAGCGAAAACGGCGAAGCCGAAAGATCCGCGTGCGCAACAACTGATTGACGGCTTGAAGGATTGGAACGGCATTGCCGACGCCAATTCGCCGGAGATTTCCTTCCTTTCTGCTGTGCGACGCGCGGCGCTGGAGTTGGTGTTAGAGCCGGTTCTTGGGGACCAAACGAATCTCTACCAATGGCGCAGTATGACCTTCCTCCAGAGGACGCTGGCGGATCGGCCGTCCAAATGGCTGCCGCGCGCGTACAAGAATTATGACGAACTGCTGCTTGCGGCGGCCGATGCCGCGGTGAAAAGGCTCGCGCAGGACAGCCAGAGCCAACGCGTTGCGGACTGGTCGTGGAGGAATTTCAATTCGCTGGACATGCTTCACCCGCTAGGGCATGAAGGCTTTTTGAAGACAGTTTTCAGCATTACGGGAAAGCCGCAGTCTGGCACCGTTTACAGCGTCCGTGCGGCGACAAAGACTCACGGGCCGGCCATGCGCTTCGTGGCCAATCCCGCGAACTGGGACGAGTCCATTCTGCTGATTACCTCGGGCGAATCGGGGCAGCCGGGCAGCCGTCACTACGCCGACCAGTTTTCCTATTGGAATGAAGGCAGGCCGATTCTTGCGCCGTTCAGCGATGCTGCCGAAGCCAAGGCAAGGAAACATACGCTGACGCTCAAGCCGGGTTCTTGACCTTCTCTGGGTCACTCCACGCGCCGATGCCGGAACTCCCTGAGGTGGAAGCTGTAGTGCGCACGCTGCACCCGTTGGTGCAAGGGCAGCGCATCCGCTGCGTACACGTACTTCATCCAATAGCCGTCAAGCCACAGCCGCTGTCACGCTTGGCCGATCTGGCAAGAAACCGGCGCATTCAGCGCGCGGATCGAAAGGGCAAATACGTGCTGCTTCGGCTGGACCGCGGGCTAGTCACGTTGCATTTCAAACTGGACGGCCGGCTGGTTTGGTTTTCAAATGCGAGAGAATTGCGGGAACGCGCCAACGCGCAGGAAAATGGCGTTCATGTGGACGTCGCGTTCGAATTGGAGAAGGGCGTACTGGGCTTTTCCGACCGGCGACATTTCGGGCGCGTCTATGCGTGGGATCGCTTTGAGGACAGCTCTGGATTAGCCTCGCTTGGAATCGATGCGCTTTCAAGAGATTTCAAGGCAGCGCGATTCCGCGAGATGCTCGCCGGCTCCAAGCGTCCGCTGAAAGACTTTCTAATGGACCAAACACGCGTTGCGGGATTGGGAAACATTTATTCCGGCGAGTCACTTTGGCATGCACGTCTGGATCCGCGGCGACGAGCGAAATCCCTGGAGCCGGAAGAAGCGCGGCGCCTGCACAAAGCAATTGTGTCGGTTCTCGCGCGTGCCTTAGAATGCTGCCTACACCCGGCGCCGGACTTTCGCGATTCGCAATGGTGGTTTCAGGGACTGGAGAAGATTTTGCGCGTTTACGGCCGCGAAGGGGAGCCCTGCCGCCGATGCGACGGGACGATTCAGCGGATCGAACAGGGCGGCCGATCAACCTATTTTTGCCGCCGGTGCCAGAAATAGGCCTGGCGATGGATCTAAGGTGTGCTTTGTGAATACACCCGCACAGAAAAAACCGGAAGCGCCTAAGAAGCCGGACTTCGAGCGCTCGCTCGCGCGGCTGGAGGAAGTCGTGCGTCGTCTGGAGAGCCCGCAGCTTTCGCTGGACGACGCCATGAAACTTTTTGAGGAAGGCGTCGCGCTTTCACGGGAATGCCAAAAGCAGCTCGAAGAGGCGGAAGGCCGCGTGGAAATTCTTCTCAAAAAGGCCGACGGAAAGCTGGCGGCGGAACCGTTTGATCCCGAACGGGAGCCGGAAACGTGAAGTGCCGTACCGGGCAGCATCGTCGGACGGCCTCCATCCCACAATGAAACTCCCTTCTTTCTTTGAAGACGACCGCCTCGCCGTCGATGCCGCTCTCGAGAAACTTCTGCCGGCGGAGAACACGCCGCCAACTTCCATCCACACCGCGATGAGGTACAGCGTGTTTGCCGGTGGCAAGCGGATTCGGCCGATCTTGTGCCTGGAGACGGCGCGCACTTTCTCGAGCGACGTTATTCCGGCGTTACACCCCGCGTGCGCCTTGGAATTCATTCACACCTATTCCCTGATTCACGACGATTTGCCTGCGCTCGATAATGACGATTTGCGTCGCGGGAAGCCCACTTGCCACAAGAAGTTCGGCGAGGCCTTGGCCATTCTTGCGGGAGATGGGCTACTGACGCTAGCGTTCGAAACGATTGGCGAGACTCCCGTTCCCGCCGAACGGCGCGCCGCGATACTCACCGAAGTCGCGGGTGCCGCTGGTACGGTCAACGGCATGGTGGGCGGCCAGGTGGCGGACATCGAAGCCGAACACAAGCCCCTTGATGCAAGGATGCTCGAATACATCCACCGGTCGAAGACCGCGGCGCTGATTCGAGCGTCGGTCACTGCCGGGGCGTTGTGTGCCGGAGCAAGTTCCGAGGATGTGGCGCGCTTGCGCCGCTTTGGCGAGACCATCGGCTGGGCTTTCCAGGTGACCGATGACATCCTTGACGTGGAAGAATCCTCCGCCGCCCTCGGCAAAACGGCGGGAAAAGACTTCGCGCAGCAAAAGGCGACGTATCCTGCCGTCTACGGACTCGAACGCTCGCATCAAATCGCCAACGAACTTGCAACGAAAGCCATCGCTGAACTTTCTCCTTACGACGACCGCGCTTCGCGCCTCCGCGAAATCGCCGAATTTCTCGTCCTGCGTAGAACCTGAGCGGACTCGGGGCCCAAATGAAGAGAAAGCCAGTTCGCCAGCGCCTGGACCTCATTCTTGTGGAGCGCAAGCTTGCCGAAACTCCGGAAAAAGCGGTGGCCATGATTCTTGCCGGCGAAGTCCAGGTTGATGGTAGGCTAGCCGACAAGCCCGGCGTGGCGATAGCCGACAATGCGAAAATTGTAGTTGCCAGCCGCCACCAGAAATATGTCAGCAGAGGTGGATTCAAACTCGAAGGCGCGCTCAAAGATTTTTCCATCGATCCCAAAGGCCGAGTTTGCCTGGACGTTGGCTCGTCCCACGGCGGTTTTACGGATTGTCTTCTCCAACGAGGAGCCGCACGCGTCTATGCGGTGGATGTCAACATCGAACAGCTGGACTGGAAACTGCGGCAGGATGCGCGCGTCGTTCCGCTCAGGCGCAATGCCCGCGAACTACAACCACAGGATATTCCGGAACCGGCGGACCTAGTGGTTATCGATGTTTCGTTTATTTCTGTCGAGAAGGTTGCCGCGCCCGTGGCACAGCTCGCAAAGTCCGGTGCCTTGTTCGTCATGCTCATCAAGCCGCAGTTCGAATTGCCTCGCAACCAGGTTGGCCCCGGTGGAATCGTGAGGCAGAAGAGGCTGCGTGAAAAAGCCATTTTGTCTGTGCGCAAATACGTGGGCTCGGTGGGCTTCAAGGTGCTTAAAGTCCGTCCCAGTCGCGTAACCGGCGCCGAAGGCAATCAAGAGTATTTTCTGTACGCGCGGAAAAAGTCCATGGAGTAGAATCGCAACACCCATGCCTGGAAAAACCTTTCAAACCATTGGCATCCTTTCCCGCCCGCGCCGCGAACAGCTTTCCGCCGTTGTCCCTCCTTTGTTGAAATGGCTCGAGGCTCGCGGTGTCAAGGCCGCCCTGGATGAAAAGACAGCGGCTGCCTTACCGGTTGGCACGAAGGGCATGTCGCAACCGCTCGTGGCTGACGCTTCTCAGCTGCTACTTGTTCTCGGCGGTGATGGAACGATGCTCGCCGCGGCCCGCCTCGCAGCCCCGCGCCGAATTCCAATATTACCGGTCAATATGGGCCGTCTCGGTTTTCTCACTAGTTTTACGCTGGACGAACTCTATCCCGCGCTCGAGGAAACCCTTGCAGGTCGCGCGTCCATTAGCCAGCGCGTGATGTTGCAGGCCGAACTCGTCCGCGGCGGTTCCGTTATCGAAGCACAATGCGCGCTTAACGAGGCGGTTATCCACAAAGGCGCGTTTGCTCGGATGATTCAACTCGAACTCGGCATAAATTCTGACTTTGTCTGTCGCTATCGTGCGGACGGGCTGATCGTGTCCAGCCCCACGGGCTCGACCGCATATTCCCTTTCCGCCGGTGGTCCCATTGTTCATCCCCATGTGGAAGCCTTCGTGATTACGCCCATTTGTCCCCACATGCTAAGCGACCGTCCGCTGGTAGTCCGCGATTCTTCCATGGTTGAGATCCAACTCACCGGTGAGACAGACTCCGTTTATCTGACGCTGGATGGCCAGCTCGGCATCCCCTTACAAGCCACTGACACCGTACGCGTGCTACGCGCCAAGGAAGAATTGCAGTTGATTCAACCGCCCCAAAAGCCGTATTTCGAAATTCTGCGCAACAAGCTAAAATGGGGCGAAGCTTGATCTCCGAACCGACTTTCCCCTTCCATTTCACTGTTAAATTCATCCGGAGCCACTTATGAGACTTGTCATGGCGCTAGCAATGGTTTCCCTGTTCGCGTGTGCCAGCGTGAGCGCTCAGGAGTCTCCTTTCGCGGACTTGGCTATCGTTCATGGACGAGTTTGGACGGTGGACGCCCAGCATCCGCGCGCCGAAGCAGTTGCTATCCGCGGCGACCGCATTGTCGCAGTGGGTTCGGATGCGGAAATCGCGAAATGGATTGGCCCCGCAACGAGCAAGATCGATGCGCAAAGCAAGAGCGTCCTTCCCGGGTTTATTGACGCCCATGTTCATTTCAGCAGCGGCGGAGGCGAAATCAGCGGCGTGCAGCTGCGCGACGCAAAAACGCCCCAAGAATTTGCCCGCCGCATTGGCGAACACGCCAAGAGACTTCCCAAGGGCGAGTGGATGCTCGGTGGCACCTGGGACCACGAACTCTGGGGCGGGACGCCTCTTCCCTCCCACGATTGGGTGGACACGGTGACACCCGACACGCCCGTATTTGTCAGCCGCTATGACGGCCACATGGCCATGGCCAACGCCTTGGCCCTGCGGCTCGCCGGAATCACCCGCGAGACGAAAGATCCGCCAGGAGGTACCATTGTTCGGGACAAAGACGGCAACCCAACGGGGCTGCTGAAAGACGCGGCCCTGGGCCTGGTCTTCCGCGTTATTCCGCCGCCCTCCGCGGAGCAGCTCCTCCGCATGATTCACGCGGGAATGGAGGAAGCCCGCCGTTTTGGCCTGACCGGCATCCACGACATCAGCTCAACGGAAGACGTCCGCGCTTACCAAATACTTGCCGCTCGGGGCGAATTGACGCTGCGCATCTACTGCATCACGCCACTTCCGCAGTGGGAGGGTCCAGCCACGGCAGGCCTTCGCGCCGGTTTTGGCAACGACTGGATTCACCTCGGCGCGCTCAAGGGATTTGCCGATGGCTCGCTGGGGTCGACTACGGCGCTTTTTGAGAAGCCGTATAACGACGCTCCGGAAACCTCAGGCTTGCCCAACGAAATGATGCTGCCCGAAGGGAACATGCTGAAGATGGCGCTGGGCGCCGACAAGGCCGGTTTGCAAATCGCCGTTCATGCCATCGGCGACAAAGCCAATCGCATCATGCTGGATGTTTACACGGAAGTTGCCAAGCAGAACGGCGCGCGCAGCGACCGTCGGTGGCGCATCGAACACGCCCAGCATGTGCGTCCGGAAGATTTCGCGCGCTTTGCGCAACTTGGCGTCATCGCTTCCATGCAGCCCTATCACGCCATTGACGACGGCCGCTGGGCCGAAAAGCGTATTGGCCACGAACGCGCGAAATCGTCGTATGCATGGCGAACTTTTCTCGACCACGGCGTGCGGCTCGCGTTTGGAAGCGATTGGACGGTTGCTCCCCTGAATCCCATGACTGGTCTTTATGCCGCGGTAACCAGGGCGACGCTTGAGGGGAAAAATCCCGGCGGATGGTTCCCGGAGCAGAAGCTAACACTCGAAGAAGCTATCCAGGCTTACACGATGGGTTCGGCTTTTGCGGAATTTCGCGAGCAAGAAAAAGGCTCGCTGACACCTGGCAAACTAGCTGACGTCGTCGTGCTCGACAGCGATTTGTTTTCGATGGCTGCTGAGAAGATTAAGGAGGTAGCCGCGCGCTACACCATTGTGGGCGGCAAAGTTGTTTACGAAGCGGGAAAGAATTAGCCGCCCGAGCTTGCTTGGCCCCAGGAAGTAGCTCTCATTCGAAAATTAGCTCAGACGGCAAGCGCTAGCCAGGAGCTAGGTTACGGGTGCCCCAAGTCTTCGCTGGAACTCCGCCGTTGAAAGTGTACTCGTTTAGAATGAACAGGTTAAGCTGGCCTTGCAAAAGCCCCCCGAGTCCAGAGTATCGGTTCGCTGCAAGTCTTCCTGGGTTTCGCGGCGGCGAATCAGCCGGAAGCTGTGGCCTTCGACTATCACCTCCGCCGGCCGACATCGCGCATTGTAATTGGACGCCAGCGCCATTCCATAGGCGCCAGCTCCCCAAATCGCAAGCAGGTCTCCCGCTTGCACTTCCCCAAGCGGCCAGTCGTGCAAAAAGCAATCACCCGTCTCGCACACGGGACCAACGATGTCCGCGCGTTGCCGCTTGGCCCTCTGTTCCCTACCGTCGCGCGTCACTTTGGTGATCGGATGAATCGCGCCGTAGAGCGAGGGCCGCATCAGGTCGTTCATTGCGCCGTCCACAATCACAAAGCGCTTGCCGCGATTGGTTTTCGTGTACGCGACGCGCGTAAGCAGCACGGCGGACTGCGCAATAATGGAACGCCCCGGTTCCAAAAGAACTTCCACATCGGTCTGGCGTACGAGTTCCTTGATGAGCGTCGCGTACCCCGCCCGTTTCGGCGGTTTTTGATCCGAGTAGCGCACTCCCAGGCCGCCGCCGACGTCGAGATAACGCAATGGAATGTCGTGCAACTTCAACTCTTTGACGTAGCCGACCAGGCGTTTCACCGCGCGTCGAAATGGCTCGAGCGTGGTGATTTGCGAACCGATGTGCGCGCTCAAGCCAGCCCAGCGAATCCATTTCGAATCACGGTGCGCAAGATACAGCCGTTTTGCTTCTTTCCAATCGAGGCCGAACTTGTGTTCGTGACGTCCGGTAGCGATATGCGGATGGCCGCCGGCAAGCACATCCGGATTCACGCGGACGGCGGTTGCCGGCGACTTTCCGCCCTTCTGAACGATCCGCGCCGCCTCTTCGGTTAGAATTTCCAGTTCTGCTTCCGACTCCACATTGAAAAACAGAATTCCTGAATCGCGATCCCGTGCTCCAAGGCGGTAATTCAGGGCTTCCCGAATCTCCTCGCGGCTCTTCCCTACTCCAGAGAAAACAATGCGGCTGCCGCTCACGCCAATGTGCTGAAGCAGCCTCAGCTCGCCGCCGGACACGATGTCGAAGCCGCTGCCAAGTCGGGCCAAGTGTTGCAAGATGGAAAGATTGCCGTTGGATTTCACCGCAAAGCAGATCAAGTGGCCGATGCCGCTCAGCCCCTGCTGAAATTCCCGGTACGCATCTTCAACGGCTGCACTGCTATATACATAGGTTGGCGTCGAGAATTTGTCGGCTACTGCCGACAGCGACACGCCTTCGCAGAACACTTGTTCGCCGGACGCCGCGGAAGAAACCCTCTTCCAAGCAAAATGCGGCGTGAACGCAACGGGATCAACATATTTCAGTTTGCCGGAAGACCCGGAGTTCAAATGGCTCATCGGACTTTCGTCACCACCAGCGTCCGGTCATCCGACAGCGGCGCGCTTTGCGAGAACCAATCCACTTCACTCAAAATCCTGTCGGCCAACTCAGCTGCCGTCAGCTCATGGTGTTTTTCAATGACTTCGCGCAACCTGGTCGTGCCGAAGAACTGCCCCTCGCTATTGGCGGTTTCCGCGATGCCGTCCGAGTGAAACACCAGAATATTTCCCTGTTCCAACGTGACACCCCATTCGTCGTAGGTCACGTCTTCGTAGATTCCCAGCGGAAATCCCGTCAGTTCGATTTTGCCGCAGCGATTGTCCTTGTACAACAACGGTTGCGACTGTCCTGCGTTGGCTACGCGCAGTTTCTGCCGGCCCTTTTGCCAGGTCGCAAAGCACGCGGTCATGAACCGCCCTTCGATGCGGCGTTCGCCCACGAGCTGGTTCATTTGCTTCAACATTTCCGCCGGCTGAAGTTTTTGCGGCGCCAGGCTGCGCATGATGCCGATCGCCACTGCGCCATAAAGCGCGGCGGCGGTTCCTTTCCCGCTCACGTCACCAAGCGCAATACCCAGTTGCTGGGGCCCATAGCGCAGAAAATCGTACAAGTCGCCGCAAACTTCGCGAGCCGATAAATACCGCGCGGCGATATCCACGCCGTAATCTTCAGTGGGCACAGCTCGAAGAAGCGCGCCTTGAATTCTTCTTGCCGCTTGGAGGTCACGCTCCAGCCGCGCTTCTTCCTTCGCTAACTGTTCATAAAGACGCGCGTTTTCCAACGACACTGCCAGATTCGCTGCGAGAATCGAAAGTGTCTGTATGTGATCCGGCGTGAAGTAATTCGGTATGGGGCTTTCCAAGTCCAGCACGCCGATGACTTTGCCTTTGTGGACCATGGGAATCGCGAGTTCCGACCGTGTTTCCGGATTCACCATGATGTAGCGCGGGTCCACGGTGACATCCGGCACCAGGACCGGCTCCTTCAAGGTCGCGGCGGCGCCTACGATGCCTTCGCTCGCCGTCGCGCGAAGCCTTCCTTGCACGCTCCGCCCGTGTTTCACGTCCACGCGATGCCGGAAGACCTTTTGCTCCTCGTCATAGAGCATGATGCTCAAAATCTGATAATCGATGACGCGCTTGGTCTGTTCGGCGGCTCCCCGGAGCAATTCTTCCACATCCAAAATCGCGCTGGTTTCGCGGCCCACTTCGCTCAGTAGAAGGAGGGTGTCCGCCTGCGCCTTCACTTGCTCAAACAAACGCGCATTTTCAATGGCAATCGCCAGGCGGCTTCCCAAAAGCGTCAAAATGTTTTGTTGGTCGGGTGTGAAGTAATCGAGGTGCCGGCTTTGAATGTCCAGCACTCCCACGCATTTCCCCCGCACGACCAGAGGTACGGCCAACTCGGAGCGCACGCTGTCAATGGCGTTGATGTAGCGCGGATCTTTGGAAGTATCGCTCACGCGCACGGAATGCCCGGTGGCGGCGGCCGTTCCGGTGATTCCCTGCCCCCTTGGAATTCGCAGATTTTCAGCCAACTCCCGCGGATAGCCAATGGCGAACCGGTGCCGAAGATAGCTTCCGTCTCCTTCAATCATCAGCACGCCGAAAATTTCGTAGTCAATGTGACGCTTGATTAGCGCCGCCGCGCGCGCCAACACTTCATCCAAGTCCAGCGAGGCGTTCACTTCCTCGCCGATTTCGGCAAGAGTCGCCAGCACTTCGGTAGAGATTTCCGAGCCGCCGTTTAGGGCCGCGGTAACAATGTGTTCTTCGGTTGGATTCATGAAGTGGAACTAGTATAGCAGGTGGCGAACGAAGGGCCGGTTTTGCGACCTCGAATCAGCAATTAGCCTGCAGTCCGCATTGGCATGTGCACAGTTTACTTCATAACGCTCATCGACAAGACTCTAGGCACTTGCTATCCTTTTCGCGGCTTTTGCTCCGCTCCCCAACTTCAAGATGCCCACATACGGCAAGTTACGGTAGCGCTCGGAATAATCCAGCCCATATCCGACGACAAATTCGTTGGGAATCGTGAAACCCACGTAATCCGCGCGCACCGCGGCAATGCGCCGCTCCGGCTTATCCAGCAGCACCGCCACTCTCAAATGCTTCGGCTTGCGCTGTTGAAAGAGTCGTAACAAATACTGCAACGTCATTCCGGTATCCAGAATGTCCTCCACCACGATGACAGTTCGGCCCTCGATGCTGGAGTCCAGGTCCCGCGTCAGGCGCACTTGCCCCGACGAATGCGTGTTCTGTCCGTAGCTAGAGACGGCGATAAAGTCGAAGGAAACTTCTCCGGGAATGCTGCGTGCGAGGTCTGTCAGAAAAAAGACTCCGCCCTTCAGCACGCTTACTAGATGCAGCCGTTCGCCAGGAAAATCTTTGCGAATCTCTTTGGCCAACGCCTGGATTCTTTTTTGAATTCGCCCTGCCGTGATCAGCGGCCGTATGCTCTCTTTTTGTTTCCTTTGTCTGCTTCGCGTGGAATCTTTCCGCTCCATTCGGGGTTCCTCGACCGCGGACTCTAACGTACCGCCGCCCGGAAGACAACACCGCTTCCCAAACCATCCGGTCTCCAACCTAAGGGAAATCGGTAGAGGTCTTGAATTTCTTGAAACCTTCGCGCTTTTTGCTTTTATTAACCCAGATTTTTCACCCGAGTAATCCATTTTGGGCCAAGCCGGAATAGTCTTCCGCCCTGGTTCTTACTAGCCGCCACACAGTTCCGTTGAGGAGGTTTCTGTGAACGCGAATTACCAAGAGGTAGGAAATATTGCTTTCCGAGCATCCCAGAAAGAAGGTTCAAATCACCGGCACTTTACGTCGAGCGGTCGCTCTGATGTTTCCGCTGATCCTACCTATAGCCCCTTGACTACCGAGGGAAAGAACGCCCCGGCCCTTGGGTGCCTTTCACACGCGCGGGCTGCAACCTCGGGGCCGTGTCCATCGCGAATATGGAACTGGAAAATGTGAGCAGCGATCTAAGAACCGTTTTCGCGAGCGACCCGACTGAATTAGCTGCGGCTCTCAATGAGGCAAGCACGAATCGCGCGCAAGCGATTGCGGACTTCGAGGGCATTGCAATGCACTGCGCCGCCGGCAATGCCGTCTGCTCCACCCCAAATCATGGCGAGCCTGATGTGCTTCCCCAAGAGCCGAACGGCTACTCTGGATTTAGCGCCTTAAGCGGCCACAAATTTCGTCGCACCCGTCATCGCCCCCAACGGCCTTGCCGGAAATCCCATCACCGGTTTTCCCGGATTTGGCGGCATCTCTGCATACCAGACGCTCGCCTATGTCGCCGCCATGCTCGAAGACGGTGTGCCCGTGGTGTACTCATATACCTCCGACGCACACGATAAGCATTCTTTCCCTTCGCGCGCTTACGGCCCCGGCGAACTCGGCTACGCCCCAGCAGCTCGCCGCTTACGACGATGCCTTCAACAAGTTCTTTACGCGGCTTGCCAATGACGGTATCACTCCACAGAACACGCTCTTTGTTGTCATTGGCCGATGAGAACGATCGCTTTGCCGGCGGCCCGCCAACCAACACCGGTTGCGGCGGCGTCAATGTGCCATGCACGTATACGAGCGGCACGACCGGCCCCAACACCATCGGCGAACTTCCTATCCAATCGCTCCTAGCAGCTAGGAAAAGAAGATCCCACGCTGAACTTTGCAAACCTTCCTTTCGACATCCAACCATCCTGTCCTTGGTCGGCCTCGCTGACGACTATCCGCACGAAGGGCGGGCGCTCACGGAGACGTTTACCGGCTGGTCCACGCCCTCGGCCGTTCGAAAGAGCGCCTACTTCGTTCCCGCTTGAGCAGGCCTTTAAGCAGATCAACGCCCCTGTTGGCGCCTTGGGTCTGGCCAGCTTGCAAGCTTCCACTGCCGGGCTCGAGAGCAACGACGCGGGAGATTCTACCTATAACTTGGTGGAGGGACAGCTCGCTACCTTCACGAGCCAGCGCGACGCTCTGGCCGGGCAAATGCTCAATTTGAGGGAAGGGGCGGCTTTCAATAACCAGCCCATACCCGATCAACAGGCAATCCAACTTATTCAGCAGGCCCAAGCGCTATTGCATAGCGTCCGGAACTTAGCCAATAACCCTTAATTCGAAAGACACTTTTCCATCTGTCGGCGCGGCGGGAACCCCCACACCCGGACTCCCGCCGCGAAGAATTCCCCTAGCCAGCTGCGGCTTTCCCCCGCTTACTCCACCCAATCCGCCAAGAAGATATTCGTTTCGTGCGGGGCGGTTCCATTGCGGTTCGAGGCCCAAACCAGCTTCTTCCCGTCGGAGCTAAACATGGGAAACCCATCGAAACCGGGGTGATAGGTGACCCGTTCGAGCCCGGTCCCATCTTCGTTAATCACGTACAAATCAAAGTCACGGCCGTTTTTGGGATCCGCCATATTCGACGCAAAAATAATCCCCTTGCCGTCTGGAAGCCAATACGGAGCGAAATTTGCCGCCCCATTGTGCGTCACTTGATGCTTACGGCCTCCGTCCGCGTCCATTACCCAGAGCTCCAGATTCCCCGGCCGAATCAGATTTTTCGCCAGCAAGTCTTTGTAATTGGAGATTTCCTCCGGCGTCTTGGGATGCTCGGCCCGGTACACGATCTTTTTTCCGTCGTACGACCAGAACGGCCCGCCATCGTATCCCAACTCGTGAGTCAATTGCTTCACGTCGCTGCCGTCGGCGTTCATGGTGAAGATGTCGAGGTCGCCGTTTCGCGTGGAAGTAAAAACAATTCTCTTGCCGTCGCGCGTGATGGTCGCTTCCGCGTTGTAACCCGGCGCATTCGTCAGTTGCTTTAGGTCGCTCCCGTCCGGTTTCGCGGTGTAGATTTGATAGGTGTTGTAGATGGGCCAGATGTATCCGTGAGAGTAATCGGGTTTCGGCGGGCAATCAGCGCTCGCCGCGTGCGTCGAAGAAAACAGAATCCGGTCGCCCGCAGGAAAGAAATAGCTGCACGTCGTTCTTCCTTTCCCCGTGCTCACGAGCTTCGGCGTCGCTGGCTTTTCATCGGGCGTGTCCGTCGGCATGGTGTAAATCTGATCGCAGGGGACATCCGCTCCCAGGTGCTGAAAAATGAGCTGTTTGTCATCCCAAGAAAAATAGGCCTCGGCATTCTGCCCGCCAAAGGTAAGCTGGCGCACGTTTCTCAGGTGTTTTTGCTCCTCCGGTGTCAGGAGAGCCGTTCCGCTCCGCGAAGTCCCAGGGGATTGCCGCCCGGAAACGAAGCCCGCCAGGCCGGCGAACACCGCGAAAGTCATCCCTAGTGCTGTGAAGAACTCTTTCCTTCTCATAGTTCCGCCGCTCTCCGAACCTGCTTTATCGCCCTTACCTTCTCTGCTCCAGCTTCACGCTCGCGGTCACCGGCTTTCCATCCCGGAGAACCGTGACCTCCACGACGTCACCCACTTTGCTGCGCCGCAATGCATCCGTGAAGTCATACAAATTCTTGATCGGCTTGTCGCCGAACTGTACGAGAACGTCTCCCGCTTTGAATCCGGCCTTCGCTGCAGGCGAACCCGGCTTCACATCGGAAAACTTCACGCCATTCTCGGTTTGGCCAAAATCCGGAATCGACCCGAAATACGGCCCGTACCCGCCGCCACCCGTGCTCGGCGTACCGGCGTGTGGATTTGGGCTTTCGGCAACCTCCACAAAAGCGGGCTTCGCCGCCGCACTCGCAAGCTCCAGCTCGGCGCTTGAAACTACGTCCAAGAGTCGCGCCGCGGAATCGGCATTGATTTTTTCCCAGGTATCCGACGGTTTGTGATAATCGCTGTGCAGCCCGGAGAAGAAAAAGAGCACGGGAATGCGTTTCGTCACGAACGAAGTGTGATCGCTCGACGAATAACCGCCGGAAGAGTTTTCATACTTGAACGCCGCTCTGCTTTCTGCTTGATTCAGAATTGCCTGAAAAGTCGAGCCTGTCCCAACCCCCCCGACGTAAACCTTGTCATCTTTGATTCGCCCGATCATGTCCATGTTTACCATGGCCACGGCCTTGTCGAGCGGCCGCGTTGGTTCTTTCACCCATTCCGCGGAGCCGAGCAGACCCAATTCCTCCCCCGCAAAATTTATGAATAGAATTCCCCGCTGCAGTTGTCCCTTCAACGGCGCAAACAGCCGGGCCAGTTCAAGCACGCCCGCCGTTCCCGAAGCATTATCGTCGGCACCGGGATGAATCTGGCCAATTTGGGATGGTGCCAGCGAGTCATAGTTTCCGCGGCCCAGGTGATCGTAGTGCGCGCCGAGAATCACGTATTCATCGGTTCTTCCCGGCAGGTAAGCGAGAACGTTGCTTACCGTTGCCCGCGTGCTTTCGACACCTACGTCTAGGGCGACGTGGAGCGTTTCTGGAAACTCGAAAGAATCAGGTTTCGTAGATTGGTTAATCTCGTTTTGCACGCCAGACAGAGATTTTCCCGCCGATTTAAACCAATCCTCGGCGACTGCGTTTTTCACATGTACGATGCAAATGCCAACATTCTCCGGGCCGCTGACGCTGCCAAAACGAGTCAATAGATCTTCCTCGCCATCCCCGAGCTTTCCATTTGCCAGCACGACGGCCTTAGCCCCGCGGTTTCGGGCATTAATGGCTTTCGTAACCAGTTGAGAATGAATCGTCAAACCGTTGTTGCCGCTCTTTGCGGCAAAGCCGGTGGGTTCGTACCGCAAAACGACGACAATCTTGTCTTGCACATCTATGCCAGCGTAATCGTCGTATCCGAATTCACTCGCGGAAGCCCCATAACCGACAAAAACGAGTCGGCCGGCAACTGAACCGCTGGCAGAAAAACTGAATGGCACAAAGTCCTGGTTTAGCTTGAGCGCGGACTTTCTACTTCCAGACTGCGCTACCAAATCATTCTTCCCCTTCAGTTTTGCCCCAGTGATCAGGCGGAAAGGCTGGAGATATCCATTAGTCCCTGCAGGCTGGAGACCTAGCGATTTGTAGCGCTGCTCAAGCAGCCTTGCGGCGCGCGTAAGTCCCTTTGAGCCGTCCCCGCGGCCTTCCATTGCCGGAGCCGTCAGTGACTTGATGTCCTCCAGGAATCGATGCGCATCGGAGGCAGGCACGGAGGGTGCCGTATCCGCCGCCACGACGGCCGCCGCGAGCAAAATCGAAGCCAACCGCGCCGGGAATTTTAGATTGGGAATGAGGTGATGCGATTGGGGGACCCTTCGGACGTTTGAGGACATAGCAAAAATCGTATGTCCTCTGGATTTGGGCTGTCAACCGGGAGAAGGAAGGAGTTGCGCCCGCAGGACGCTGCTGGTTATTTGCTTTTACTTTGTTTCGCTATACTGTCGCCTCGGAGAAACGGCTTGCTGGAAACCGCCAAGCACATCTTGCTTATCCTGAGCGCGCTTTTCCCCATCGTCAACCCGCTTGGCGGCAGCCCGGTTTTTCTGGCGCTGACGCGCCACTATCCGGCCTCGGCACGACGAGCTCTGGCGCGCAAAGTGGCCATGAACAGCTTCGTCTTGCTCATCGCTTCTTTCTTAGTTGGCACGCACATCCTGCACTTCTTCGGCATTTCTATTCCTGTGGTGCAAGTCGGCGGCGGCCTGGTCGTGATTTCCAACGGGTGGGCCATGCTGAAGCAAAAGGAAGAGCCGGACCGTGGGCGCGATGTCCAGAAAAAGGTGGACCTGGAAGATATTTTCCGTAATGCATTTTATCCCCTCACCTTGCCGCTCACCGTCGGTCCAGGCTCTGTCTCGATTGCCATCACTCTCGGCGCCAACCTGCCGCGCCACCTGGGACCCAACCTCCGCGCGATAGTTGCCGCAGTGCTTGGCTCCGCGATTGTTTCAGCCAGCATCTATCTCTGCTACGCCTTTGCTGACCGCATGGCTGCCGTCATTGGAGAAAGCGGTATGATCATTACCCTGCGGCTCTCGTCGTTTCTTCTGGTCTGCATTGGCGTGCAAATCATGTGGAATGGCGTGAGCGCCCTCGTGCACGCTTTCGCAGCTGGAGGCCATTGATTTCCCGAGTTCCCGCCTCAAGGCGGGGTCCCATTGCCAGCGCAAAAACTGCTCGGCGCGTGGCGTCTTCGATTGCGGCCAAGCCGGTACACCAGATAAACTTCCAGGGAGCGGAATTCCTGAAATTGCTGGTCATGCTGCGCCAAACGTCGCGCAAACCGGAGGGGTGCTGAGCGTTGTGCGGGATTGCCGGGTTCACCACTAAAAACTGGAGTGCGCCGCCGGAAAGAATCCGCCAGGCCACCGCCACGCTGATTCATCGCGGACCCGATCAGCAGGGCGTGTTCCAATCTAATCTTTTCTCCTTGGGCGCGGCGCGCCTGAAAATCATCGACCTCGAGCAAGGCAACCAGCCCCTCCACACCGACGATGGGGACGGCGGCATCGTTTTCAACGGGGAGATTTACAACCACCTTGCGTTGCGCGCCGAACTGGAAAAGTTGGGCCATCGCTTTGAATCGCACTCCGACACGGAAACCGTCCTGCGCGCGTTCCTGCAATGGGACAAAGACTGTTTCGAGAGACTAAGGGGAATGTTTGCGGTCGCGCTTTGGAGCAAGTCGCGCAAGCGTATCGTGCTTGCTCGCGACCGTATGGGGATCAAGCCTTTGTATATTGCGCGGCAGGACGAAGATTTGTTTTTCGCCTCCGAGCTGAAAGCTCTCTTTGTCCATCCGGAAATTGGCCGCCGGCTCAGCCTCGCGGGACTCGATTGCTACCTCGCCCTGAACTACATCCCGTCTCCGTGGACGCTCGTCGACGGTATCGAAAAGCTCGCCCCCGGAGACTGGCTGGAGTGGCGAGACGGCCAAGTTTCCGCCGGATCCTACTGGCGGCTTCCCTTCGGTGTTTCGAACGCGTACCCGCTCGATTCCGCCAAAGAAGAACTCGATGCGCTGATCGAAGACGCCGTCCGCGAGCATTTGATCTCGGACGTCCCGCTCGGCGTTTGGCTCAGCGGCGGGATGGATTCGACGACCATTCTTCACTATGCGGCGAAAGCTTCCAACTCCCAACTAAAAACCTTTTCCATTTCGTTTCGCGGGCGCAGCTTTGACGAAACGCAATACATCCACCGGGCGGTAAAACAATACGAAACCGATCACACCGAGCTGGACCTGACTCCCATCGAAGATCTGCGCGGAGCCATTGAACAATTTGCTTATTATTCGGACGAGCCGAGCGCCGACGCGGGCGCGCTCCCGGTATGGTTTTTATCGAAGCTCTGCAAAACGAAGACCACCGTAGCGCTGAGCGGAGAAGGTGCGGATGAACTCTTCGGCGGTTATTTGACGTACCCAGCAAACCGTCTCGCGGACAAGGTTCGCAACCTCCCGCGTTCTCTTGTCCGAGCGGCTTTGGGAGCAGTTCACTATTGGCCGGTCTCCGACGACAAGATCAGTCTCGAATACAAAGTCAAGCGTTTCCTGGAAGGCGCGCTGATGTCCCCTGCACGCGGTCACGTCTACTGGAACGGCACTTTTTCCGATGCGGAGAAGCAATCGCTTGTGAAGCAGCCTCTCCCCTCTTCGCTGAATCAAATTCTGAACCAACTGAACGGGCTGCCAGCGACTTCCGATGACTTGGCGCCTTATCTCTGGCTGGATCAGAAATACTATTTGGCCGACGACATTCTGACCAAGAGCGACCGCATGAGTATGGCGCATTCCGTGGAAGTTCGGCCGCCCTTTCTGGATCATCGCATTGTGGAGTTTGCCGCCAAGCTTCCCGCCTCGCTAAAGATTCGCGGCGCACAGCAAAAAGTCATCCTGAAGGAATTGATGAAAGGGCGGTTGCCGCCAGCCATTCTCCAGCGGCCGAAAATTGGGTTTGATATTCCCGCGCACGAATGGCTGCGCGGGCCGCTGCTCCCTCTCTTAACTGACGCGTTGCATTATGGCGCGACCGAGTACGGCGAAATATTTCGCACCGATGTCATGGACAAATTCCTTCAGCTCCATTTGGAACGGAAAGCCAATGTTGGATACCACTTGTGGGGGCTGCTGATCCTCTTTCTATGGATGAAAAAATGGCGAATTCAGGCGGCCTCGGAGACGCCGGGGGTTTTATCACAAGCCAGAGCTGGCGCGTCTATCTGACCGTCCTGCTCGTTTCCGGAATCATTTATCTAGGCTGCGTCGTTTCCACGCCAGGGTTGATGGACGACGTGGATGCGATTCAGGCGCAGATTGCGCGAAACATGCTGACGTCCGGCGACTGGGTCACTGCAAGGCTGGACCACGTCGGCTACCTCGAAAAAGCGCCGCTCGTCTATTGGATCATCGCCATATTTTTCAAGATCTTCGGCGTTCGCGACTGGGTGGCGCGCATTCCCATTGCGCTTTCGGCGATGGCGCTGGCTTGGCTCACCGCCGCGTTTGGGACTTGGGCCTTTGGCCGCCGTGCTGGACTTTATGCGGGCTTGTGCGCCGGCACATGCGTGGGGCTCTTTCTCTTTACGCGAATCCTAATCCCGGATGTAATGCTGACGCTTGCCATTGCGCTGGCGATGTGGGCCTTCCTGCGTGCGCTCGATGAAGAAGAACTACATCCGCGGATTTGGGCGTTCCTATTGGCGGCGAGCCTAGGCACTGGCCTGCTGCTGAAAAGTTTGATCGCTCTCGCATTTCCGGTTGCCGCGGGTGTGATTTACCTGATCGCGACGAAGCAGTTTCTTCTGCGCCGCACCTGGCAACGCTTGCGGCCCATCAGCGGCTTCTTCCTCGTCCTGCTCATCGCCGCTCCCTGGCACGTTTTGGCCACGCTCAGAAACCCGCCTTATTTTTCTTTTGCCCTTCACGGCGGGCCGGGACAGTACCACGGCTTCCTCTGGTTTTATTTCATCAACGAACAATTCTTGCGTTTTCTCAACCTGCGTTATCCGCGCGATTACAATACGGTTCCGCGCTTGTGGTTCTGGCTATTTCATCTGCTGTGGCTGTTTCCTTGGAGCGTCTACTTACCCGCTCTCGTGAAGGTCTCTTACAGGCCGCTGGACCGCGCCGGGCGGACGCGCCTGCTGGCGCTGTGCTGGATAGGATTCGTCCTCGTTTTTTTCACGCTTTCGACAACGCAGGAATACTATTCCATGCCCTGTTATCCGGCGCTGGCGCTGCTGCTCGGCTCCGCCATGGCCATGGGCGGAGATTGGATTCGCCGCGGGACTCGTGTTCTTTGCGCCATAGCGGTTCTCGCAACCATCACAACTCTGGGCATATTTGTTGCTGTGCGGCACCTGCCTGCGCCGGGCGACATTTCTCAAGCGCTTAGCCATCATCCCAGCGCTTACACTCTTTCGCTCGGCCACATGATGGACCTCACCTTCGACTCCTTCGCCTATTTGCGGTTCCCATTGGTTGTGGCTTCGCTTTCTTGTGTGGTTGGCGCAGTAGGAACGTTCCGCGGGCTCGGCCAACGCGCGTTTTTAGCTATCGCTCTGATGATGATTGTGTTTTTTCATGCAGCGCGGCTGGCTCTGGGCGTGTTCGATCCGTTTTTGGGATCACGCCCTCTCGCCGAGGCCATCTTGCGGTCGCCCGACGGAACCCTGATCAACCATCGCAATTACTACGAGTTTTCCTCGACCACCTTTTATACCAATCGCGACGCCCTCATTCTCAATGGCCGATATTACAATCTGGAATACGGCTCTTACGCACCCGGAGCGCCCAACGTCTTCATCGACGATGCGCGTTTCAAGCAATTGTGGCTCGAACCCCAGCGCTATTATTTGCTGGCCTACAACTCTCGCCTCGGCGATTTCGAAAAACTAGTAGGCGCGGATAGGCTTACGGTCGTGGCCTCCAGCGGCGGGAAAATGGTCCTCACGAACCATCCGCTGGATGCCAAAGAGCGGTCGGCCCGCGCCCCGTAACGCAGGGCCAAGCATCCGGGGATGGGCTGCGAGCCGCTTTGCATCCTCGTACCCACGACACAAAAAGCTGCTTGCAAAGGCCGTGGCATACGGGTAAAAAAAGAAGTCCCGGTCGAAATAGTGCTTTTCTCACGTCTCTTTGTGCTGGGTGCCATGCAATCTTTGGGGAGCCCCGGCACCAATGGCCTCGGACATTCGGTAGACATTTGAAAGATAGACAACCTGGAGGAGGGTTCATGAAGATTGCCGTGCTCGGAGGGGACGGCTATTGCGGTTGGGCGACGGCGCTCTATCTTTCACAAAAAGGCCAGGCCGTCGCCATTGTGGATAATTACGTGCGCCGACTGTGGGATCACGAATTGGGCGCGCAAACGCTCACGCCGATTCGTCCGCTGACCGACCGCTTGCGCGTGTGGCAGAACCTGACCGGCAAGACCATTGAAATGTTTGTCGGCGACGTCACCGACTACGACTTTCTCTCTTCCGCGTTTCGATCGTTCGAACCGGAAGCCATCGTGCACTTCGCCGAGCAGCGCTCTGCTCCGTATTCGATGATCGACCGGAAACACGCCGTGTTTACGCAAGTAAACAACGTCGTGGGCACACTAAACGTCCTCTTTGCCATGCGGGAATTCCTGCCCGATTGTCACCTCGTCAAGCTCGGCACGATGGGCGAATACGGCACACCCAATATCGACATCGAAGAAGGCTACATCACCGTCGAGCACAACGGGCGCAGGGATACCGTTCCTTTTCCGAAGCAGCCAGGATCTTTCTATCACCTTTCGAAAGTGCACGACAGCCACAACATCATGTTCACCTGCAAGATTTGGGGCCTTCGCGCCACAGATCTGAATCAGGGCGTTGTCTACGGAACAATGACCGACGAAACCGCCCTCGACGAAGCGCTTATCAACCGCTTCGATTACGACGATGTATTCGGCACGGTGCTGAACCGCTTCTGCCTACAGGCGGCCATCGGCCAGCCGCTCACTGTTTACGGCAAAGGCGGACAGACCCGCGGCTTCCTGGACATTCGCGACACGGTTCGCTGCATCGAGATCGCCTGCCACAATCCAGCTGCGCGAGGCGAATGCCGCGTCTACAACCAGTTCACCGAGCAGTTCTCCATCATGGATCTCGTGCGCCTTGTGGAAGCTGCCGCCAAAAAAATGGGCGTCCCTGTCGAGGTCGACCACATCCCCGACCCGCGCGTCGAGGCGGAACAGCACTACTACAACGCGAAACATTCGAAGCTGATCGACCTGGGCCTTGAGCCGCACTATCTCTCGGATTCGCTGCTCGATTCCCTGATGAATATCGCCCTCAAATACCGCGACCGTGTGGACGCTTCATTGATGCTTCCTCAGGTGAATTGGCGCGAACCGAAGAACGAACGGCGGCTGCAGATGAGCATGCCCGCAAGGCCGTCTTCGGTTGAGACACGGGCGGAAGCCAAAGCAAAGAAGGCTTAACGAGAATTACACCGGGCTTTGGGACTTGTACGCGCTGAGTTGATTCGCAACCCGCAACGCAAAATTCAAATCGAGGGGAAAGGTCGCACTATCCAGTGCGGCCTCTACTTTTTTCATGAAGTCCTGAATAATTCGTTCGCTGCCCTTGAGCAGGTCAATGGAGGCAATCTGCTCGCCCTCTCGTTCGAGCCATACAAAACGTTTGCCCGGACGTTCGTACGCGCATCGAAGATCACAGATTTCCGATGCCGGCGCGGCAAACTCGTGGATTGCCATAAGATGGCAGCCCAGGTTGTGAATCGCAGGAATGCCTATATGGTCAGCCCGGCCAAGAAAGAAATGCCCGCCAAAATGCAGACCGGCGCCCGGATGGAAGCTGTTTCTCCAATACTCGACTTCGCGATGAACCAGGTATTCGAAGTGCATGGCCAGGACTCTACGCTTCGCGCGAGCAAGACTTTGCAAGCGCTCGGTATCGATTGCTGAACCATACCAAGGTTTCTCCACGATGACGTGCAATCCCGCTTCGAGCGCTGCCTGCGCCATGAGCGATACGTGCGGGCCTGGCGAGACACAAAGCCACGCGATCTGCGCTCGGCTCGCGTTCATGGCTTCCGCGAGGCGGGATACATAGCTTGGCCCGCTCTCCGACCATCGCTGCCGCGTCTCCTCCATCGCAGCGACAGTTCTTCCTTCCGAGGCGATAATCGGCTGCATCTTTTTCGCCCAACGGCCGCGCCCAAGGACGACATACGCGGGCCTTTCAGCCATTGCTGGCAATCCTCTCGCAAACTAGCCGCGCCGCCTTTACTGCGCCCACGACTTTGCCGGAAAAAATGTGGATCTCCCCGGGTGCTCCCTCTTGCAGATAAAGGATCCGGCGGTCGTGTTCCGGATTGTCCTCAACCACGCGGATTGTAAATCGCGAACCAATGTACTTGGCGTTCTTGGCACCGGGCACAGATTCGCAGCAATCCTGCCGCATCGCTTCAAACCGCGTAAAGGGCACAGGCCGGAATTCCGACTCGTTCAGAATTCCAGCGTATGGTTCGGGAACCGGCTCGTCAGGATCGGTGGTCGTCCATTGATTCGTATTCTTTGCGGAACCAAAAAGCGAACGGCTCGAACTTCCGTACGGGTCAAACCCAGTAAAGGGGCCATCCACAACAACCAGCGCGATATGTTGCAGCGCGGGAGGCAATTCGATGAGCATCTTCTCCGCAACTTGGAATTTGGCAATTTTGAACGCTCGGCGGCTCGCGCCCAGGCCATACGTGGCCCAAACCACAAAGTCAAACTCCGGTCGCATGGCCGCTGTGAATTCCCCTCTTTCAAACGGGATGCCCAGCGAATGAATCCGTTTCTCGAGCAAACCCCGCAGCACATCAGGATCGTAAATGTGCTCGGTGACTTCGTAGCACCGCTCGATGAAGTCAAAGTTCATCCAATCTGGCCGGCAAGGCTTAAGCGGAAGCCCCTGCCCTTTCATCACCCGCTCGTACATATCCGGCGGCGTGCGGGAACCCTCCTTCGGAATCGCGTAGTAGTGGCAGCTGTTTCGGACGATGGCCGGTTCGAAGGCGCGGATAAATTCGGCGCGGGCTTCCAGCGTCTCTTGAATCGTTTCCAGGCTGCGGGGATAGTGATATCCCCCATGAACGCGATACTGATTGATCGCCGAAGCGGCCCGCAGAATGCCGAGCGGATCGAACAAGCGCACATTGTGGCCTTGTTCCGCCAACCGAATGGCCACCGTTGCACCGTAAATCCCCGCGCCCGCAACTGCAACCTTCGCACCCATCTTCACCTTGCCGGAAAAAGCGCTTCGTGCCCAGACTCTATCGCCAGGAATTCGGGGCCGGATTCGGCGTCACAGGAACAAGCATGCCGTCGCGAATCCGGTAGTCCACATTGCGCCAGCGAATGCGTCTCCGGCCAAACGTCAGCAGCCAGATAACGAACGCCATCGCATCCCAAACCACAATGAGCGGCATCTTCTTCCACAATCCGCGCTGCTTCAGCCCCCACACTCCAACAAGCCAGGTGATGACCAATCGAAACAGCAGGTAAGCACCGGCGTAGGCGGCGCCAATGCCGTCGGATGGATGAACCAAAAGCACGGCCAGGCACCAAGGCAAGCCCTGTGTAAACGTCAGCCCAATATGTCCCCAGGGTCGCATGTGCCGCATCACGGTCAGCCAGCGCAGGCGCTTGATGAACAGACTTTGGAAGGAATCGTAATCGGGAACGGTCCTGACGGCATATGGAAGAAGCTCCACTTCGTAGCCCTGCTGCGCGATGTACCGGCCAACAAGCAGATCGTCGGCCGGACGGTTTTCAATCGCTTCGTACCCTCCAAACGCTTTCAGGCATGCGCGCGTGGTGACGATGGTTTGACCGAAGGCAAACTTAATGCCATCGAGTTGCCGCGCCACGAAAATTCCAGGAAAAAAATCGCAAATCATGCCGATGGATTGCAGATGCTGCGTGAAGGTTTTGTCTTCCGTGGAAAGGTATAGGCAGGTCACGCCCCGGACTTTCGGGTTCCGCAACGGCGCAACGACCGTGCGCAAATAATTCGGCCCTACCCGCACGTCGCTGTCGTTGATAACCAGGACCTCGTGGCGCGCTTCGTTCACCATGCGCACCAGCTTGGCCACTTTGTCATTGATGGCGTTGCGGCCCGAACCGAACAGAATCCGAATCTGCCGGTCCGGGAAATCCCGCTTCAACTTTTCCAGAACCGGCACGGAGGGATCGCTCTCATCTCCGACGCAAAAAATCAATTCATATTCCGGATAGTCCTGCCGGCAGTAACTGGAAAGGTTTTCGTAAGCCTCGGGATCCACCCCGCGAAGGGGCTTGAGGTTGCTGACGGGCGGGGTAAACCCTCGATCCGTGGACAACCGCTTGTCGGCGTCTCCAAAGAACCGCCACGTGCTGAACAACACAAGCAAGTAATAAATAAAAGGCGTGGCTGCGAGGATGAGAAAAAGACAACCGGCAGCCTGTGACTTCATTGCACCCCTTGCGCCTGGATATTGCGTTCTGCCAAACGCTTCCGTTCCATGAAAGAGAATAGCAAAAAGCGAACTCTTTCGCCCGGACAGGCTTTAGGTATAAGCCGACATCCAGTAGAATAATCAAGCCGCGTTTCCAAGAACAAAGGGGACGATCTTACCGAGGGGCCCGTGTCCAATTCCATAAAAAGCCGTCCCGGTGTGCATCTGAAAACCTTCATTTTCCTTTTGTTCATCGCTTTCTTTGCCCCTGTTGGAAACGTCATGCTCAGCAAGGGCATGAAAGGCATCGGCTCCGCGCGAACCTGGGAGCCAGCGGGGTTCCTTCACATTCTCGTCCGCATTCTCACCTCAGCCTACATTTGGATGGGCATCGCGTGCTTGCTGGCTTTTTTTGTCGCCTACATGCTGGTCCTCACTTGGGCGGATTACAGTTATGTGCAGCCTGCGTCCGCCTTTTCTTATGCCGTTGTGGCCTTTCTTGGATTTTTTCTTCTTAACGAAACCGTGAACCTGGTCCGCTGGTCCGGCATCGCGGTCATTTGCCTGGGGGTTGTCATTGTCGGGCACACCCACCCGCGAACCACGGAGAAAAGCTAAAAGTGCTGGAGCTCATTTTTTTGTTTTTCATTATCGGGGCCGGAACTGGCGGAGAACTCTGCATCTCACACGCCATGAAGGCCCTTGGCGAGGTTCACGATTTTCGTCCTGCCGCGCTTCTGCAATTCGCCTGGCGCGCCGCCCGCGTAGGATGGATGTGGGTCGGCATCGGGCTCATGACGCTGGCCTTTTTCTCCTTGCTCGCCATGCTTTCCATGGAAAACGTGAGTTTCGTTGTCCCGGTGACCGCGCTAAGTTACGCGGCTGGTGCCGTTGGCGCGGCTGTGTTTCTCCGTGAAAAAATCAGCCCGCAACGCTGGCTCGGCGTCCTGGTCGTCTGCCTCGGCGTTACGCTCGTTTGGCTCAGCCGCCGCTAAAGCCCCTTCCCTCTAAGACGTTACTGCGGCGGCTTCTGCGGATCGATCTGCGTGGCGGTGCCGATCTTGATCGTCGAGGTGAACCGCTTGTAGTTCGAATAGTGTACGGCGATGCGCACGTGCACGTCGTCGCCATATTTGAAATGCAGCACGTCGTCCGCGCGCGTATACGTCGGAAACCAAAAATGTCCCGCGATGTTCTCTCGGTAGTTCTCAAAATGCGGAAACGCCTGGTCTTCCTTCTTCTTCAGCAAACCCGTTGAGGTTCCCGCTGTCTTAACGATCTGCAGGTCTTTGTCGTCTACCCACACTCGTCCCCGAAAGTATCGCTCCCCCTTTTCCAGTTTCTTCGGTTCGATGTCAAAGACATAGGTGTTCAGCTCGTCGACGTGCTCGCGGCCCACGTATTTCACGTCGTATTTCGGCAGTTCGGCGGGCGTCATGACGAAGGGCCACACCTTTTCGATATCGGCAAAGTCCTGTTGCGTCATGATCAGGCGCCGGATTGTCGTCACCGGAGCAAACGTGACCTTATCGAAGCGCTTCCCATCCGGCGTAAAAAGAATGTCGCGGACTTCGTGGAATTCCCCGTCCACCTGGCCATCTTCGTCGATCGTTTGAAACGTAACGTCCTGCGTGTATGTAAAATTGTCGCGCTCTTTTCGGAATTCTTCTTCGCGCTGCGTGAATTTCTGGATGATTTCGTCCACCGGCATCGAGGGCGGCTCATTGGTGATATGCGAACCGCGTTCGCGAGGCCCCGCTTGAGACGGCTCGGCCGATGCTTGCGAAGTCGACGCGGAAGGCGTCACTGTTCCCGAGGGCGGTGGCGGCAGAGGTCCGCGGATTTGCGCTGCCGTCGGCAGGGCAAAGCCTGCAACCGCGGCACCAAAAGCGAAGAAAACCGCCGCGCTTTTCCAAAGAGATTTACTTGTGTAGGCCGGGCATTCCAACATTCTCGGCTTCTCCTTACAATGCTTCCTTTTATTGTACTAAGGTTCGATGCGATAACTGGTTCCCGCGTCGCCAGTGTTTCTCTCCCCGCTTTCAGCCTCAGTTCTGGCAAACGGTCTATTTAACAATACTTGATACGCCATTCCGGCGTCTGGCATTACAATCCATTGCCACAAATCACGGTTCCCGGGATAGAGGAATGGAATTCATACGCGAGCGCCCATGGGCCATCCACTTCTTGACCTGAAGGACAAAACCGCGGTGGTGATCGGAGGAACCAGTGGCATTGGCCTAGCCCTCGCCCGCGGGCTGGCGCAGGCCGGCGCCAACGTTGTCCCGACCGGCCGCCGCGAGGAACTGGTCCGCAAAGCGGCCTCGGAAATTCAGGCGGTGGGCCGCCGCTCCCTCGCGCAAACCTGCGACGTCACCGACATCGCCAGCATCGAGCGGCTGCGCGAATCCCTCTGCAGGGAATTCGGCAGCGTTCAAGTACTCGTGAATTGCGCCGGCCGCACCAAGAAAATGCCCACGCTCGATTTTCCGGAATCCGAGTGGGACGCCATCTTTGAGACCAATTTGAAAGGGACGCTTCGCGCCTGCCGCGTCTTCGGCCGCCACATGATCGAGCGCCGCTACGGCCGCATCATCAACATCGGCTCGCTTTCTTCGCTCGTCGGCCTGTTCGAGGTTGCCGCTTACGGAGCCAGCAAGGCCGCCGTTGCTTCTCTCACCAAAACGCTCGCCATCGAATGGGCGCCCCACGGAGTTTGTGTCAACGCGCTCGTTCCCGGCGTGCTGCGCACGGACTTGAACGCAGCCTTGCTCGACGGCACGGAGCGTGGCAAAGAATTCCTGCTTCGCACGCCGATGCGCCGCTTTGGCAAACTCGAAGAACTTGTCGGCGCCGCGGTCTTTCTCGCATCAGATGGCGCCAGCTTCGTCACCGGTCATCTATTGGTCGTCGATGGCGGCATCCTGGCCAGCGGCGTCAATCAATAGGTTTTTCTAGTGGCTACTTTTGGCGAGCGCTTTTGCCGACGCGATTCTTTCTCGCGCCTGATTCACAATCGCCAGAAACTTCTTGGCGTTCTCAACAATAATTTCCGGTTTGTTGGCTTTCAAAGCCTCCGCCTGAACACACTCCCCGCCCACTCCCAGCGCTACCGCACCCGCCTCGATAAATTCTGCCGCCGTTAGGAGACTGACACCACCGGTTGGTACCAGCGGAATTTGCGGGAAAGGGCCTTGCAATGCTTTGATGTATTTTGCCCCTCCCACTTGTCCGCACGGAAACACCTTCACAAAATCCGAACCTGCCTCCCACGCCGTGATCACCTCCGTCGGCGTCAACGCCCCAGCCATCATCAACTTTCCTTCCGTTCCGGCGAGCTTGACCACTTCAAGATTCAGTCCTGGGCTTACCAGAAACTGTGCACCCGCATCGAGGCATTTCCTCGCTGCCTCTACATTGAGAACTGTGCCGGCACCAATCAGAACATCGCCGGAACTACTCTTTGTAAGCTCGCGAATAACATCCACTGCGCCGGGCACGGTCATGGTAATCTCTACGATCGGAATCCCGGCTTGGCAAACGGCGTCCGCCGCCAACCGCGCCTCCCGCGCCGATGACGCGCGTACCACGGGCACTACGCCAATCTTGAGAATTCTTTCGCGTGCTCTCTGTTTATCCATTTTTGCGCCGTCCCGCAAGACTGTTTGTTTCCCTTCCACTTCCATCATTCCCTCATCGCGCGATGCGCGCTCCCACTCCCTTCATCACCTGCATCACCTCCTGGAACGCCACCATCGAGGTGTCCCCTGGAGTCGTCATCGCCAGAGCTCCGTGCGCCGCGCCGCACTCCACACACCATTGCGGCTCCTGTCCCGCCAAAAACCCGTAGATCAAACCCGAAGCAAACGAGTCGCCTCCGCCCACGCGGTCAAAAATCTCCAGATTCTCTCGATTTTTCGCCTGATAAAATTTCCCATCGCAATAACAAATCGCTCCCCAATCATTCAGCGTCGCCGTTTTAGCTTTGCGCAGCGTCGTCGCCACCACTTTGAAGGGATAGTCCTTCACCACTTTTCCAATCATCTGCTTGAAGCCTTCTGCCTCGAACGCCGACAGCTGCTCGTCCATCCCCGGGACTTCATACCCCAGCGCCGCCGAAAAATCCTCTTCATTCCCCAGCATCACGTCCACGTGCGGCGCAATCCGCCGGTTGACTTCTTGCGCCCGCTTCTTGCCTCCCAGCGATTTCCAGAGCGACGCTCGATAGTTCAAATCGTACGAAACAAGGGTCCCGTTCTTTCGCGCCGCTTGCATCGCCTCTAACGCCACTTCCGGTGTCGTCTCCGAAAGCGCGCAAAAAATCCCTCCGGTGTGAAACCATCGCGCCCCGTATTTTCCGAAAATCTCATTCCAATCGATCTCTCCCGGATTCAGTTGCGACACGGCAGTGTGCCCGCGGTCGTAGCTTCCCAGCGCCGCTCTCACTCCGAATCCACGCTCCGTAAAATTCAACCCGTTGCGCGCCGCGCGCCCTACTCCGTCGTGTTCCACCCATCGCACCAACGACTGGTCCACGCCTCCCTGATAAATCAAGTCCTCGAGCAGCCGTCCCACCGGGTCATCGACAAACGCCGTGACCACCGCCGTGTCGAGCCCGAAGCAGCGCTTCAGCCCGCGCGCCACGTTGTATTCCCCGCCGCCCTCGCACACTTCAAACGACCGCGCCGTGGCGATCCGCCGCTCGCCCGGGTCGAACCGCACCATCACTTCGCCCAGGCTCAGCAGGTCCCACCGGCACTCTTTTTTCGGCTTAATCGTCAGCGCATTCGCTTTCCTCAACTCAAACCATCTCCTAAGTTCCGAGCGTCAGCGCCCGCTTCGTCAGGGCGCGCCCTTCTGCTTTCTGCTTTTCACTCGATTCTTGCCGGCTCCAACCTTGGCGCAAGCAAGTGAATCACCCCCAGCGCCACCAAGTACGCCAGCCCCGCCATCGCGAACGGAATCATGTAGCTTCCCGTCCACTGCAGCACATGACCCACGACTCCCGCAATGAGCCATCCTCCTATCGCTCCCGCCATGCCCCCGATTCCCGTGACCGAGCCCACTGCCCGCGCCGGAAACATATCGGAAGTTATGGTGTACAGGTTCGCGGAAAATCCTTGATGGCAAGCCGCGGCTAGCCCGATCAACACCACCGCAGACCATGTGCTTTGCACTCGATACGCGAACACCACTGGGATCACGCCGACCGCGCAAAGCAACATCGCCGTCTTTCGCGCTGAGTTGACGCTTCGTCCGCGCTTGATCAGCGACGAGGAAATCCATCCTCCCCCAACGCTCCCCACATCCGAAATCAAGTAGATGACCACGATCGGAATCCCCATCCCCGTCAATGTCAACCCGTGTTTCGCTTGCAGGAATCCCGGCACCCAAAAAAGATAAAACCACCAAATCGGGTCGGTCAGAAATTTTCCCAGCGCAAACGCCCAGGTCTGCCGCAGCGGAACCAGCAGCGTCCAACTCGTTTTGCCGGCGGCCGCCTGCCCGTCGCTTCGTATGTACTCCAGCTCCGCCTTCGACACCCGGCCATGTTCCTCCGGTTTGCGATAAATCAGCAGCCACACCGCCAGCCACACAAAGCCAATCGCCCCAATCCCCACAAACGCCCCTCGCCAGCCCCAATGAATCACAATCCACGGCACAATCAAGGGCGTAATGATCGCGCCTACATTGGTTCCGGCGTTAAAAATCCCCGTCGCCAGCGCTCGCTCTCTCTTCGGAAACCATTCTGCCACCGCTTTGATGCTCGCGGGGAAAACAGCAGCCTCTCCAAATCCCAGCGCATAACGGGACAACTGGAAGCCGCCCAGTGAATTCGCCAGCGCGGTCCCCATCGACGCGAGGCTCCAGAAAATCATTGCCAGCGCATAGCCCAGGCGCGTTCCCATGCGATCGATGAGCCAGCCCATCGCCAGCATACCGGCCGCATAAGCGGCCTGAAACGCCGACACCAAATTCCCGTAGGCAATCTCGTTCCAGCCAAAACCGTGCTGCAAGGTGACTTTGAGGACTCCAAGCACTTGCCGGTCCATGTAGTTCTTAGTCACACCGAACAGCAGCAACGCGCAGATGATCCACCGGAAGTAGCCCATGCGCGAAAAAGCCTTCGCTCGCGACGCTTCCTCGGCCATTGCATTCTCAGCCGTTGACGCCAGGATTCCGGGGGTTGGGTTGGGAGGCACTGGATCCATGTGTTGGATGGAGCTTCCAGTTCCTGGCCAGCTCAGTCCAGAATTCACTATAAAAATGATGGGCAGCCGCGTCAAACGCTAAAAAACTGCTCTCGAGCTTCAGCGCCACTCAACAAATCGCTCGGCCGGTACGCTATCGAACAGTTCCATTTTCGATTTTCTCTTTTCCATTGTCTGGCCCTCTGTGCACCATGAGTTCCAGCTACCAACTATGCATCGTGCCGTCCAGCTTGCGATTCACCGGCAAATACGCTCGTTGATACGGGTAGTTCGCCGCTAGCTTCTCGTCGATATCAACTCCCAGGCCTGGCTTATCGCCTGGATGCATCATGCCCAGGGAAAAACTGTACGCGTGCGGGAACACGCGGTCGGTTTCCTCCAGGTGCCGCATATATTCCTGGATTCCGAAATTGTGCACGCTCAAATCAAAATGCAGCGCCGCCGCCATGCACACCGGGCTCATGTCCGTTGCGCCGTGACAGCCCGTTCGCACGTGATACAACTCCGCCAGGCTGGCGATCTTTCGCACATGCGAAATCCCGCCCGCATGCACGACCGCCGTTCGGATGTAATCAATCAACTGCTCCCGAATGAGCTGCTGGCAATCGTAAATGGAATTAAAAACTTCACCCACTGCAATGGGGGTCGTCGTGTGCTGCCGGATCAGCCGAAAACCTTCTTGCAGCTCCGCCGGAGCCGGATCCTCCAGCCAGAACAAATGATACGGCTCTAGACTCTTTCCCACGCGCGCCGCTTCCATGGGCGTGAGACGGTGATGCACGTCGTGCAGCAACGGCACATCTTCTCCAAATTCCTTCCGCAACCGCGAAAATAATTGCGGCACAAAATTCATATAAAGTTCCGAGCTCCAAACCTCTTCTGGCGGCGCATCTTTCGCCGCCGGCTCGTAGTACATTTCCCCGCGCCCCACTCCGTAGGTGCTCGGTATTCCCGGAATCCCGCTTTGCGCGCGAATCGCCTTGTATCCCAGTTTCATGTACTCGGCCACGGCTTTGACGGTTTCCTCTATGTCTTTGCCGCTCGCGTGTCCATACACCAGGACGCCTTCGCGCGACGCGCCTCCCAGCAATTGATACACCGGCGCGTTCAGCGCCTTGCCCTTAATGTCCCACAGCGCCATGTCCACGGCCGAAATCGCGCACATCGTCACTGGCCCGCGGCGCCAGTACGCCCCTTTGTAAAGGTATTGCCACGCGTCCTCGATGCGCCGCGCGTCGCGTCCGATGAGCAGCGGAATCACGTGGTTGGTCAGGTAGCTGGCCACCGCCAGCTCCCTTCCGTTCAGCGTTGCGTCCCCCAGCCCGTAAATCCCGTCTTCCGTCGTGATCTTCAGCGTTACGAAGTTCCGTCCTGGGCTGCACACGATCACCTTCGCATCTAGAATCTTCATCGCTCTCCCTGCATTCCCGCCGCGCTCACAGGCCTCGAGGTTTTCATGCCGCGCGGCCCCCTTGCCGCGCCGAAACGAAGGGTCAGGGCGGCATGTTCATCCTCTCCGTGCTTTTTTGTGCGCTGTGCGCCTATGCGGCCTCTGCGTTAGTCGTTTGAGTTTACCTTGGAAGGTAGGTTCCGCGCTTGGAAGAGGGCCGGGTCAGCCTCCGCAGTCAGGCTCTCTGCCTTCTGTCCTGGCCGCGATGCGGTTTGCCTCCAAAAAGTTATGCGCGCGCGAAAAAATTTACCCGCAAAAATGTGATAGGTGTCCTCGATTCTTTGCGGGCTCCGCGGCGTTACTTTTCTCCGCCCGCAGCGTCCTACCTGGTGTAACCGTTTTGAGGACGATTGTTGCAACCTTGGTCCCGTAACCGCCGCTCGAGGAATACCAGTCCAAGCGCCGTTTACCCCGCAACGATGCCGAAACGTTCAAAGGAGAAACTGTGAACAAACTATTCGTGCGTATTGCCTTGGTACTGGCCGGTTTCGCCGGCCTCACCATTCCTGCGAAGGCCCAATCTGTAGATGGGCTCGTCGTGAAAATTCCTTTCGAGTTCGTGGCCGCCGGCCAAACGCTTCCCGCCGGCGAATACAAAATTACGCGTCTCCGCGATGACAAACCACGAGTCCTGCTGCTAACCAGTCTGGACAATCGCAACCAGAGCGTTCTGCTTGTTCCCGTAACGGACGCTACTTCCCAGGACAAACCACAACTCGGCTTCACGACCGTCGGTGATCAGCGTGTGCTTAGCCGCGTTGAGACGGGCGTCTACGCTTACACGCTCGCGCTGCCTCGTGCCGAGGCGCTTCTGGCCGCAGCACCCAGCAAGCGTCCCGCTGCCTCTTCCGCCTCCGGAAGCAACTAACCCGTTGCGCATCAGCCCTCGCTCGATGGCGTCCAGGCAGAGCAGCCCAACCTGCTCCCGCCTGGACGCAGGATCGCTTGCAGGGTGCGTTGCGAGTGTTGATACTGGAGGGCCTAGGAAAGGAAGGCCCGAGAAGGGAGACATCGGATGAGGCCGTATTGACGAAGGATCGCAATCCCCACACACAAAACTCACAAAACAGTGGTAGAGAGCCCCCAGTTTGGGCTTTTCACTGGCCAACGGCGTGCGCCGCCAAAACCGGAACTAGCCTTTGGCTCCGTTATCTCTCGACTGCTGTTTGCGAAGCCGGTTCACCAAGACGTCCAAGCGCAACTTGTCCTCATCGCTCATATCGGTGAACTTCAACGCCAACCCAGTGTTAGGCTCTGCGCGCCGGACGATAGCATCCGCGCTGATCTGTCCCTCTTGAACAAGAAAATCAAGCCGCAACGTCGAATCCACTTTTTTTGACGCTGACGTTTCCAGGAACAGACCACCCAGGCTCAAATTGCGAACTCTTGAAGTGTCCTCACGTCCATCAGCGCTCCAATACACCCAGACACCGTCGGGCGTCTCGATTCGCGAAGTGAACCTCCTAGAATGGACCACGGGTTGCTGCATCATTAGAACCTCCCTCGGGCCAGCGGCTTCCACCGCGGCGGGGACGCAGAAGCATGCGGGACGTTCTGCCCTCAGGGGCGTCAGTCTGCGAAGCTTAGGTCAACCCTGCAATCCGGTAAACACCCGTTAACCGCCCGGACAAGTCCTGAGTTTGCTATAAAGTCTATCGCCAACATCCGATTTTGAAGTACTAGAAATTGAACAACCGAGAGCATCCAACGCCAGCTAGGCGCCCTTCTGCCCTTCTTTTCCCTTCGGTCTTCTTCTTTCTGCCTTTCCGTAGCTATCGTTCGAGTCTGAAAATTCGTTCCATTCGCTGCCACTTTTCGCCGGGCTTGGCGCCGGGCAGCGGCTTTTGGAACTTCCACATCAGCTCTTCCCATTCGCGGACCTTGGGATTCGCGGCGTCGGCTTTCGTTTTGGCTTCAAACGAAAATTTGTCGTTTGCTTCCATGATCATGAACAGGCGCGTCCCGAAGAGATAGATTTCCATGTCTTCGATGCCCGCGTCGCGAATGCTCCGGGTGATTTCCGGCCAGATTTTTTGGTGGTAGCGCCGGTATTCGGCTACGAGTTGAGGATCGTCCCGCAAGTCCAGGGTGAGGCAGTAGCGGGTGGTCATAGACACACTCCAAAAAGACCGAAGAGCCGGGCCGAAGCCCGGCCTATGCAAAGGCCACCGAACGGCCCGCTTCAAAAAGCGGCGGCTACAACTCGGCGGGCGCGGCTTCCGCCGTCAAAGCAGGCTTTGGCCTGTAGCCTACTACGGCAAAGTATAAAACGTAGGCGTAGCACAGCAAGGGGACCCAAAAGGCGCGCTGGATGTTCGACAGGTCGGAGATTTTGCCCATGACAGGCGGCACCACGGCGGCTCCGATGATGGCCATGACCAGCAGCGACGAGCCGCGCTTGGTGAAGGGACCCAGATTTTTGATGCCCAAGGCAAAAATCGTGGGAAACATGATGGAGTGAAAGAAGCCGATGAGGACCACGGCGTAAATCGGGATAGCGCCGGCGGTGGACGTGGCGACCACGGCGCAAATCAGCGCGCCAAAGGCGAAAACGGCCAGCAGCCCCGAGGCGCTAGTCCACTTCATCAGCGCGGACCCGGCAAAGCGCCCAATCATGAAGCCCACCGCGTGAAGCACCAAATATCTTGCGGCGCCGCGCGGCCCGAGAAGCGGCTGCACGTGCATCACAAAGCGAATAACGAAGCTGCCGACGCCAACCTGGGCACCTACGTAGAGGAATTGGGCGACCACGCTGCGCACCAGATGTTTGTGAGCGAGAACCCCTTCCCAGCTTGCGGAAGCGCCGGCTTCCTCGGGCGTGGCGGCTTCGCGGATTTCCGGGAGGTGCGCGAAGTAAATGACCGCGGCGACCACCAGAAAAATGCCGCCGATGACCAGGTAGGGAATGCGGACCGTGGCCGTTTGCGACGCGCGATAGGCCTGCAAGACAGCGGGGCTGAGACGCGCGAGATCCTCGGCGCTTGGCACGGTCGCAGAAAGGATCATGGGGCCGACGACGTACAGCGCGACGACGTAGCCGACGCCATTGAACGACTGCGCCAGATTCAGGCGGCGCTCGCTGCTTTCCGGCGCGCCAAGAATCGCCGCGTAGGGATTCGCGGCGACTTCGAGGAAGCTCTGGCCGCACGCCAGCACGAACGATGAAAACAGGAACAGGCCGTAAACGCCGAGCGAACCGGCGGGGACAAACAAGAGCGCTCCCGAGGCGCAGAGGAACAGGCCGCTGAGAATTCCGCGCTTGTACCCGATGCGTTCCATCAAGCGGCCGGCGACGAGCGCGGCAAGGAAGTAGCCGCCAAAGAAGGCCACTTGAAGGAAGGAGGATTGAAAGTCGCTCAGGCTGAAGGCGGATTTGAAGTGCGGAATGAGGACGTCGTTGAGGTTGACGCCGAAGGCCCAAAGAAAAAAGAGGCTGGTAATCAGGATGAAAGGCAGAATGTATTTTCGTTCCGTGAAAGGGGCGGGTTGTGGGGGCAAGTTTCCTCCGTTTCCGTTTTCTTGCCTGTCTTTTCTCCTCATCCCGAGCGCAGCGAGGGATCCTGGCTTCGATTCCGCGCCATCTGGGCCGAGGTGAGCAACCCGGCCAGGATTCCTCGTCGCTTTGCAAAGCCAGCCGGTGCGCAAAAAGCGCGCTTCGCTCCTCGGAAAGATAGAAAGAGCGTCACGTCAAGGCGCGGTCGAGATGCACGTAACCGCCGTCCACCAAAACGTGCTGGCCGGTGATGTGGCTGGCCTGCGGCGAAATGAGAAACAACACCATCGCCGCGATTTCTTCCGGCTGCGTCATCCTGTTGCCGAGAGGAATTTTCGAAACGATGTGCTTGAGTTTTTCTTCCGGATTCGGAAACGTGTTGAGCCACCACTGATAAAGGGGAGTCATGACTTCGGCGGGCACGATGGCGTTCACGCGCATGCCGTAAGGCAACAATTCGCAAGCCCAGTCGCGCGTCAGAGAGAGGATCGCGCCTTTCGCGGAGGTGTAGCCGGAAGTCTTGCCCTGGCCGGTCATGGCGACTTTGGAGGCCACGTTCACGATGCAACCCTGCGTTTTTTTCAGCGCCGGCAAGGCATAGTGCGCCATGTTGTAGTAGTGGAGCAAATTCAACTGCAGCGACTTGACGTATTTTTCGGGGGAGCCGTGTTCGAGACCAACGTTGTCGTTGATGCCGACGTTGTTGACAAGCACGTCCAGGCGCTGGAACTCGCCCAGCGTCTGCTCGACAGAAGCGGCGCAGTTTTCCGGGGGCACGAGATCGGCATAGATGAAGCTGCATTTCGCGCCGTTGTTAGACAAGTCGGTCCTGAGCTGCTTCCCCGCTTCGGCGTCCTTGTCAATGAAAACGGCAATCGCGCCTTCGCGGGCGCAGCCGCGAGCGATCGCGGCGCCGATGCCTTTTGCGCCGCCGGTGATGAGAACCACTTTATCCTTGAGCAGCAAGTCCATGTTGCTCGTCGCTTCCGGGGCTTTTCGCGATTTTCAAACGATAAAAGTGTGCCGCGTTGCCGCCGAAGATGTTTTCTCTCATGTTGGCCGGGCAATCGCGCAGATACTCTTCAAGAATCTCCACGACCTGCCGATAGCTGGCGGCCAGCAGGCACACGGGCCAGTCCGACCCAAACATCAAGCGGTCAGGGCCAAACGCATCAAAGACTACATCCAAATAGGGGCGAAAATCTTCTTTCTTCCACTGCTGCCAGTCGGCTTCGGTCGCCAGACCGGAGAGCTTGCAATAAACGTTTGGGTGGGCGGCAATTTTTTGCATCAAAACGGCCCAGCCGGCGCGATGGCGGAGTTTGATCTCGGGTTTGGCGAGATGGTCGATGACGAACGGTTGTTCAGGAAAGCGCCCGACGAGTTCGAGCGCCGCGTGCAACTGTTTCGGATAGATGAGAATGTCGTAGGTGAAGCCGAAATGGCCCAGGCAGGCGATGCCGCGGAGGAACTCTTCGCGGACGAGGAACCGATTGTCGGGCTCGGACTGGGCGAGGTGGCGAAAACCGCAGAGCTTTTCAAATTGCGAAAAGAAATGCATTCGCTCGGCGACTTGCGGAGAGCACAAATCAATCCAGCCGACTACGCCGGCGATGCTTGCATTGCTCTCGGCAAGTTGCAGCAAGAACAAGGTTTCCTCCTCCGATTGGTCGGCCTGGACGACGATGGTGGCGTCGATGTTGTTTGCATGGCGCTCCGGGTCGAGATGTTCGGGGAGATAATCGCGTTTCAAGACGGCCATTTCGTCGGTGATCCAAGAGTCGCGCGAGGGATTGTAATTCCAGAAGTGCTGGTGCGAATCGATTCTCATTGGCAGAAATTGATTGTGATTAGCGTGCATTTCTCCAAGCGCTTACGAAAGCAGCTCCCTCGCACCGCCTGCCTGCGGCGGCGGGCTCGGGATGACACGACAGCGTCTTGCATCGAGGGCGGCCTGCAGAGTATACGCCAGCGAGCCTCGGAAAGCGGCAGCAGGACTGCCCCCACTCCTTAGAGCGGCGCCGGCTCGCGCAACATTATGCGAGACGTTACAGCGAGACGCCGCGCTTCCAGGGGATGAAATCGTCCTGAGACAGAATTTCCGCTTTGGTGCGCACCTCGCCGCTGGCAACTTGAATCACCCGGTCGAGAATCGCCTCGCCCATTTGATCGATGGTCGTTTCGCCCGAGACGATGCCGCCGGCGTCAATGTCGATGATGTCGCCCATGCGCCGGGCGAGATTCGAATTGGTGGAGATTTTCAGGACAGGCGCAATGGGATTTCCCGTGGGCGTGCCCAGTCCCGTCGTGAACAAGACCACGTTTGCGCCGGCGCCTACCTGCGCGGTGACGCACTCGACGTCGTTCCCAGGCGTGCACTGGAGATGGAGGCCGGGCACGCTGGAATACTCGGGATAGTCCAGAACCGCCGTGACGGGCGACGTGCCGCCTTTTTTGGCCGCGCCGGCGGACTTCATCGCGTCGGTGAGCAGGCCGTCGCGAATATTTCCAGGCGAGGGATTCATTTCGAAACCGGAGCGAACGGCTTTCGCACGGGCAGCGTAGTCGCGCATGAGTTGAACGAAGCGGTCGGCGACTTCTTTCCCCATGCAGCGGTCGATGAGCTCTTGTTCTGCCCCGCAGAGTTCGGGGAATTCGGAGAGGATGCCTGTGCCGCCGAGCGCGGCGAGCAGGTCGGCGGTGTGGCCGATGGCGGGATTCGCGGAGAGGCCGGAAAAGCCGTCGGAGCCGCCGCATTTCAGGCCGAGAGTGAGTTGCGAAAGAGGCGCGGGCTTGCGTTCCGCCTTGTCGGCTTCGACAAGACCGAGGAAGGTTTGGCGAATGGCTTGCGAAAGCATTGCCGCCTCGGAAGCGCTTTTCTGCTGTTCGAAAATCAAAAGCGGTTTGCTGAAATTCGGGTCGCGGCGCTTGATTTGCTCGAGGAGGATGGGAACTTGCGCGTTCTGGCAACCGAGGCTAAGAACCGTGGCGCCAGCAACGTTGGGATGATGAATGTAGCCTGCGAGCAAGCCACAGAGATTGTGCGCGTCTTCGCGAGTGCCGCCGCAGCCGCCTTCGTGCATAAGAAATTTGATTCCGTCGACGTTGCCAAAGAGTTTCGGAGAAGGCGTTCCCGGCTGCACCGCGTTGAAGGCGAAAGTCTTTAGTTCATCGGATTTGCCTTCGCGGTGGAGGCGAGCCAGCTCGGCGACTTGGCGGCGATAGACTTGCGGAGCGGCGAAGCCGAGCTCCTCTTCAAAGGCTTGCTTGAGGACGGCAAGATTGCGGTTTTCACAGAAAACCAAAGGAAGCACGATCCAATAATTTCGCGTACCGACCTGGCCATCGGCACGGTGGTAGCCGGCGAAGCTTTTGCTTCGCCAGGCGGAAACGTCGGGCGGCTTCCAGGGACGGGCGACTTTTTCTGTTTCGTGAAAGTCCGCCGCGGCATGGCGAATGTTGCGGGTGGAAAGCAAGTCTCCGGGACAAAGGGCCTGGGTGGCTTTGCCAACCAGGACGCCGTACATGATGATTTCAGCGCCGGGCGCGAGGTCTTGCGTAACGAACTTCTGTTTGGCGGGAACGTCCGATGACAGGGCATATTCTTGTCCTGCAAAACTGATGCGCTCACCCTGGCGCAGGTCGGTCAGAGCCACGAGAACATTGTCTCGCGGGTCGAGCCTCAAGACCCTGCTTTGCGCTGTTGTGATGGTTGCCATGCTTGTCTGGGCTCTCTCGATGATCATTCTAGCCGCACTGATTCCCGGAGGCTAGCGATGGATATGGACAGCCTTTTGCCCTTCCCCCGGACTCAGGGATAGGATATGTACCTCGCTTTCTTTCCGGGTCCCGAATGTATGCTTCCCGAGGAAGGATCTCCCCGATGACCCTCTTTGCTAGCCTGAAGCTCACTTTCCTGTTGTTGCTGCCTGCCTTGGTCCTTGCGGCGAGCACCTTGGCCCAGAATACGGACCAGGCACCCAGAGTTGCCTTGCAGCCTCTGGCGCAGCAGGTTCGCCAGATGGAAGAGGCGCTGAGTTTCTTGGGCCAACCTTTGCCCGCGGCGGACGCACAGCGAATAAGGGCGGCGCTGGGACAACCGGACGAAGCAGCCGCAGTGGCCGAACTGGGGCGTGTGCTGGATCAGTATGCGCTGGCGATTGTGACCATCAATGCTGAGAGCCGGGTAAAAGTAGAAGTCGGACCGGCGAAGCCGGAACTGGAGCAAGAAGGAACGCGCCTTTTTCTGGTCAAGGTCGTTAACGGAGCTGGAGTGACCGCGAAGTTGCAAGTGCAAAGCGAAAACAGCGGGGCGGTATACACCCCATCGGATTCCAGCGCCGAACCTGCGATGAAGTTGACGCCAGAAGAACTGAGGCAGAGATGGGCGGACATTTCTCTCTATGACAAGAACCCCATGTCGGAACGTCTCTCGGGGCTCGGGCTGGAGTACCGGATTGTTGCGATCTACAGCCGGGATGCGGGGGAGCGTTCCGCGAAATTGAGCTTCAACGTTGGCCAAGGAACCCAGGACATCGGCTTTCGAAACGAAGCAACCGTTCTTTTTAAGATTCTACCCGCGAACAAGCTGAGTCTGGGTGTTCTGGATGAAAACAAGTCTCCCACCATCGCGGCATTCACGATTCGCGATGCCCAGGGCCGGATTTATCCCCATCCCTCGAAGCGACTTGCGCCGGATTTCTTCTTTCAGCCGCAGGTTTACCGGCACAATGGCGAATCCGTTGCGCTGGCAAAGGGAAGCTACACGGTGACGTGCACCCTCGGGCCGGAATACTTGCCGCAAACCAAACGGGTGGAGATGACGGAGCGAGACGGCAACCGAGTTGAGTTCCAAATGCAAAGATGGATTGATGCGGCGAAGAACGGATGGTATTCCGGAGATCATCACGTGCACGCGGCGGGGTGTTCGCACTACCAAGATCCGACACAAGGTGTGCGGCCAGAGGACATGGCTAGGCAGGTGCGGGGAGAAAAGCTAAACGTGAGCTGCGTGCTGACGTGGGGGCCATGCTACTACTACCAGAAGAGGTTTTTTACCGGGAAGGACGACCCACAATCCAAGCCGAATGAGCTGATGCATTACGACCTGGAAGTTTCCGGCTTTCCATCGAGCCACGCGGGGCATTTGGTGTTGCTCGGCTTAACCGAGCAGGATTATCCGGGGACGAAGCGCATCGAAGACTGGCCGACGTGGGACCTGCCGATTCTCCGCTGGGGAAAATCCCAGGGGGCTGTCGTGGGATTTGCGCATTCGGGCTGGGGGTTGGAGGTGAAATCTTCGGAACTGCCGAATTACGAAATGCCCGGATTCGATGGGATTGGAGCGAACGAGTACATCGTCGACGTCACTTACCCGGATACCGTGGACTTTATTTCCACCATGGACACTCCTTATGTGTGGGAGCTCAACATCTGGTATCACACGCTGAATGTGGGTTTCCGAACGCGCGTGTCGGGAGAAACGGATTTCCCGTGCATCACGGACAGCCGCGTCGGGCAGGGGCGCGTGTACGCGAAAGTGGACGGCGAGCTCACCTATGCAAAATGGCTTGCGGCGGTGCGCAGCGGGAGGAGCTATGTTTCTGATGGGCGAAGCCATTTGATGGATTTCCGCGTGAATGGCGTGGAGGTGGGAACTCAAGGGAGTGAAGTGAAAATGCCCGCCGCCGGAAATGTGCGCGTTACCTTGAAAGCTGCGGCATATCTCGAGCCCTCAGTGGAACTAACTCCACACCATCTTGCAGGCGGCCAGCCATCCGCATTTCTGGCTCCGATTCCAGACACCCCGGAGGACGATATTTTCAAAACACCCGGCGGTGTTATCCGCGGCCGGCCATACTCACAGGGACCCTACTGGCATATTGAACGCGCGCGCATTGGGAATACGAGAGAAGTGGCGGTTGAAATTGTGGTGGATGGGAAACCAGTGGCGAGAAAAAATCTCCTGGCCGATGGCCAAGTGCGCGATCTCGAATTTGACTTGCCTGTCGAGCGCAGCAGTTGGATCGCAGCGCGCATTCTGCCATCGTCGCATACGAATCCGATCTTTGTGATCGTGAATGGCAAGCCGATGCGCCCCCTGCGAGCAAGCGCAGAGTGGTGCCTGGCAGCGGTAGACCAATGCTGGACGCAAAAGGCGCCGAAAATTTCAGCGTACCAGTTGCCGGATGCGCGTCAAGCCTACGATCATGCGCGTCAGGTGTACCGGAAGCTGATCGCGGAGTCGGAAAAACAATAGGAAAGCAAGACAGACTTCCGCGCGCTTCCCAGGGAGCGGCAAGGTTGACTCTGGCGCTCGCAGGGAGTGGGCGTTTCTCGGAGAATGCAATGGATGTCCATCAGCTTGAGCTGTTTCTCGCGGTAATGGACTCGCCCAGCATGACGCGAGCGGCGGAACGAGTTCATTTGTCGCCGGGCGCCGTGAGCCTCCAGCTTCACAACCTTGCCGAGGAACTCCACACCGAACTTTTTGTGCGCCGGGGAAAGCGGCTGGTTCCTACGCCCGCGGCGCTGCGCCTGGCGGAACGCGCCAAAGAAGTCGTCAAGCTGATGGGGCACATCCAGCAGGAGTTCGAAAACGACGTAACCAAGGACCGGCGGCCTTTCCATTTCGCGACCGGGGTTACTACGCTCATTTACCAGCTCGGTCGGCCTCTCCGGCAATTGCGCACGCGGTTTCCGAATGCGGAGATACGCGTGACGGTGGGCGTGACAGAAGAAATGGTGGCGGGACTTCACGATCGGCGTTTCGACTTGGCGCTGATTTCGTTGCCGATTCCCGAGGACAATCTTCAGATCATTCCCCTGTTCGATGAAGAGCTGCTTTTTGTTCGTCCTTCGGCAAAGAAAGCCGCCAGCAGTCATATCAGCTCGGTGCGGCCTGCTGAAGTGGCCAATGCGCCGTTCCTGCTTTATCCGAAACGAAGCAATGTGCGGCGCGTGATTGACGGATTTTTCCGGGAAATTGGAGTGCAGCCGTACGTCGAAATGGAGGCGGAGGACACCGAGGGGATCAAACGTCTCGTGGAGTCTGGGTTTGGGTATTCCATCCTTCCTGAACATGCTTTGCGGGGGCGTTCGCACTTCTTTCAAAAGTTTCGCATCGAAGGACATCGCCTAACAAGAAAGCTAGCCCTGGCGAACATTCGAACAGAGAATCCGCGGAAGCTGACGGAGTCCATCGCGGAATTCCTCCGCGCTGCCCTGGTCGAACAGAAGTGAAAGAATATCCTGGCTGGAGCTAGCAGGCGCGGATCAGCCGGCGCGAAGTCCTGTCCATTTCTCGAAATTTCCGCGGAAGAGACGGTTCACGTCGCGCTGAATTTTTTGCCGCGTGATTTCTGCGCCGTCGGCGTGAAGCAACTGATAGGAGTTCGCAAGGATCGGAGCGAGGGTGCGGCGCGTGTTTTGCCACTTGTAGATGACCTGTTCCAAGACGCGCGCGTCGGAGTGCTGGGGAATAAAGCTGGTTCCTAAAAGTTCGATGCGCTCTCTGGTGATTTCCTCAACGATGGAGGGATTGTTGAGGAACCACCAGCAGCCGAACGGCATCAGGTTGTTAAATTTGCGGGCGTACACGGCAAGTTCGTGCTGATTCTCGCGGCTGAGCACGCTTACTAAAAAGCGGTTGTCGGGAAACGTGCGGCAGAGATTTTCGACGGCGCGCATGTCCGCCTTGCCTACGGCGTCGCCTGCCAGACGAAGCCGGGGATTGACCTGGCGCCGCACGCCAATCATCAGCGACATCGGCAGGCCCAATTCGCGGCAGGACGGCAGGACAGCTTCGCTAAGGATTTTGCTGGTGATGCTATCGTCGGGATATTGAAACGTGTCCGCGAGCGAGACGGCCATGTACAGCGGGCGCATCCGCTTGTGCCAGTCGGCAAGGAACCGGCGGACTTCGGCGGCCGATTTTCCCGAGGCGTCCTCGTCGACGGCGTAGCCTTGGTTTGCCAACTGCTGCCAATGCTGCGGCCAGCCCCAGAGGATGCGGTCGAGCCGCAGAACGGCGTGAAATTGCGGATGACTCTGGCCGCCACTCATCCACACCGGACGCTCGTCAGGATCAAGCGGATCGTTGGTCATTACGACGGAGCTCACACCGGCGATCTGCAGCACTTTCCGAATATGGCTCTCAAGCGATTGCACGGCGAAGAATCGCCGCGCCTCCTGTAATCCAGAAGCTTCGGCCGGGAGGCCAAAAGCGTTTAAGACCGCGACAACGCCGCGGGTGGATTCGGAAATGGGGCTGTTTTCGGCGAACAGGGCTTTCCAAATGGCGTCCGCGCGTTCCGGCTTTGAGAGCTTCCAATATTCTTCCGGAGTCGTATCGGAGGAGCGGAAGAACTCGGCTTCCAAATAGTGATATGTCAGCAGTTCGTCGATTCCCCACAGGCCAACTTTGCCGAAAGCGGGCGAAAACAGATGCGTGTGAATGTCGATGACCTGCGTGGACGCAAGGACATCCTGCACTTCACCGGGAATCTGCTCGGGCTTCAGTCGCCGCGCGGAAGCTACCGATGAGCCATTCTTGCGTGTTGGTGATTTGACGGAGGTGGCTGCCATCGAGCGTGCGCTTAGGGCTGGATACGGTGCCTCTTTCTAGCGCTATCCTTTCCAAAAAATAAAAAGGTCACCGTGACGCTGTACCGCAACGGCCGCCTGGACTGCCAGAAGCCAGGTGCGAAAATCAGCAGAAACAAACGGGACTATAGAGGGCCTGCTAAGGGGGTGTCAAACGCAAAAAACTGAAAGGAGCTTTCAGCCATGCTCAACGCTCCCCAACTTCGTTTTTGTCCCTCCCTATCCCCATTCCCTCTAAACGGTGATTTTAAGAACTCTCAACAGCCAACCTCCCCGTCTTGGATTACCATTGGTGGGCCAGATTTTCGCCTGGCAGCGGAAGCATCTCTTTTATGGCTTGCCGCGTCCCCATCTATATGAGCTTTTTGCTGGAGGTTGTATGTGCCCTTTGGTTGCTTCCCGTCGTGACTTTTTGAAAATTACGGGCGCTGGAGTCGCCGGCACGGCATTGGCGTCCGCCACGCCAAACTACGCGCGAATTCTTGGGGCAAATGATCGCGTGCGAGTAGCTGTCTGCGGAGTGCGAGGCCGCGGCAACGATCACATTCACGGCTTCTCGCAAGTGCCAAACACAGAGATTGCCGCACTGTGTGACGTGGACGAAAACGTGTTGAACCGGCGCCTGGGGGACGTCGAGAAGAGAGGACTCCCAAGGCCCAAGTCCTACGTAGATGTCCGCAAGCTCCTTGAAGACAAGGATATCGACGCCATTTCCATCGCCACGCCGAATCATTGGCACTCGCTGATGGCTATCTGGGCCTGCCAGGCCGGGAAAGACGTTTACGTAGAAAAGCCGTGCTCGCACAACTGGTTTGAAGGACGGCAACTGGTGCGGGCGGTGAAGAAGTACAACCGCATTTGCCAACATGGAAGCCAATCACGATCGAATCCCGGGATGATCGAGGCGGTTGGTCATTTGAAGGATGGCAAGATCGGCGACGTGTATCTGGCGCGGGCGATTTGCTACAAGTGGCGGCCGTCGATCGGGCATGCTCCTGAGGAGCCGGTTCCAGCCGGG